>TARA_B110001454_G_scaffold173944_1_pt1 | contig 12836 bp, 6 predicted proteins | sample TARA_B110001454 | Tara Oceans TARA_B110001454 (sample SAMEA4397004) | marine metagenome | biome: Polar Biome; feature: [MES] marine water layer (ENVO:01000295) within the mesopelagic zone...; material: water (ENVO:00002006), including particulate matter (ENVO:01000060) such as...... | reverse complement strand
GCTGAAATAATTTGTTATCAAATAGCGCTTGCAGTTTAGACTTGGAATAACTTTGAGTCATAAATGCGACCAGAATTCTAGAAACCACCATTTTGTTTTCTGAATTTTCTGCTTTTGCGCTCACACCCGCGAGCACCAATAGACCAGTTGTTAGTTGTTTTAATTTTGAATTCATTTTACACCCTCTCCATTATGTTTATGTTATATTCTTTCGCTTTTGCTCTGAGCGTGGAATAACCAATGCCTAGAGCTTCCGACGCAATCTTTAAATTATTTTGTGATCTTTTGATTCCATCTGAAATTAAATTCTTTTCTAAATTTTTAACGAAAATATTCAAATCGGAAAAATCTTTGATTTGCGGAGTTGAGCTAACTTGGTTTTCTTCAGCGAAAAATTTTGAATCCAAATGAATTGGTTCAATTTTGTTTACAGGTAGAGTCAGCATAATACGCTCGATCTCGTTTTCAAGCTCGCGGATATTGCCGCTCCATTTATAAAGTTCCATCATTTTTATTGTCTTCATTAGAAATACCTTCTCACTACCCCGGTATTTTTTTTGAAAATATAAAACTAGCGGACGGAGATCTTCTGGACGTTCTCGAAGCGGGTAGGTCTTTATTTTTAAAACGTTAAGACGGTAGTATAGATCCTCCCGGAACGTCCCATCTTTAACGGCTTTCTCAAGCTCTTTGTTGGAGGCAGCAATGACTCGAACGTCCACTTTTTCCGGTTTATTGCTACCTAAAGGAAAGAAATCACCGTCTTGAAGAACCCGCAGCAGGCGAGCCTGTAGGTCTAATCGTAGTTCGGCAATTTCATCTAAAAATATAGTTCCGCTATGGGCAAGTTTAAATTTTCCAACTTTGTCGACAATTGCTCCGGTGAATGAGCCCTTAGTATGCCCAAACATTTCGCTTTCAAAAAGCTCTGGAGAAAGTGTTGCGACATTAAGCTGAACAAAGGGGCGATTTTTTCTGTCTGATAAATTATGAAGCGCACGAGCAACTAATTCTTTTCCCGTTCCGGTTTCACCATAAATAACGACATTGCAGTCACTGCCTGCGGCTGCTTTAATTGTTTTTGCTACTTCTGCTAATTTAGGTGAGCGTCCAATCATTCCAACTGATTTAATAATCTCTTCGCAGTGACTTGGAGTGTCTTCTGGCTGAAGAGTCTGGAATGTATCCTCAAATTTTTTGCAAAACGATTTTAGACTTCTTATAAGTTCGTGGCTTGATATGCCTTTATCTAAAAACTCAACCGCGCCGGCAGCATAGCTAGTTTTGATCGCCTCTCGCGTTTGATCGCCGGAGTATACGGCAATAAGTAAATCGGGATTAACTTCCAGAAGCCTTTTCGTCGTTTCGGCCCCGCTTAATGCAGGCATAAGGTAATCCATGATTATAACTGAAAACAGGCGCGGATTCTTTTCAACTAAGCGAATGGCATCGTGACCCGAGCTAACCCAGTTTATGTCCAGTGTAGGCTCGGCAGCTGTCGATCGCTTAAAGTCTTCAGCAATTAGCGGGTCGTCGTCGACCAATAGAACTTTGTGAATCATACTTCCCCCTGACCCATCGTGAATGATCGAGTCGTTAGGTTATAAAGCAACCAAGGGGCCACGTTTTGGAGTTGCAACCGAAAATCGGTTATGTAATGGAATTAGCATCGTATTTGCGGTTTTTATATAAATGCCGAGTTCTCGTTGAAAAAAATAAGTGCTAGATTTTCAGCGCTTAGAAAACTGATGTTTTTAGTTCACACTATTGATTTTACTGAGAAATATCTGATTTTTAATTCGAAATAGCAGTTTTGTAAAAAATACTTAGATGAAAGCTAAATTTTCAAATCGTCACCGCGGATATTAAAAAACAAAAGGCTCAATTTCTTGAGCCCCTTGAAACTCACCTAAGATGGGTGTCCTAGATAAGACGTTGAATGTAAAAGGTTTTAACCTAAGTATTCTTTCGACACTTACAATAGAAACTTAACCTTATTTTTTTATAAAAAGCGCAAGTGTTCTATTATGATATCTTTTATTAATTACAAGTTGAAGACTGACTCTAGTTTTTTAGTTGATATAGTAAGCTAGTTTACTCGGCCTTGATAACGACATATAATTCTCATTTTTAGATACAATAAAAATTGTTTACCCTTAAGTCTTGGATTCAGAACACCGAGACTTTTATCGAACCAATCTTAAGGGGAGCCATCGCATGTATCGCTTAACGGCTATCGCTATTTTATTGTTCTCTCAAATTGTTCTTGCTCTAAGTACCTCAGATCAAATCGCGGTCTTTCCAGATAAGACCTATCGGGGAACCTTCAAATCGGTCAATCAAGTTAACGAGACTATTAATGTAGGTTCAGACGCAATCAATAATAACTTCACTGTTAAAATTAAGAACGCCGACGGCAAAAATCATGAAAATATCGTCTGCACGGGCGGCTTACTTCAAAGATTATCGTGTGGTCTTAAAAATCTTGCCAACCTACTTTATCGAGAGCTTTTTCGCGTTGAGTACGCAGAGATAACTTGGAATGGAAAAAAAGTAGTTGATGCTAGTAGTTTTAACCAAAATGTAGCGCAGCTGAGTATCTCGGTTAAACCAGAGTTGAAAAACACCATGTTGATCAAGTACAAGGGTTTTTTTACATCGTCTTTTACGTTAGGCGTTTACCGTCCGTCCACACCGCTAGATACCACTGCACCAATCATTGTTAGCCAACTTTTAAGTAATTCCTTTACAAACCAAAAATCTGTCTCAGTCCAAATTCAGGATTTATCAAATGTTACAACGAGTGTTTTAATCAATGGCACCGTAGTTGTATCGACACCCGCAAAGAATTTTAGTTTCGACTTGATAAACGGAAACAATAATATTGAAATCCGCTCGCAAGATCAGTTTAACAACGTAGCGGCACCGACGTTAATTTCAAATGTGGTCTTGGATCAAATAAATCCAAGTGTTACTTTGGCTTCAAACGATCTTGTTTATGTCAATTCCTTACCAAAAACGCTTTCTGTTCAATTTCTTTCAAACGAGCCTTTAAAATCACTTTTGCTTAACTCAAATCAAGTAGCGCTTGATGAAAGTGGAAAAATTGGTATTTACAGCTTAAACGTTTTGCAGTCAGGCATTACTAATTTAGCCATTCAAGCCACAGATCTTGCAGGTAACGTATTAAATCAAAGTTTACCACTTTCGGTAGTATTAGATAATATGGCGCCCGTCATTACTTTTAGTGTCCAGCAAGGACTATTAACTAGTCAGAGCCTGATTTCCATTCCAATCGTCATAGCCGAAGCCAATGACGTTCATTCTATAATTAAAGTTAATGGCGTCGATGTTTTAAGAACTGGCGCTAAAGATTTTAGCTTTGAAGCAAGCCTTTTGTTAGAAGGTGAAAACCAAATACAAGTTGAAAGTACCGATATTGCCGGCAACATTTCTATCTCTGAAATATTAAAAATAAATCGAGATACTATTCTGCCAGTTTTAACCATCATTTCTCCGACGCCGAATCAAATCTTGCAAGACATCCAATTTACGTTGTCGGGCTCGTTTAGTGAGCCGGTAAGCAAACTAAAAATTAACAACAAAGATATAGTTTTATCGTCAGATAAAAAATCATTTTCGATTCAGTACTTAACTCAATACGAAGGAACTCAGGAAATTCTATTTTACGCAGAAGACTTAGCCGGAAATATTTTAGAAAAATCAATGTCGATAGAAATTCATTCGCCGCTTCTAGTTCCTGAGTTAATTTCATTAACTCAGGTCGAAGACCAGGTTTTTATCCACGGCGCGCAGCAAGCCTCTCGACCTGGTTTAACCATCAAAGCCAGCGAAGGTTTTTTAAGCTTTAACACTGATGAATCCGTCGTTAACCCAGACGGCAGTTTTTCATTAAAACTGACTCCGTTTCAATCGGCGACAGTTTCAGTTGAAGACCCCCGAGTGAATCAAACCTCGTCATTCGTTGTTCAGTTTAGCGGCATCACAAGACTTTCTGGTATTATTCGCGACATTAACGATGTCGCCATTCCAAATGTTACGGTCTCTCTATCCGGAACCACGTTTCAAACGCTAAGCAACGGTCAAGGGGCATTTAGTTTTGAGCTTAATATTTCTGGTGACCAAACGCTTAATTTTGATGGATCGACCGTTCCGACTTCTTTTACTGGACCAAATCGATACTTTTCAAAATCTTCAATGTCTGTAAACCTTGGGTACGCTCAACAAAATATTTTAAACAGACCGGTTTACCTTACCCCGACTCTTCTAGATGGAACTCAGACGCAAGTTGTGGCTAATCAACCTGCTAATGTCAGTAGTTCCCATGCTCCTGGGGTAACACTAGCTGTTCCCTCTAACGCGAGTGTATTCCCATCTGGTTCTAGTCAAGGCAGTATAAATATTATGACCATTCCTTCGGATAAAGTCACAGTGCCAGTTCCGGCCAGCGCTGTTCCAAATGCAGTGATTTCTTTGGAGCCGTCGGGTTTGAAATTTAATCAGCGTGTGGAGTTAACGCTGCCAAACTCATACGAACTAAAGCCGAATACGGATATGGTAATCTTTAGTATGAATTCTGCTAAAGGTGCTTGGGAAATTGATGGCATTGCCAAAGTTTCTAGCGATGGGCAAAAAATCAAGACCCTTCCTAATCAAGGGATCTCACATTTTAGTATCGTTTATGCAGTTCCTCTAATGCCGACTCTGACTGGGTTAGTTGACAGCAACCTAAATGCTGTCGATAGCAGCAAAGATTCATACGAAACTAATTTGCAACTCCCTTCGTTTAAAATTGGAGACGAGTCATTTTCACCGCAATTGAAATATAAATCTAACTGGGCAAATCCCACCGCTTTTGTTTCTAATTATATCGAGATTCCGGAAAAGACGATTACTTACTCTAAGTCCTCGGCCTCACAAACAAGTTCGTATAGCTCCGTGTATGTTGGGAAAACTTGTGATATTTTTCGTTGTTATTCCCGTTATGCCGATTTTTACACAAATACGTTCTACAACTCAAGTGTAAATCTACTGTCTAGTTATGTGCCAAATGGAATTAAGTCGCAGTTTTTCATAAGCTCGATTAAATCTAGCGACATTGCGACAGGAAATATTTCTAGCGATCTATCCAAAGTAACGACGGAAATTTTTGATGATGGCGAACGTAAAGGCCTGGTTTCACAAATCGCCAATTTTTCTGATCTTAGTCAATTCTCTGCGTTACCGATGAGAAATATGGTATCTTATGCTGTCGAACTAAAAGACCCAAGCACAAATAAATACCTTGAATCGGGACTCTACCCATCACTCGCAAGATATCAAATTCAATTAAAAAATCTTACGATCAAAACGGTTCAAGATAGTGTTACAAACAAAGGAAGATTTGATTCCAGCTACATTCCGGTAGATCAACGAAATATTCAACAAAATACTACCACTACGAAAACAACCCTTGAAACCCAAGTGTTAAATGATTTTCTTCCAAAAGATGTTACCGCAAACGTGGTAGTACAAAATAAAGTTGATTCCGAATCCGGTCGAGGATGGAAAATTAATGGCTATCAACAAATTCTAAATCCAGCAGCACGAAATATTGTAATTGAAGAAGCCGATGGTTCGGTAAGTACTTATGAAATGAGTAATATTATTTCTACTGTTTATCAGCCAAACAATCCTTCCATAAAATTAGATCAGGCATTAGATTTCACTCAATGGCCTAAAATAGTTACAAGTTACGTTTCCGGAAATGGAAAAAGTTACTTAGGAGAAGTTGATTTATCGCAAACACAGCCGTCTTCTATTTTGGGTTTATTTGAAATAAACTCAGCTACTGGATCGCTTGGAAATCAAGGCACTTATATTTGCATCGAGTCGAATTACACCGGATCATTTTCTACAACTCGACACTCCTACCTTTTTCAACCGCAATTATCTAATTTAAGAAGAGCCTCCAATGGTAGATGGATCGCTTCCGATTCAAGATCGCATAGAGTGATTGAGATTGGATCGGCACCTAAAGATATCGCTGGAAAAAAGGCGTCTATAGAGGAAGTGTTAAGTTTGAATTTTGGTATTGAGCGCATCGATGCAAATTTAGACGGCGTAAATCAAACATGCCAATCGGTTTTTGGGGTTGGTTGCGGAGCACCAGCCGTAGAACAAGCAAACTTGTCTTGTACGTTAGCCCTTCCTAGTGATTGTCCTCCAGGAGTGATTTGCAAACCAAGTCCGCCCAAAAAGTTTATCACTAGCACGGGAGATGGTTATCTTTCTACGTATGAGGGTGACGACATTCAAGGCCTTGCTACTTCTGGCCCCAATGGAATTGGTTTAAACTCCCCGCAAGGTATTGCACTAGATAGTCTGAATAACATCTATATTGCAGACTTTGGAAATAATCGCGTCAGAAAAATAGATGCTCAAACGTCGACTATTTCAACAGTTGCCGGAAACGGACAAAACTTTAATTTTCCAGAGAATCCAGGTTTAGGCACTAACGTATCGATCTATCACCCTAAGCAACTACTAGTAAACACCCAAAACGAATTATTTATTTCAACTGAGAAAGGATTGATTTTAAAACTTAAAACAAATGGTCAAATTGAAAAAGTGGCAGGACTACCTGTGGAAGAGGGCGGCGTTTTTGCAAATCAAACTAATGCCCTTGTGATGGCGCTGAATAATCCAAACGGAATGGCCGTCGATGAATCGAAAAACTATTTATATGTAGCAGATACCGGTTACCATAGAGTAGTAAGGATTGATTTAATTAATAAGCAAGCTGACGTGATTGCGGGAAACGGAAGTTGCTCTTTGCAATTGAGCGGTGACGGAGCAGCAGCAACCAATGCTTCGTTATGTAGCCCAACTGCTGTTCACTTAGATAGTGATAAAAACCTAATTGTTCAAGAATCCGGCAGAAACGCTATTAGAAAGATACTCTTAACGGAAGACAACTTAAATCAAGAGATTACGTTTATTGCCAATAACAAGGATCAGTCTCGACTGCTCAAGAAGCTAGACGGTACTTGGGTTAGAAAGCTACGTGATGGCTCGGAAATTAAATTTAACAACTCTGGCTTCCAGTCGTCAGTTACTGACCGCCTGGGCAGGGTTACAAATTTTGAATATAATTCGGACGATCGGATTTCGAAAATCACTTTCTTTTCAGGCCAAGTAATTAACTACTCTTACAGTGGGAATTTATTAACTGAAATTTCTGATAGTTCTGGGAAAAAAACTCAATTTAGCTATACGAATGCAAAACTGGTTGCAGTTCACTTACCTGACGGTACCGAAAAAAACTTCGGTTATGACGAAAAGGGTCTAATGCTTTTTGAACAAAATCAGTTAGGACAAAAAACTGAAGTCGAGTACTCCGAAAACAATCGCGTTTTGGGAGTGAAACTCGCAGACAATACTGTTCTGGGTTCTTCTGATGCTATTTCAAAGTCGCTTGTAAGCGGTTCAAATGATCGCGCCCTTTTAAACGGGGTGGGAATAAATAATAACCAAAGCAATTCAAATATTATAGATGGAAATGGCGGATCGACCGTACTCGTCCCGGATATTAATGGCTATACTTCTATGATTTCTAATGCAATGGGTGCGCAGACAACTATAAATCGTGATTTTGAGGGACTGCCACTAGGAATTCAACGTCCTACGGGTCACTCCACCCAATATACATACGATCCAATTACAAAAGACGTTTTAACTGTAAGCGAATATTATAATTTAGATACCGATCCGATTCTAAAAAAATACAGCTATAATTCCTATGGACAAGTACTAACTGAAACTCATTCTGTTCGCTCACTTCCTGATCAGGTAACTACAAAAGAATACTCAAGCTCAGGCCAACTTATCAAGGTAACTTCTCCAGATGGAAGCAAAGTTGAATTTTCCTATGACAGCAATGGCTTTCAGCGAACTAAAACTATTTATCCTTCAATAGGTTCGTCAGGTTTGACAACAACATATATTCGAAATCAGAATGGCTGGCCAACGAAGATTATTTTCTCTGACAATAAAGAGATTAATTTTCAATATGACTTATCTGGCAACGTAGTTGAAAAAAGTGAAAATATTGGTTCAAATCAAGCCGCAAGTAAGTTTGAGTATGATCTTTTTAACCGACTGAAAAAGGTTACGTCACCGAAAAATGAAGTCACTATTTACTCATACGACGACGCCGGAAACCTGGTTTCAATATTAGATCCAAAAAATAGATTGGCAACATACGAATATAATAGCCGAAATCAAATGGTCAAAAAAACTGATGCTTTCGGGGCTATAACTGAAATGAATTACGACGGGAACAACAACGTAATTTATATGAAAGATCCAAACGGAAGCGTTCGTACGATGGCGTATAACTTGGTAAACGACTTATTACAGGTAAATATGCCGGACGATGTATTTAAATACATCTATGATATCCCAGGTGAATCGCCTGTTGCGATAAGCAATAAAAATTCAAATATCTCTTTTTTTAGAAACCTTAAGGGCCAAAATTTATATGAATCGATTAGTGGAAGCGGTGACTTGTCTAGCTATCCTGAATTCTATATTTCCTCAGAATATAACAGGCGAGACCTGCTTTTTGAGCAACAGACGAGTGTTGGAAATTTGACCTACTCTTATGATGAGCTAAATCGGCCATCCAATTTAGACGCATTTTCAAGAAACTATGGATTCAGCTACGATAGTGCGTCTCGATTAGTCGAAATTTCAAGAGGAGTATTGAAATCTTCATATAGCTATCAGAGCCAAATGTTAGATAAAATTACACATTCTCGTTCGGGAGTTTCTTTATCAGAGACTGCATTCAGCTACGATTCCCGAAACTACCCAGTTCAAAAACGCACGTTAGCCAGCGTAACTGATTTTAGTTACGACTCTAATGGTCAACTAGTTCAAGCTTCGGGAGGACAAACCGAGACCTATAGTTACGACAACCTTAGAAATCGATTGTCAGATTCCAGCAGAACATACGAGTATGATGTGACCGGACAAAGATTAAACCAAGACTCATTTTTTACTTATCAATACGATAACAACGGCAACCTAATTAATAAAATTTCCCGGGACGGTTTAAAGAAGTCTCATCATTATCAATATTCAAGTTTAAATCAGTTGGTAAAGGTACAGATTATGAGTGGCAGTATTGGCTCTCTTGCCACAATCCAGGAGATCAGCTACGCTTATGATGTGTTAGGACGGCGAATGCAAAAAACTGTGAGAAACTTTTCTAACTCGAGTACCTATACGAGAAAGTACGCGTATAACGGGTCAAATATTATTGCGGAATACGATGGCAATAACGGCCTATTAGCAAAATATTCTCATTCACCCCTTAGTGCCGACGATATTCTAGCTGCTGAAATAACAGATCAAGGCGTCTTGGCCGGACTAAGTGCCCAACCAGGTGTCTTTCACTATCTAAAAGATCATCTAAACTCCGTAACCGAAATTGCAGACGCAAATGGAAGCGTCATTCAAAAGTACGAGTATTCCAGCTATGGTGAAATCAATAGTATCAAAAATGCAAATGATGTCGTTTTGGAATTTAATCAAGCACCCCTACGTACTAGCTTTACTTACACAGGAAGAGAATATGAAGCTGAAACAGGGCTTTTATATTATCGCGCAAGATACTACGATCCTAGCAATGGAAGATTTTTACAGCAGGATACTGACCCGGGAAGCTTAAGAAATCCAGCGAGTGTGATTAACAAATACACTTATGCCGATAACCGACCAGTTTTGTTAAATGATCCAAGCGGTAAATTTCCTCTTCTTGCGGCCGTCGTTGTCGCTGGAGTAATTGGTGGTATTTTTGGAGGCTACAATGCTTCTAGGAATGGCATGAGTTTCTGGTCTGGATTTGCCTCTGGAGCCGCAATTGGAGTTGGTAGCGTTTTGGCAACGGCCGGGGGCGCCGCGATTGCGACAGCAGCATTAAGTTACTTTGGTACGGCCAGTGCTGTTGCCGCAGGAACATTCGGAGGCATAGCCGCCGGTGCTGTGGGCGGCGCTTTAGGAAACATGATTTTTTATGGTGCTTTGGGAGCAAGTGGAACTTCGATGTTTCTCGCTGGATTAGCTGGCGCCTTAAGTGGAGGCATTGCTGGTGCTTATGGAGCAAACTTTTATCAAGGAGGAACTTCGGCATCTGCCGGACAAGCGGCATCGGTAGAAGCTGTTGACTCGTTCAATAGAACTATAACTCCTATTGACATAACTAATGACCCGACACGATTTATAAACGACTTTTTTAGGCAAAATCCAGACGGAAGTTGGTCAAATGGTGCTCCTTCTATGGACGGACCTCCTTTGTATAGGCATTGATATGGAAAAAATTTACTCGGCAAAAATTGTGTATAAGAATTATCTAGATTACTTAGGAGCCAAAATATTTAATAGACAATTTTTGCTTTTGTTTATCCTTACCTTTGTAGTTTTGTTTTTTATCGGAGCTTTCGGAAAAACTATTTACTTCCTTCAGAATCCAGGAGCAAGCACTATAGAAGAGGCTCTGTTGGAAATATTAGGGTCAACAATAAAATTGACCCTAATATTCTTAGCCATTCCTATTTTAGCTTCGTACGCATTTTGGCTGCAAAATTTTTATTTTTCTGGAAATAAGATTATAGACAATTTTCCCAGAAGAAAAGAGTTACTACTCACTCAGTTAGAATATATTTTGCTCGAGTCCCCTTACCAGGCTGGACTCATATTTCAACGTCCTCAGGATAACCTTAAAACTGTGGTTTATTGGCACGGCAAAGATGAAAGGGAATGGCTAGACTTCCTCGCGCAATTGCAAGCAAACAACCCATCTATCGACGAAAAAATCTATTTCAAAACTTCGTTTTTGAAGGGCAATAAAAGAGTAAAATCTAATATAATCAATAGTTACAAAGAAATTTTAAAAATGCATGACATTTCCTAAGAAGATATCATTGTCAGCGCCCATGTCCATTGACCCGACAAGATTTATTAACGATCTTTTTAGGCAAAATCCAGATGGTAGTTGGTCAAATGGCGCACCATCTATGGATGGGCCACCGGTATATAGGCATTAATATGGAAAAAATTTACTCGCCTAGTCTGGTATATAGTGGATACTTAAAATTTATATATTCTAAGTTGCTACAAAGAAATATTCTATTACCCCTATTTGGTTTCTTTATATTTATGGTTTCTTTGAATGTTTTAGGCAAATCCATTCTACTGTCAGTCGAGAAGAAAGAAATTGTTTTTGCGCCATTAGATTTTTTAGTGTCCCAAATGGAATACATAGGATTCTTTATAGCAATTGAAAGCATTTTCGGTGGTAGATACTTTTTAGTCATGATTTCGGCAGTATCAATTTTCACAATTTTTCTTTGGGGTCTTAAAACTTTTGTTTATACGGTTAGTGGTGGTTATTCAGCAACAATTGTCTTTGGCGTTGGAGTTGGAATATTTGAATTATATTGTTATTTGGTAGGATCACTTTTTGCTTTCACTTTTCTAACAATATACTTCAAATGGAACTTAAAACTCATTGTAAAAGAAGATATGATTGTAGATTTTTTTCCAAAAAATAGATCCTATACATTCGAAGAGATTGAATCAATACAACTAGTCTCTCCAAAATTTGCAAACATTTTAATTAAATCTAAAGACTCCTCGGTCAAAAGTACGGTTTCTTGGTTCGGAAACAATGAACAAGATTGGCTAGATTTTTTAAAACTTTTACTAGCTAAAAACCCATTGTTAGAAGAAAAAGTATTTGTAACTGCCTCGCTGTGGAATGCAACAAATATTAAGAAAGTAACGGTTCAAAATAGTTATAAGGAAATTTCAAAACTATATGGCGAATTCAAATTTTAAGAAATGCTTTGATAGTATACATTGTATCAATACGGCTAAAATAGCTCTAAACAAATTGTGGCTTCGACAGGTTGATTTTTATTAAAATGGAAAGAATGTATTCGGCACGACTAGTATATAAAAACTATTTTGAATTTATCTTTAGTAAGTTAAAAAATCATATTGTATTGGCCGTTCCGCTTATTTTTTTAACTACTATCGTGCTAATCAATATAACCTTTAAGACCCTTTTGATTTCCATTGAAAAAAAAGAAATGGCTATTGTATCAAAAGAATATCTTTTAGATCACCCTTATCGCCAATTTTTGTTACTTTAAACACCCTAAATGAGGCTATCTGAAAATCATCCAAATTTGAAGCCCAAATCAATACCTATTCATTGGTGGGCGAAATCAAATTTTGCAAACCCTATGATATAATGGGGGTAGGCCGAATAAGGCCAGAAAGGATACTTTATGAGTTTGATTGAATCAATAAAAGAGAAAAACTTTAAAACCGGATACAAGAGAATAGGAGACTACTATTGCTGGATAGCCATCCACAATACAAAACCTAATGTCATTCTTTTTTCCACAAACAAAGACTGGAAAGAGGCACTAGAGGATTGCTTTTGCTTGGTCGACAAATGGTACTCCGAAAACTCATTTCAGAATGTTGCAAAAGGAAGTTAAATACTTTATTTTTAACCCTGGAGGGTCTACTTATGCTACGGTTAGCTGTATTGATTTTTGGTCTAGCTCTTTTTACCGGTTGTGATGGTTTCAAATTTGGCTATCGAAATTGCAACAAAGAAACTAACGAATGCCAGCCGATAAATATAAAATTTAAAGAAAAAAAAGACTGTATAAAATATTTAGAACACGGAAAGATGTCTTGCTTGGGTGTGGAGTGCGGTGAAAATTTCGTAGTCGGTCTGACAAAGTTTACGATTT
>TARA_B110001454_G_scaffold1956_1_pt1 | contig 12840 bp, 9 predicted proteins | sample TARA_B110001454 | Tara Oceans TARA_B110001454 (sample SAMEA4397004) | marine metagenome | biome: Polar Biome; feature: [MES] marine water layer (ENVO:01000295) within the mesopelagic zone...; material: water (ENVO:00002006), including particulate matter (ENVO:01000060) such as...... | reverse complement strand
TCACCGTCAAACGCTTAATACGCGGTAAGATTCCCGCCGGTGATAGCGTTGCCTCTGGTAGCATTAAAGTGACTTTATCACCCATGGTAAGGTTAAGTCGGCGCGCTAGAATTTCTCCTAGTACAACATGAAAGCTACCGTCTTGAAGCGATGATAATTCACCCTCAACCAAGTGATTTGGCAATATAGAGACGCGCGCTTCAGCACTCGGTTCAATGCCCGTTACCATGGCACCCTGAACTCGCCCTTGATAAGCAAACATACCTTGCAAGCGAGTCAACGGTGCGGCCGCAATAACCCCAGGGAAAGTTTCGACTTTTTTAGCCAACGCTTGCCAATCCTCAACCCCGCCGCGCTCATAAATAACCCCGTGAGGGACCATTCCAAGAATGCGTTCTCGAAGTTCGCGGTCAAAGCCGTTCATAACGGATAACACCAAAATGAGAACAGCAACACCCAAGGTCATTCCAACCATGGAAGATGCTGATATAAAAGAAATAAAGTGATTTCGGCGCTTGGCTGCTAAGTAGCGAAAGCCGATAAATAGAGGCAGTGATTTTTTCATGAGCGGATTAAAACACAGCTTCAATTGAAGCGCTATTATCCGATGAAGAACCACGTTCAAATTAAGCTTACAGACGGCGATAACCCCCTTTTGTCTTATTAGATGTCAGATTGGCGTAAAAACCCTTGCTTCTAAACCATCCTTCGCTAGGATTAAACAATCACCTGCGATTAAATTTTGGATAACTCATGAGATACAGCTCGCTATTTTTATTACTCGCCAGTACCAGCGCGTGGTCTGAAATCAGTACCTTAACCCCATCTGAGTTAACCGATACTTATATTAAAGATACCACCGTGATTGTGAGGCCGACACAAACCACACAAGAGGCCAATGAACAAATAAAAGTTAAGTTAAAGGTATCTCCGTTAGAAGAAACAGCAAGCCTATTGCCACAAACTTCCGAAGGTGAATTTTCTGCCAGTTTAATGAACAGTGAATTAAACAGTTATACGGAACTGAATGAACAAGCAGCGCTAAGCACAAATTTGCAACCAGCCGTGCCTTTAGCAACGACTGAATTTCTTACACGCCCTCCATCCGATGCTGCTCTCAACCAAATTCGCACGGCGTATGGTCTTGACCGTGGCGCGCCTGTCGACCTAACAAGCCTAAGCTTTTTACCCGCACTGCTGCCAGATATCGACCTACCTAATCCAGGTAATGCTCAATACTCAACCACTCCAGATTCGTTTACGATCAGAATTCCTAACTCTGGCAACTTTAACTCACAGAACATTAATAGTCCTAATGGCGAAATAGGCATTAATGTCACTCCCAGTCACATTGAATACACCTTAAACCTGCCAAAATAGTAACAATCTGCATTAAAAATACGCCTCGTAAAAGTACGTCATTTTGAGCCAATGGACTGGCTGTTATCAAAAAATAAGAAAAACTCCTTATATTTCAACGCGCTATACAACTTTTTTACGACTCTTTTGATTTCGTAAAGATATGCTACACCTGTAGATATCTGTCTATAAATGGCGCATAATTCTTCGAACTATAAGAATAAATATAAGAAGTTGAGATTGCCCATGCAGTTTTCTACATTCGAACCAAACAGTCTAAAACAAGCCCCATGCATCCAAATGATAGGACGCTACAAGCTTGAATTTCAAATGTTCTCCAAGCCAGAAAACATACACCTAACACCGGTTGTTTTTCTTGGTGGTGCATTTCAAAGCTTCACCTCTTTCAGATGCGAGGTTGAACTTGTCTATCAATCGCACCCTGTTATTTTATTAGACCTTCCTTCACAGGGCAGTAACGATCAGCTTGTTCCAGAATTGGATCTAAAAGATTTTTCGTCGCTTCTTAAAGGTTTTTTTGAAACGCAAGGCATCGACCAAGTCATGATGGTAGGCATCAGCTATGGATCTGCAATGGCGACATTGTTTGCAGCTGAATACCCTGGTTTTGTTCAACGCCTATTAGTATCAGGCATCACCTGCTTTCGCCGCGAAACATTAGTGACCTTGTTGGAAGATTCACTGAACCTACTCGCTCAAGGTGAGCTAAAAGCCTTTGCGACTACCGCGGTTTCCAACCTCATTAACCATAATCGCATGCAAGAAACGGAAGTCGGCAAAACCTATCGCCGCTTACTGTACAGACAAGTTGCGCGCTTAAATGCTAACGAACAATTACGTTACGCACAAAATACTCAGCGCCTATTATCTTTTGATGGCTTCACTAAGTTTCCTACCTGCCCAACGTTAGTCGCAACAGGCGAGTATGATAATTTTACACTGCCCGAAGAAAATGCCGCCTTTGCCGCAAACTGTTTAGATGCACAATTCGCCGTCATTGAAGATGCTGATCATCTGTCACAATTTGAACGCCGCGACGTTACTTCTGAATTATTCTATCGTTTTATCAAAGCGGAAAATATAGAAGGTATTAAAGGGGCTCACCTTCATGCAGCCTCCAGTTATTATGCTCAAGAGCGACGCTTGCAACCACGCTTAGTACTTGAAAATGATCACGCTATTTTGCTTGATAAAGATACTGGCATTAAGCATGACATTCGCATTATTGATATCAATTTTTCTGGCTGCCAGATTCATTTAAATCACAATAACCTAACGCTATCGGAAGGGTCAAAAAACCTTCAAATTCAAATCGCAGGTATGAATAATCCCTTCCACGTTCGTATTATGGAACGTTCTCAAAAAAACCTACGCTGCATCCTTATCCAACGTGATGTAAAAGCGGCAGACGAGCTGATTGAGTTATTAGAAGGAATTGAAGAATACAATACACATAACATGCCGGCTTTACTCGACAATTTACGGCTAGCATAAATTACGATCAGCCTAAAAAAATACCCGCTTTAAGCGGGTATTTTTTTAGGCTGCGCACGCATTTTAGCATCAATACAATTGACGTTTAAAAGGCGGTAAAGCATCCAATAATAAACTGCCATAACGACTCGCAACAATGCGCTTATCTAAAATACTAATCATACCAACATCATCTTCTTTACGAATTAATCGACCCGCTGCCTGCACAAGTCGTACCGACGCCGCTGGCAGTGTTAGCTCCATAAATGGGTTTCGTCCTTGGCTCTCCATCCATTCACTGGTTGCCGCTTGCAAAGGATCATCAGGCACCGCAAACGGAATTTTCACAATCACTACATGGGTTAAATATTTACCCGGTAAATCAATACCTTCTGCAAAACTTGCTAACCCAAAAATCACACCGCCTTTTCCACCATCAATTTTCTCTTGATGGCGCTTAACAATTTCTGATTTTGGTAAAAAACCTTGTACTAATAATTCATCACGCCACTCTGGATACAAAACATCGTTACACGCTTTCATTTGTGCCCGTGAACTGAATAAGATCAGCGTACCTTCTTTTAAATTAACATTGTCTCTTAACCAATTATTTATCTCTTCTTGGTAGCCTTCGGCTTTAGGATCATGCTGTAACTTAGGCACTCGAATCGTACCAATATTCGGATAATCAAACGGCGATACAACTTGCTGAAAATTAGCCCATTTTGGCAATCCGGTCTCAATCGCTATTTGATTAAACGTATTTAATGCTGTCAAAGTCGCAGACGTAACCACCGCTCCATAACAACGCCACCATAAATTTTTACGCAGTTGTTCGGCAACGCGAATAGGTGAAACGCATAATTGAATATCCCAATCTTCACCGTAGGCTGTTTTCGACATCCAGCGCGCGTAAGGTGTTGCATCAGCGGCCTCTTCAGCAAGCAACCATATAAGTCCGTCCCAGAGAATTTCCGAGCGAGAAAATAAAATACCAATAGGCGCCTGAAACGTTTCTGCGACCGAACGCTCAAACTCACCTTCCTCTTTAGGGTCTAAAGATTTCTGCAGAGCCTCATTGAGTTTATCCAAACACTGCAACAAAGGCTGCAACGGTGTTTTTAAATTTTGCAGTATCTCTTTTAGTTCATCTGGCACACGACCAAACTCAAAACGTAAACGCTCCTTTTCACCCAGCATTTCTTGGACCATTGGCCAAAGAAAGGTCAAACTCTGAAGACACTCATTAATCTGCTCGGGTGCCATTCGAATGCTATGCAGCATGGAGCTAGGAATACCACCCTGTCCTATCAGCTGCTCTAACGCTTTTTCTAATTGCTTCAACCACTGGCGCTGAGCACGCACTCCAATTTCAACCTTAAAGTGATTCAAGGCCTTATCGGCTAAATGGTGTCCTTCATCGAACACATAAATAAGCTTTTCGGGCGGTGGCAGTACGGCACCGCCTCCTAAAACCAAATCCGATAAAACCAAATCATGATTAGCAATAATAATATCTGCGGTATCCAGCTCGCCACGCGCTTTATAAAAAGCACAGTTTTGAAACTGCTCACAACGACGATTAGAGCATTCTCTATGTGTCGCCGTTAAATGACGCCATTGGCTCGGCTCAATTTCATAATCAAGCCGATCTTTATCACCATTCCAGTCACCTCGACCATAAGACGAGAGCAAATCTTCATACAAGCTTTGATCGACGGCTTCTGGGGCCTGATCAAATAAATCGACTGTCGATAATAAACCTGATATTTGCTGCAACGCTTTATCAAGTTTTATTAAACATAAATAACGTCCACGCCCCTTCGCCAAAGCATACTTAAAGGGAATGCCTGAATTTTTACGAAAAGCGGGAATGTCTTTATCAAGAATTTGTTCTTGCAGCGCAATCGTTGCCGTCGAAATAAGCAGCTTTTTTTCAGCGGCCATGGCCATTGGCAGAGTTGCGGTTAAATACGCTAGGGTTTTACCCGTTCCCGTGCCTGCTTCGACCACTACGATTCCTGCATCATTGCAACGCTCTTCTTTGTCATCTTCTTCGATTGCGCCTAGCGATTTAGCAATTTCGGCAATCATGACTCTTTGCCCCATGCGCGGGGTCAATTTCATTTTTTCAACAAGCTTGCGATACAGGGCTTGGATTTCATCTTTCGATTTTTGCGATAACATTGTATTAACGGTTCCACCCACGACTACGACTTACAGCGAATAACAAACCATCAACGTTCAATATCATGCCTTGATGAGTAATTTCTTTAATTTGCACTTGGTTAGCAACATAATCCCCTTCGACTAAGCGTTCATTATTAATAACGATGCTACGACGATTCGCTTGAGAGCTATAGATATGACTGGTAATAATTAGACTCGGAATTTTTATTAACTGGGCTTGGTCAGCTTGTTCAATATCGATAACTTCTACGGTACTTTCTTCGATAACAGCAGCGCGAACGGCTGTCGGCTCGATGACAACATGTTCAATGGCGGCACTTTCAATGACCTCATCACGCTTTAATACTTCATGAGTCGAAGGCTCCGCTATGATTACACTCTTATCTTTCAAAGAATCATGTATCGAAGAGTCTTTTATCGCAGAGCCACTTATTGCAGAGCCAGAAGCTGAACTGAATAATTCTTTATAATCTAATAGCCAGTAGCTCAACAGAACGATGAGAATAGCCATCACAAAAAGACTAACGGAGGTCATATTCACCACACGAGTCTCAGAAGAAGCACTTAATTCATAAGGCTTCGACCGTGCAGAAACCTGTGCAGCGGCTTTATCGTCAGAATCGGTTTCTAATTGCTTGCGCTCAAGCTCGGATTTTTTCAATGCCGCTAAAATATAAGACATTTTATAGATCCTGCGACAAGTGAGTATCGGTGCTAATCTCAGGGGAATTTAACACCCTATAATCCTGTATCGCTAGTAACGTTTTCAAACCAATAATTCGATCACTTTTAAGCCCAATACGCTGCTGAAAACTAGCCACCTTATTTGCTAAAATAGGGTCATAATAACGATCAAAGCCGCTAGAGTCAGACCCTGTGGGTGATATAACCTGCCACTCAGCCTGGCTTCCTTGCTCACCTTCATTTTTTAATAATGGGCGCAACCAAGCAATTAACGGACTGCTTTCACCTGGCTTAATCGCCCGCTTAAACCCTTCTGTTTCTTGCCATAAAATTAAGGCTTGCTCTGGTTTCATCATCAATTCCTGAGGCTGGCGTATCTGCCATTCATTACCATCATAAACAGCAATGGGCCTGCGCAAACGCTTTAAATCAGTTAATGACCACTCCAATACCAAGCACTGAAATTCACTGCTCTGCTTGATACTCAAACACGTATCGTAAGACTGACCCATGTCCAACTCATACGCTTTGGCTAATTGCTGGTAATGATTTTCACTTTGCCAAAGATCCATTACAGAGGAATCTTTCAAGGCAAAACCAGCTAATAAAAACAGGGCTATGCCGGTTACGCTAGCCAGGAGTCGTATGAACAATCTAGGAAAAATACCCGATTTGCGCTTCGCTTTATGTGTGGCGACAACCTCGCTGATGGCTTGCTTTGCAATAACCCGGTTAACGGTTTTCCGACCGGTTGCATAAGCCCCCAATAATGCACGATCCGCGATACTGTTAATCAACCGAGGAATACCGCCACTGCCTTGCCAAATAGCCGTAATGGCTGAAGAATCAAATAATGAATGATCGCACCCTGCTTGATTTAAGCGGTGTTGCAAATAAGGGCCTAACTGCTGCTTGGTCATTGCAGGCAAGTGAAAGCGCGCGGTAATGCGCTGATCAAGCTGACGAATACTATGTTGAGCCAATGTGGCTTGTAATTCAGGCTGGCCGACAAGAATAAGCGTTAGCAGTTTGTCGCGGCTGGTTTCAAGATTGGTTAATAAACGAATTTGTTCCAATAGCGGTGCAGGCATACTTTGCGCTTCATCAATAATACAAATGACTTTGCGGCCATTACTGTGGCGCTCAATAAGAGAGGCATACAGCAGATCAATCAACTGTTTATTGCTCAGCTCGCGACCATGCTGATCGGCTTCACAAGGGATTTCTAATTCATTACAGATAGACTGCAAAAGCTCAGGAGCCGATAGCATAGGATTAAAAATGTAGGCAATATCAACATACTCTGGCGCTTGTTCAATAAAGGCACGGCACAGGGTTGTTTTACCCATCCCTACCTCTCCGGTTAAACAAATCAAACCGCCATGGCTAGTTAAGGCATAATTAAGGTGTGCGAGGGCTTCATGGTGCGCTGGGCTGAGATACAATAAATCAGGATCGGGGGCAATCGAAAAAGGTAAACGCGTTAAGCCAAAATAATCTAAATACATGCTACCAGTGCCAATTAACGCCCATATTAAATTGAATATTACGCGCTTGAGAAAATTCTAGCGTATCGGCACCGAACTGAAAATTAACGTAGTCCGTCTGCCAAGAAGCCCCAACCAGACGAGGATGATACAAGAAAAGTGCGAATCGCCCTAGCGCTGTCTGCTGACCTTTTTCAATACCAAGGCGGTTATAGCGATCATGCTGATAAGCATGTAACGAAATATCAAATTCTTTATTTCGTAACAAGCCGCTATAACTCATAGGGATAGACTCAACAACTTCTTTTTGATCTGAACGACCATTACCACCGCTATTTTCACACACAGCGCCAGTACCCGCCGATGTTTGCAAACACGCGACCGTCACCCCCGCATTTCGCCAAGAAAAATGAGCATACAGGTCACTCGCCTCAATAGCGCCAAACCATGATTCAGATTCGGCGGTTAAGGCGGCATCAAACGAATAACCTATCCCCTTATCAACTTCATAAGATTGCTCATCCTCTAACCAAGGCAGCTTAAATTGATCGTAGTGATATTCTAACGTAGCTGAAAAATCATCGGCGGTTGGTGAAAAAGCAATGCCTTTAACTTTGCCAAACTGCAGGTGACCCGGTTGATATAAATGATTGGTCAGCTGGAATGTGTATTTTATCTTGTCTGAATAGATTCTAAAGTCTGGAGTGGTATAGGACAGCGAAATACTGGGGCCCTCAAAATGCTTCACTTCAAGATCAAGGGTTTTATTGCCCACCAAGTCTAAACCTTGCTCCTGAGCACGATAATAGTCCGCGGTTTCTTTATCAAACTTTAAATAGTAATAAATGCGGTAGCCACGAGAAATACGCGCCTTGCCAAAATCATCCCCCCCTATCTCAATCGATTTTGCAAAGCCAATATCCCAAGTCAAATTTGCATAAGCTAATTCACCACTTTGATAATCGCCATCCCAGCCTGTTGCCATATCCTCAATCGGCACCGGTTCAGAGGTTGCCAATACAGAAAAACGCGCATCAATTTCATTCTCAGAATAAACGCAAGCACAGTAAAAATACACAAGTAAGGAAAAGCTGACAAATCGCATAATGAAGTTCTTATATTTTTTGACAGTTTACCCATAATTCTTGTATTAAGAAAATAGCCGACGATTAATTATTTATACGGAAGCATAAGCCGTTAGGCAAAAAAAAGCCCAGCAGAGCTGGGCTTCTTTTATAACTCATTAAGCATTCATTATGAAATATGAGTTATGAGCACGTTATTACTGAGCTTTGTACTTCAAGCGGTAAGCGTGAAGTAGTGGTTCAGTATAACCGCTTGGCTGAGTCTTACCTTTGAAGATAAGATCCGATGCCGCTTGGAAAGCGATACCGTCAAAACCAGGCGCCATAGCAATGTACGTTGGGTCATTAGCATTTTGACCATCAACAATCGCCGCCATACGCTTCAACGACTCTTTAACTTGCTCTTCAGAACACACACCGTGCTCTAACCAGTTAGTTAGGTGCTGAGAAGAAATACGCAATGTCGCGCGATCTTCCATCAAGCCAACGTTATTGATATCTGGAACTTTAGAACAACCAATACCGGCATCAACCCAACGAACAACATAACCCAATAGACCCTGGCAGTTGTTATCAACTTCCGTTTGAATTTGCTCAGCAGTCAACGCGGCTTTAGCAGCATCGTCCATTAGAGGAATCGTTAAAATGTCATCTACAGAAGCGTGCTTGCGAGTTTTTAGCCCTTCTTGAACCGCAAATACATCTACCTGATGATAATGCATCGCGTGCAATGTAGCGGCAGTTGGTGATGGAACCCATGCCGTGTTAGCGCCAGACTTAGGATGAGCAATTTTCTGCTCCATCATCTGACCCATTTCGTCAGGGATAGGCCACATGCCTTTACCAATTTGAGCTCGACCAGAAAGGTCCGTCTCAAGACCCGTATCAACGTTCCAATCTTCGTAAGCACCAATCCAAGTTTGCTGCTTCATGACAGATTTAGGTACGAAAGGACCCGCTAGCATAGACGTATGAAGCTCATCACCGGTACGGTCTAAGAAACCTGTATTAATGAAAACAACACGATCAGCAGCAGCACGGATACACTCTTTCAAGTTAACCGTGGTGCGACGCTCTTCATCCATGATACCCATTTTAACGGTAAAGCGAGGAAGACCTAATGCATCTTCAACCGCGGCGAAGATATCGTTAGCAAACGCAACTTCTTCTGGGCCGTGCATCTTAGGTTTAACGATGTTTACAGAACCCGTAGTAGAGTTCTGGAACGGTGCATTACCTTTAAGGTCGTGCATCGCGATCATGACCGTCATCATGGCATCCATGATACCTTCAGGCACTTCAGCGCCGTCAGCTAATAGGATTGCTGGGTTAGTCATCAAGTGACCAACGTTACGAACGAACAACATAGAGCGACCTTTCACAGAGAAAGTTTCGCCATTTAGACCGGTGTATTCACGATCTGGGTTCATCTTACGAGTGAAAGAGCTTGCGCCTTTTTTCACTTCAACCGCAAGATCACCTTTCATAAGACCCAACCAGTTGCCATAAGCAACTACTTTGTCTTCGCCATCAACACAAGCAACAGAATCTTCACAATCCATAATGGTTGTTAATGCAGATTCCATCGCGATGTCTTTCATGCCAGAAGCATCAGAAGAACCGATTGGGCTAGTTGCATCAAACTGAAGCTCAAAGCGTAGGCCGTTATTCTTCAACAAAATGCCAGTAGGAGCCGCGGCATCGCCTACAAAACCTTGCAGTTTGTCAGCGTCTTTAAGACCAGTCTTTGAACCGTCTTTTAGAGTAACCTGCAAAGCGCCATCAACGATTGCGTAGTTAGTGCTATCAGCGTGATCGCCAGTCGCTAAAGGAGCAGATTCGTTTAAGAAGCCACGAGCATAAGCGATAACTTTGTCGCCACGAACCTGGTTGTAACCAGGACCTTTAGTTGCGCCATCTTCTTCAGAAATTGCTTTAGTACCATAAAGTGCATCGTACAAAGAGCCCCAACGTGCGTTAGAAGCATTCAATGCAAAACGGGCATTCATGATCGGTACAACGAGCTGCGGACCCGCCATTTGAGCAATTTCAGGTTCAACATTAACCGTCGTTGCTGCGAAAGCTTCGCCTTCAGGTACTAGGTAGCCGATTTCTTGCAAGAACGTTTTGTATTCAGCTGCATTATGAGGCTGACCAGCGCGTTCGGTGTGATACGCATCGATTTTAGCTTGTAAATCGTCACGCTTTGCTAAAAGCGCACGGTTTTTAGGGGCTAATTCGTTAGCAATTTTATCGAACTTAGCCCAAAAATCTTGTGCTTCGATGCCTGTACCAGGAATCGCTTGATCGTTAATAAAATCGTATAGCTCTTTGGCAACTTGAATGCCACCACTTTGAACGTACTCAGTCATTTTATAGCCTCAAAAACTCAATTAAGTCAGCTTCCACATAAAAACCTAGGAAACAAGGATAAAACAGCGCCCCAAACAAACAAGAAGCGCATGAAAATTGTGGCGCACATTATATAGCAAAAAAACGTACGCTTCCACGGCCAGCCCTCAGTTTCAAACCAACAAGCAAAGATGCACAAAAATGTCGCAGTCATTTGATTATTCAAAAAGCTTGACTAAGGTTCAGTTATAACAACCAAAGAGAGACAGTAAGAATAATGGCTATGAAAACAAAAAAATATTGGACTCCATCATTATTGGCCCTCGCAATTGCATCCCCCGCAATGGCCAGTGATTTAAACATAAATGGCTTTTTAAGCGTCGGCGCGAGCATGCTAGATAAAAATGACGTTTCAATTGCAGGCGCTGATAATCAAGGAGGATTTAAAAACGATACAATTTTGGGCCTACAAATCAGCAAGCAAGTTAACGATACCACTACCTTAACAGGCCAACTAGTCTCTCGCGGCAGTGACGACTATTCGACCGAAGCTGCCTGGGCTTTTGTTACTTATGCTGCAAATGATGACCTAGACTTACGTATGGGTCGTTTACGCATCCCTGCATTCTATTATTCAGATTTCTTAGAAGTAGGATATACCTACAATTCCATTCGACCAGCAGAAGAAGTATATCGCATACCATTCTCGTCTATTGACGGTGTTGATTTAGCTCAACGCTTCAGCTCTGGGGATATCGATGGCACAGTACAGATATACTACGGCCGTTATCAAGGCGATTTTGAATCAAACGGTACTGTTTATGACGCTGATTTCAGAAATGTTACTGGTATTTCAGTATCAGCGAACATGGGTAATTTTGGTTCAAGACTGAGCTACAACCAAGGTGAACTCAATCTTGGCAGCCCCGCCCCTGCAGGCACAGGTCTTGCTGTAGTTCAAGGATCAGCAAATTTTCTTGCTTCTGGTGACTTAAATGCAGCAAAAGATTTCAACATAAGTGGACAAACCTCAAGTTTTATAGAGGCTGCCTTAACTTATGACGATGGTACCTACAGTGTGTTAGCTGAATGGACTGCATTTGATCACGAAACATCTGTATTACTTGATGATCAAGCATGGATGGTGAGTGCAGCTATGCGCATGGGGGAATTTACTCCACACGTAAGATATTCTACACAGAAAGATGAATTTGATTCAGGCGTTGAAGGTGACATTCAAAAACAACTTGGCTTAGAAGCAGATGAATCTAGCATCACTTTAGGTCTGCGCTATGACTACGACAGCTCAACAGCATTAAAGTTTGAAATTCAAAACAATGATGAAAAAACAATAGAAGGCGCTGATGGCGATTCAGCAATCCTATACAGCGTTGCTCTAGACCTAGTCTTTTAAGAGGTAATTATTATGAAATTATTTAAAGCTTCATGTTCAGCACTTCTTATTAGCCTAGCAGCCAGTGCCGCTTTTGCGGAAACGTCTGTCATTGTAAGTGCAAGCAATCCTAATGCAGCCATGGATCAAAACACGGTGAGCAAAATTTTCTTGGGCAAAGCGAAAAGCTTTCCAGATGGATCTCAAGCATTACCCGTAGATCAAGATGAAGGCTCTGCTGTTCGCGATGAATTCAATAAAAGCATATTAGGCAAATCAGACAGCCAACTAAAGTCTTATTGGTCTCGACTCATTTTCACAGGTAAAGGTACACCTCCAAAGCCTTCCGGAGATGATGCCGCGGTGAAAAACCTAGTAGCCAATAGCCCTAATATCATTGGTTACATTGACTCAAGTGCTGTCGATAGCAGCGTTAAAGTCATCTATAAATTTTAAACACCCTGCCTAGTGCATGCCGTAACGGCTGCACTTGGGATTAAAAAATTCCAGAATTTAAGGATTTAAAATGAATAAAACTTCAGCACTCTCCCTATTAACCGCAATGGCGGTACTCGTGCCAACAGCACACGCAAACGATCTGAATATCAACGGCTTTTTGAGCGTTGGTGCGAATATTTTAGATGATGATAAAGCATCTATCGCTGGCGCTGATAACCAAGGCGGATTTAAGCAAGATACCGTTCTAGGCTTGCAGGTTCAGAAACAAATCAATGACACAACTTCAGCAACAGGCCAACTAGTCTCTCGCGGCAGTGACGACTATTCGACCGAAGCT
>TARA_B110001454_G_scaffold140422_1_pt1 | contig 12912 bp, 8 predicted proteins | sample TARA_B110001454 | Tara Oceans TARA_B110001454 (sample SAMEA4397004) | marine metagenome | biome: Polar Biome; feature: [MES] marine water layer (ENVO:01000295) within the mesopelagic zone...; material: water (ENVO:00002006), including particulate matter (ENVO:01000060) such as...... | reverse complement strand
AGTTTTTATTGGTGCCATAACGCTTAGGATCTTCACCACCTTCACCTGAGTTTGAACGTCCACCCAACTCATTCATCGCTTCTGCTAATGCTTCGTGTGCTTCTGGAGAAAGAGCTCCCAAAGACATCGCCGCAGTATCAAAGCGCTTGAAAATTTCGCTAACAGGTTCAACTTCAGAGATATCAATCGCTTCAACATCTTTGCGCAACGCCAATAGATCACGAATCGTTGCGACCGGGCGATTATTCACCAAGTCAGCAAAGCGATCGTAAGCTTTTTGATCATTCTGCTGCACAGCTTGCTGAATGTTTTGGATAACATCTGGATTGTACGCATGGTATTCGCCACCGTGTACGTACTTCAATAAACCACCTTGTTCTAGTGGCTTACGAGCGATCCAAGCATTCTTTTCAACCCATTCCAAGTCTTCTTGGAAATCAGCAAAGGTTGCACCTTCAATACGGCTACTAACACCAACGAAGCATAAATCAACAATTTCTTTGCTTAAACCGATCGCTTCAAACAACTGCGAACCACGATAGGAAGCAATGGTAGAAATGCCCATTTTCGACAAGATTTTCATCAAGCCCTTACGAATACCTTTACGGAAATTCTGCTGCGATTTAAGAGGATCACCCAACAACTCTTTGCTGTTGTGCATATCTTCAAGAATATCGTAGGCCAACCATGGATAAACAGCCGTTGCACCAAAGCCAAGCAATACAGCAAAGTGATGCGCATCACGAGCAGCGCCCGTTTCAACAACAATATTCGAATCACAACGTAAGCTTTTAGCGACTAAGTGGTGATGAACAGCACCCGTCGCCATAGCGGCTGGGATTACAAGTTCACCTTGTGCAACATCACGATCACTCAGGATCAAAATCACTGCGCCATCACGAACATGCTGTTCCGCGGCGGCAGATACCGCTTCGATAGCGGCTTTCAAGCCTACTTCAGGCTTGTAAGCTAGCTTAATCGTCACGTGTTTAAACGCCGCATTACCGGTATTTTTCAAACCTTGAAATTTCAAGGGTGAAATCACAGGCGAAGTCAAAATAATACGTTCAGCGTGGTCTGGTTGCTCGTCAAAAACGTTTTTCTCTGCACCAATGCATGTCTCTAATGACATCACAATTGCTTCACGCAATGGGTCGATTGGTGGGTTTGTTACCTGAGCAAATTTCTGACGAAAAAAATCAGCAACGTGACGTACACGCTGAGACAATACTGCCATCGGCGTATCATCACCCATTGAGCCTGTCGCTTCTTGACCTGCTTCTGCCATTGGGCGCAGTACTTGATCACGTTCTTCAAAGCTTACCAATTGAAGCTTCTGATGTGCTTTTAATTGATCAGCCGTTAGCGTCTGTTCTTTTTTCAACGTTTGCAATTGCAAGCGCGATTCAATGCGAACGCTATTTTCTTTAAGCCATTTTTTATACGGTTTACGCTGCTTTAATAAATTATCAACAGCGGCTGCATCCATGATGGTGCCATTTTTAGTATCAATGGCTAAAATTTCACCCGGACCAACACGACCTTTAGAAACAACGTCTTCAGGCTTATAGCCATGAACACCCACTTCAGAGGCAACAGTAATGAAACCGTCTTTAGTAATTACCCAACGCGAAGGGCGCAAACCATTACGGTCAAGACCACAGACAGCATAGCGACCGTCGGTCAGTACTAAACCTGCTGGACCATCCCAAGGTTCCATGTGCATTGAGTTGTACTCATAGAATGCACGTAAATCGGAATCCATGGTTTCAACATTCTGCCACGCTGGCGGAATCATCATGCGCACAGCACGGAACAAGCCCATACCACCGGTCACTAAAAGCTCTAACATGTTATCCATTGAGGATGAGTCAGAACCCGTCGTATTTACGATTGGCGATAAAGTCTCTAAATTCGGTAATAATTCACTGCGGAATTTACTGCTACGCGCGTTAGACCAGTTGCGGTTACCACTAATGGTATTAATTTCACCATTGTGCGCCAACATACGGAACGGCTGAGCCAAAGGCCAGCGCGGCTGTGTATTGGTCGAGAAGCGTTGGTGGAAAACACAAATAGCCGTCTCCAAACGCTCATCCGCTAAATCTAAGAAAAATGCAGGCAAGTCAACAGGCATAGTTAAGCCTTTATATGACAATACACTTTCAGACAAACTAGCGATGTAAAAATCTGGAAATTGAATTAATGCTTTTTCTGCAAAGCGGCGGCCATAAAACAACTTAACGCCAAAAGCTTCGCTGCTTAAGGCTTCCGTGTTTTGAACTTCATCAGCAGCAATAAATACTTGCTCGAAGCGTGGCAAACAATCAATCGCCATTGGACCTAGGCAGTCGTTATTAGTTGGCACATCGCGCCACCCTAATACCTTCAAGCCTTGCTCTGACATCGCTTTTTCCAGCTCAGCTTTTTGCTGCGCATAGATAGCGTCGTCAAGATCCATAAACAACATACCAACGGCATATTGTTCTGGCAAAATAATGCCCTGCTCTTGCGCGACTATACGCAAGAATGAGTCTGGCTTTTGAATTAACATCCCACAGCCGTCGCCGGTCTTACCATCTGCAGCGATACCACCACGGTGGGTCATGCAGGTTAGGGAGTTAATCGCCGTCTCTAACAACTTATGGCTAGTTTGGCCCTCTAAATGGGCAATCAAACCAAAACCACAGTTATCTTTAAAGTCACCTGGAGTATATAGACCAGTTCTCATAGAACAGCTCTCATCAACAAAAAATTCAGTAAATTCAAGGGCTTAGGAGCGCCCAACGCTCAAAGAATGAGCTGCGTACAGTCAAAAAGGAGCTCATTCTACACGTATGAGGCGCGGGTCACAAATTTAGATGGTCAAACTGGTTGATATTCAACCAGTTTTTAGGGGAGTTTACCCGCAAGCATTAGCCGTTTTCTATTTAGCACGCACCACTAGGCTAGCTTGGATTGGTTCAATAGAGCGCACCCAAGGCTTCTGCTTACGCAATGAAGCGGGTAACTTAGCAACCTCGGCGCGAGCAATATCTTTTGATTCAAAAGGTCCAGAAACAACAACAAACCAAGGCTTTCCTTTATATTCAGTACGATAATACAGCAACGCGCCTACTTTCGTCTTATTGTCCTGAATGAAAGTCTGAGCACTTTTTTCAGAATAAGAGGCGAACAGCTGCGTAGCAAACGTCGTTGACTTTGCGCTCAATAAACGCTCTTCATCAATACTGAATGAGATACTTTTCCCAGCCCTGTCTGTTTTCGTAGCGCTAACGGCATCATCCGTTACTTTCTTATTGGTTATTGTCGAATCCTTTATCTTAGGGCTTTTTACCACAGGGCTATCTATCGATGCTTGATCACTCTGAGTAATACTACCATCAACATTTCCCTCAATACTGCTATTAGAGGACACTGAAACAGGCTCAATAAAATTGAAATCTATTTCTTCTTCAGAAGCATCTTTTACCGCAGTGACTTCCTCTTTGATTTGCACCTCGGGATCGACAGTAGCAACAGAGGTCACTGAAACTGCTTCAATTTGTGAAGTCTGGGGGGCTTCGATGGCAGTCGTCTGACTACTTTTGTATAAAAATGACACAATTAAAACAGATGCAACCAATAACATGGCAGCAATGTGAGTAATAGGGAATTTTGACTTCTCTTTTTGATCATCCTGATCGCCAGACCCTGCTGCCAACTGTTGCGCAATATACATCAGCTTTCCAGGGCTTCCTTTGGCCTGTTTGAGCATGTAATCCACCTGCTCACCACTCCAATCTTGATCTGGAAACTGCTCTAACAAGACAATCTCTGACTCGGACTCCGTCAAACAATCAACCTGCATTATATGCAGAGGAGCATGGGGCTCAGGCAATTCCGATAATACTTCTTCTAACGCAGGCGTCGCTAAAAACATAACATGCAAGGCATTAGGCTGTATCAAAGCAAGCTGATTAAGGTTTAACAAAACTTCATTAGATAATTGATCAGCATCATCAACGATTAATAAAAATGATCCTTGCTCATCGTCTAATAGTTGCTGACAGCGCCCAATAACCTGCGACTCTAATGCTTCAACATTATCCAGTTCGGCAAGATCAATATGCTGAGCAATTTGTTGCAAGATGTCTAAATATGTCGATAAGAAATCAGCATCGATCATCAAACTTTGATCAGGATCTTCTCGGCTAGCAATCAATGCTTGGGCAATAAAGGTTTTTCCCATACCTTTTTCACCACTGAATAAAATTACCAGCTCGCTATAAAGAGATAAGTGCTGAAGCAATTCTAACTGCTTGTATTGCGAAACTGATAAAGAAGGTGGTGAGAAGGGAGCCGCCGAATTTAAACGCGCATTAAGATCTTGATCAACATCATCAAGCGCGGTTATTACTTCTGAATCCATGAGCGCCTCTCTTTAAACTATGTAATTAAAAACCTAACTGCTCACCAGCAGCTAAAGTTTGATGTAATGTATCAGCAGAGAAATCAGAAGTCACCACTGCCTCTCCGACGGTTTTTAGCAAGACCAAACGCAGCTTTCCATCCAGCACTTTCTTATCTACTTGCATTAAGTCGATAAAATCTTGATTGCTCATTTCTTTAGGAGGAACACAGGGTAGTTGAGCTCGTTGCAATAACTTTTGTAAATCATGAACATCAGCTTGCGTAATATGACCTAACCGCCAAGACATATCAGCCGCCATCACCATTCCTGCGGCAACAGCCTCACCATGCAGCCACACACCGTAACCTTGGTTAGTTTCGATAGCATGCCCAAAAGTATGACCTAAATTCAAAATAGCGCGGATGCCACCTTCCTTTTCATCTTGCGCAACCACCGCCGCCTTATCCAAGCAACTCAATTCCACGGCTATTGCCAAGGCTTCGGTATCATAACTTGCCAACAATTCCATATTGTTATTAAGCCATTGATAAAAATTGCTATTGCAAATTAGTCCGTATTTAACAACCTCTGCAATACCCGCTGATAGCTCACGCTGTGGTAAGGTATTGAGAACAGATATGTCTGCAATAACACATTTTGGCTGATAAAAAGCGCCAATCATGTTCTTGCCCATCGGGTGATTCACCGCAGTTTTACCACCCACAGATGAATCAACCTGTGATAATAGCGTTGTTGGTACTTGAATAAAGTCAACACCACGCTGATAACAAGACGCAGCAAAACCGGTCATATCACCGATGACTCCACCACCTAATGCAATCAAGGTTGTAGTGCGGTTATGGCGCTTTTCCAATAAGGCATCAAAAATCAAATTGAGTGTATCGAGATTCTTGAATTCTTCACCGTCCGGCAGAATGACTTCGTCCACATCATATTCTGTTAATGCTGACTTAACCTGCTCTAAATACAAGGGGGCAACGGTTGTATTGGTTACAATCATAACTTGCTTTCCCTTAATGTAAGGGGCAAACAATTCAGCTTGATTAATTAACGACTGACCAATAAAAATAGGGTAGCTTCGATCGGCAAGATCAACGGTAAGTGTCTTCATCACGGGCATCAATAATATTACTTTCTATAAGTCGTTTAATAATTTCATTCACGACATTCTTAGGATTGCGTTGATCTGTTTGAATAACAATGTCAGCCACCTCTTGATATAGAGGATCACGAAGCGCAAAAAGATCACTTAAAACTTGCTTGGGACTTTCGGTTTGTAATAGGGGGCGGTTCTTATCACGACTGGTGCGCACGAGTTGCTGCTCAACCGATGTGCGAAGGTAAACGACAGTGCCGCGGCTCGCAAGATGCACTCTATTTGCCGGACGCATGACAACGCCCCCCCCCGTCGCTAATAGGATACCTGATCGTTGAGTAAGCTCATCAATCGCGCACTCTTCACGATCTCGAAAGCCTGACTCACCTTCTTTATCAAAAATCCAAGGGATATTGGTACCGCAACGCAATTCGATTTCGCGATCAGAATCAATGAACTCTAATTCCAGCTCGCTAGATAAGAGACGACCGATGGTGCTTTTTCCAGCCCCCATCGGTCCGATTAAATATAAATTTAACGTTTGTGACATGTAGTATTAACGCGTACTCAAAGTATCTTTAACAAGACGCGGAGTGATGAAAACCAATAATTCAGCTTTACTCTCCGTGTGCTCCGTACGGCGGAATAATACACCTAAGTAAGGTATATCACCTAGGAAAGGTGTTTTAGTTGTCGCATTTGTTTCTTCTGAACGGAAAATTCCACCCAAAACGATGGTTTCGCCATTTTCAACCAACACCTGAGTTTCTAGCGCATTCGTATCAATGGTTGGGCCCGCTGCCGTGACTTCACCGATAGAATCCTGATTGATTTTTAGATCCATAATAATGCGATCATCAGGGGTAATCTGTGGTGTTACTTCTAATTTCAACACTGCGGACTTAAATGATACCGACGTCGCGCCACTGGAACTGGCTTCTTGGTATGGAATCTCAGTACCCGATTGAATACTTGCCGTTTGGCCATCAGCGGTAATGACTCGAGGCTGAGAAACAATCTCAGCATTACCATCGGTTTCAATTGCTGATAATTCAAGATCCAATAAATAATCAAACGTCTGAATACCAACCGCTAGAGAGCTTGCCCCAACATCACTAACACCTAAATCAACAACATAGGCGTCGGGATAAGAAATCGAACCAGGATCCTCACCTTTAGATCGGTCAATCAGTATTTGATTCGCTTCATTCAGAGTCTTCTGGCTACCACCTACGTTTAAGAACTTATCGTTATCAGCCTTAAAGCCAGCGCCACCCCAGCGAATACCCAACTTTTCACCGACACTGGTATTAGCAATGACGATTCGCGCTTCAATCAATACCTGACGCACTGGTACATCTAATAACGCGATAGCTTCTCTGATTTTATCAAGATTATCACCCGTATCTTTCATCAAGAGAGTGTTCGTACGTTCATCAACGACTGAGGTTCCACGAGCTGACATCAACCCACTTTCAGCGGTTAACAATGAAGCGATATCCGTCGCTTTTGCATAACGCAATTGTACATATTCAGATAATAGAGGCGCTAATTCTGCTACTTGCTTAACGGCTTCTAATTCAATTTTTTCGCGAGCTGCTATTTCTTCTGCTGGCGCCACCAATAACACATTGCCCATTTGGCGTTTTGCCAAACCTTTAGTTTTCAATACAAGATCAAGCGCTTGATCCCAAGGAACATTCTGTAAACGTAAAGTAATACCCCCATCAACCGTATCTGACGCAACTAAGTTTTGACCAGTAAAGTCAGCAATCAATTGCAATACTGCGCGCACATCAATATTTTGGAAATTTAACGATAGCTTTTCACCCGTATAAGGAAACTCTGATTTGGCTAATTTCTCTTTTTCAGCTTTTGTAATCGGCTTAACATTCACCGATAACAAGCCATCAGCTTGATACGCTAGGTAGTCATACTGACCCTCTGGCTCAATGTAAATAACGGTATTAGTGCCTTCCATGTTGGCATCGACGAATTTAACCGGTGTCGAAAAGTCAACCACATCTAAACGGCGACGCATATTCTCAGGTAAAACCGTATCTTTTAACGTTACAATGATTTTCTTACCCTGCTGCTGAATATCAACATTCGCTTTAGGGTTGCTTAATAAAATCTGAACCTGACCATCATCTTGCTCACCACGACGAAAATCAACATTCATAATCGTACTTCTAGCCGCATTATTTTCGCCATTGCCACGACTAGCTATTTGCGTTTGCGGCTTTTCAGGTGCATCAATCGCCTTACCCATAGAAACAAATAATCGATCACTTGAACTTTCTATGGAATAAGGAACTAGCTCACCAAGACTAACAATCACTCGAGCACGATCTTTTGCATTCACAACTGTTGCGGTGCGTGCATTACCAAAGCCGATCTTATGATACTTCGTTTTAAGCTTACTATTCACCCCAGGTAAATCTAAAGAGATACGAGCAGGTTTCTCAATTGTATAACCTCCTGCTTCGGGAGGAGTGCCATCAAAAATAAGCTCCATGCGAGTAACATCACCCGGTAGAGCGGTAAATTTAATATCTACTAGATCAGAAGCATAGCTTTGCATGCTTGTGAGCGTTGTTAGAATCACAGCAACAAATACCTGCGCTGCCTTACTTATACGGTGACTCATTATTTATTCCTCTTCCGAACCAGATAATATAAGTGAGCGAGGACGTTCAATCCAGCCACCTATACCATTTGGAACTATTTCAATAATATCGATACGTTGCTGAGAGATGCCAACAACCTTTCCATGATTCTGCCCCATGTAGTAGCCTTCTTTTACTTTATGAATGCCACTACTAGGAACAGATATTAATGCCCATAACTGATTATCTTCACGCTTGATGGTCCCTACCATCGAGAGAGAGCCAAATGAGTGCTCTTCAAGCTGTTCCTTAGAGCGGTTGAAGTCAGGCTCAACATCAGATGTCGGCGCAACAACCTTGGCAGCTTCATCTAAATTAACAGGTAGATCAAACGGCGATCTCAGTCCTGTTGCTTTGTAACTAAAGGCTTCATAAGGCTCGAATACTGGCAAAGGCTCAACAACACCTCTTGGCTGACTCATAACATCATCAACAAACTGTTTTAAATCACTTGTGCCTGAGGAAACGCCACAGGCACTGACTGCCGAGGTGAGTATTACTAATATGAGTTTTTTCATATCAATCTCCCTCATTATAGCGATAGGTTTTAGCCAAAATTTTAAGTGATAATACATCACTATCTTTACCCTTCGTACTGATTGAGAAATCATGCAGAGTAACAATTCGCGGCAAAGAGGCTACCGATGAAACATAAGCCCCTAGCTCGTGATAATCACCTTCTACTTCAATCTGAATAGGTAATTCATTATAAAACTCAGTAGTCACCTGCTTTTGCGGAGAGATAACCTTCAAATCCAAGCCATTATTTAACGCAGCCAATGAAATATCATCAATCAAACCGGGAACTTCAGTATCTCGAGGTAGCTGTTTCAAAATAGATTCAAAACTTTGCTCCATTTCGACCATCTGCGCTCGATACTCATCCAGATTAGCAACTTGAAAGGCTTTATTTTCAAAATCCTTCTTTAATTGGACTTCTTGTTTAGACTCTCTATTAAGCTTAATCTGCATTGGCTCAAGCATCATAAAATAACCACCTACCAAGATGGCAATCGCAATGATACTGCAAAAAACAACCTTACCAATTAATGGCCAGGATCCCATATTTTCCCAATCGATATCATTAACATCAAATTCGTTAATTTTATCTAGATAAGGCTGTAGGTCGAACTTATTATCTTTAGCCATTATTCGTCCTCCTTAACCTTATTTTTAGGATCAACTTGAGTCATAGTGACTTCGAAAGTGTTATAGCCATCTTTTTCAGCTTTTACACTGATCAAATTTGGTGCATCAAACCAATCCGAATCATCAAAATTGCGCATCAAGGCAGCGACTCTGTTATTGGATTTTGCACGCCCCTTAACCATCACTTGAGTTCCTTTGATATCCAAACTGGTAAAATATAAATCGTCAGGAATAGAACGAGCAATCTCATCAAATAAACGGACAATAATAGGACGATTACCTTGCAAGTTTTGAATCAACTGCATCCGTTCTAGCAATTGCTCTCTTTTATCTCGTAACGCTTGAATCTCAGTTATCTGCTCGCTTAATACATTCATTTCTTTTTGAATAAAAGCATTACGATATTTTTGTGACTGATACTGACTTTCAATTTGCCCAGTCACAAACCAAACAAGCGCGCCAGCTGCAATAGCAACCGCGACAATAATGCTAAGAAATTCCTGCTGACGTTCTTTACGGAGTTCTTCACGCCATGGTAATAAATTAATTTTAGCCATTAATCAAAACTCCTCATCGCCAAGCCACAAGCAATCATCAACGATGGTGCATCATTATTTAATAATGATGCATTTACTTTCTGAGAGAGTGTCATATCCACAAATGGATTAGCGACGATCGCTGAAATACCCAATTTCTCTTGGGTTAGCTGATCAAGCCCAATAATTGAAGAGGTACCACCCGCTAATACGATGTAATCAACATCGTTATATTGGCTAGAAGAATAAAAGAACTGCAAAGAACGACTGATTTGCTGCACAACAGAATCTCTAAAAGGATCTAATACTTCGGATTCATAATCATCAGGCAGGCCACCATCAAGCTTCGCTCGAATCGCCTCTTCTTCAGAAAGGCCATAGCGACGCATAACTTCTTCAGTCAACTGCTTGCCACCAAATAACTGCTCGCGAGTATAGATCGTTTTATCGTTATGCAAAACGCTCAGAGTCGTCATCGTTGCGCCGATATCGATAATGGCAACCGTCTCAATGTCATCGCCATCATCAATAAGCTGAGTTTTCACCAGCTCATAACAGCGTTCCGTACAAAAGGCTTCAATGTCGACAATTCCAGCTTCTAAACCACCAATCTCAAGCGCGTCTTTACGCAGCTCAACATTTTCAAGACGACACGCTGCAAGCAGCACATCAACATTGCCGGGTAATTCAGATGGGCCTTGAATTTGCCAATCTAGTGCAACCTCTTCGAGAGGATAAGGAATGTATTGATCAGCCTCGATACGAATTTGATAATCCATTTCATCATCAGAAAGGGATTCATTCATCTCGATATTTTTGGTAATAACAGCAGATCCTGCAACGGCAATAGCAGCTCGTTTGCTGCCTGCTCGCGCTTTCCCTAACGCTTTTTTAATTACCAAGCCAACGGCTTCTTCGTCACCGATACTTTGCTCAACAACAGCATTGGACGGCAAGGGTTCTGAAGCATAACTTTCCACTTGGTAGCGGCCATTATTTTGGCTTAACTCCAATACTTTCACTGAAGTCGAACTAATATCGACGCCCAGTAATATTTTATTTTTTTTCTTTAAAAGGCCTGCTAGCACGGTGTTTCCCCATCAAATTCACAGACTTGCGGAGCAAAGCTATTTCATCACATGAATATTGGACTCATTATAAGCACAATCCTATTAAAAGAACAAAAAAGCCTTATAATAAGTCAGCCCGCGATAAGCGGCCTAACAATCAGCAGCATACATGTATTCGTTATGATGAATAGCAGTTCCATCTCCAAAGTTTTATTTTGGCTCATAGTGTCCATTTTTTCAGGAACTAGTTTGCTAATTTCAGCGGTATATCTGTATTTAACACCACAATTACCCAATATTCAGTCTCTTAATGATATTGAGCTGCAAATTCCTCTTAGAATCTACACTAACAGCGGACAGTTAATTAGTGAATTCGGTGAACAAAGAAGACGTCCTCTAAATTATGATGAAATACCAAAACAATTTGTTGATGCTTTAATTGCAGCAGAAGACGACCGTTTTTTCCAGCACAACGGTGTCGACATAAAAGGCCTTACCCGTGCAGCGATCCAATTAATAAAAACGGGAAAGAAGAAATCCGGCGGTTCCACCATCACAATGCAGGTGGCGAAGAACTATTATCTTTCTAGTGAAAAGACCTTTAGCCGTAAATTTACTGAAATTTTATTGGCATTAAAAATAGAGCAAGAACTTTCAAAAGAAGACATTCTTGAACTCTATTTAAATAAAATTTACTTAGGCAAGCGTGCCTATGGAATCGAAGCAGCCGCACATGTTTATTATGGCGTTTCGGTTTCTGAGTTGAAATTAGAACAACTAGCAATGCTCGCAGGATTACCTCAAGCGCCTTCTGCAGCCAACCCCATCAATAATCCTAAGCGCGCCAAAGAACGCAGAAACTATGTATTAGCGCGAATGCACACACTCAATTATATTGATAAAGAGCAATTTGACGAAGCCGCCACCGCTCCCATTACCGCTAGCTACCACGGATTAGAAGCAGAGGTTAATGGCCCATACATTGCCGAAATGGTGCGCCAACAACTCCTCGAAGAATATGGGGATGAAATATATCGATCAGGTTATAGAGTCTATACCACCCTTAATGGCAAGGCACAAAACAAAGCCTCGCAAGCACTGCAAGCTGGCTTACTGAAATATGATCGTGACCACGGCTGGCGTCAACATGAAAATCCAGAGATCATCAGCCCTGTTAAATTACAAACTTATGATAATGAAATCACCCTTGACTGGAAGCATGGCCTTGACGAAAAGAAAGACATCGACTGGCCAGAAACACTCAATAAATGGCAGCCAATACTCAACCAAAAAGGACAACATGGGCTGCTTGAATCCGCTATCGTCAGTGAAGTTTTCGATAATGGAGCATTGATATTTAGTCGAGACCAAAAATGGCGCTGGTTACCATTCGCGGGCATCCAGTGGGCCAAACGTCATATAGATGTTAATCGCATTGGCAGAGAACCTAAAAATGCTCACTCTGTTTTACAGCAAGGGCAAGTCATCAGGTTCATAGAACATGAAACGTTTGGCATTCAGTTGGCTCAAATTCCTGAAGCAGAAGGCGCTCTCATTTCGATAGACCCTGAGAATGGTGGGATTCGTGCACTGGTCGGTGGTTTTTCATACAGCCTCAACAAATACAACCGTGTGACTCAAGCAGACCGCCAACCAGGTTCTGCATTCAAGCCCTTTATATACAGCGCTGCGCTTGCCAACGGCTTTACTCCTGCCAGCATCATCAATGACGCCCCTGTCGTTTTTAAGGACAAAGGCCTTGAAAATACTTGGCGTCCCAAAAATAATAGTGGCAAGTTTTATGGCCCAACGCGCTTGCGTGAAGCGCTGTACAAATCACAGAACCTAGTATCGATTCGTATTTTAAAGCAAGTGGGGCCTCGCAGAGCGATTAAGTACATTTCACCCTTTGGTTTCCCGCGCGAAAAACTGAATAAAGATCTTTCACTTGCACTTGGGGCTTCTGCAGTCACGCCTC
>TARA_B110001454_G_scaffold217047_1_pt1 | contig 12918 bp, 10 predicted proteins | sample TARA_B110001454 | Tara Oceans TARA_B110001454 (sample SAMEA4397004) | marine metagenome | biome: Polar Biome; feature: [MES] marine water layer (ENVO:01000295) within the mesopelagic zone...; material: water (ENVO:00002006), including particulate matter (ENVO:01000060) such... | reverse complement strand
AAGTAATTTTTTTGCCTTTTTATTATTACAAATTAGTCTATTAACATCATATGGACGTTCTCTACCTTCATCATGCCTAATTTTGATTTTTATTTTTGCAATCTTGGCAATCTTGAAGGCTAATTCTCTAATACTAATTTCGTGACCAGAACCAACATTAATAATTTCACCAATCGCTTTTTTTGAATTGAGTGAGCGTATCATGGCATCAGCTGTATCTGAAACAAATGTGAAATCACGACTGGCACCAATATTTCCTAGCATAAGTTCTTTGTTTCCATTTAACAACTGATTCATGATTTCAGGTATGATGTATGGTTGTGTATAATTAGGTCCATAGGAATTAAATGGTCTGATTATCACTACTGGAAAACCATTTTCTTTATACAATGTAAATGCAGCTCGATCTCCTGCAAGTTTACTTACTGCATACGTTGAATGTGGTGCAGTTGGATGATTCTCATCCATCGGAATATGTTGTGCAGAGCCATAGACCTCACTTGTAGAAATCTGAATGAACCTTTTAACTGAATTTGATTGGATAGATTTCCAAAGTAGATTAACACTTCCAATTGTGTTAACATTAAAAAAATTAGCTGGATAATAAAATGAGTCAGGAATGAAAGGTAGTGCCGCTAAATGTATGACGTAGTCTTGATTCTTTACAACTTTCCCAACTATTTTTTCATCTGTGATATCACCCTTGATAATTTTTAATTTTTTAGTATTTTTTGGTAAGTATTGTTTTTTTCCCGAAGAAAAATTATCGAGAACTGTTACAAATGAATTTTTCTTAATCAGCTGCTTAACTACTTCTGAACCGATAAATCCAGCCCCACCAGTAACTAGGATTCGTGTATCTTGTAACTTTGACAAATAATTATACCTAATAAATCCGGATTATTCCCATATATACGGTTTGTTAAGAAATTATTATTGAATTTCATGTTCACCAAATTTATCTACATAATATGGGTAAGGCATCAAAAACAACATTTTACCACCATTTTGAATATAATTGTCCTCTCTTGATAAAATTTCTTTTTTGAAGTTCCATGGTATTACTAACATAGCACTTGGATTAATTTTCCGTGCCTTTTCTTCCGAAATAATTTCTATATCTGTTCCCAAAGTACGTAGTCCAACTTTATCTTTATTTCTGTCACTGATGAATGGCAGAAGATTTTTATCTATTCCACAAATCTGAAGTAAAACATTACCTTTTGTTGAAGCACCCAATCCGATAACTAGTTGACTATTTTCCAATTCATTCATGATAAATTTTTTAGTTTTTTCAATAATCCCATTGATTTTTTGTCTATAGTCAACATAGGTGTCAACCTGTTCTAAATTACATTTTTCCTCTTCAGCTAAAATTTCTTCATATCGCTTAGATTTTGATTTATTGTTTTCTTTATGAGTAATTAAAACTCGTAAACTACCACCATTTACAAAATTGGTTGAAGCATCAATTACTGTTAATCCATTTCTTTCCATCAAATAATTTATTGATTTTAATGAATAATATTCCAAATGTTCATGTACCACATCGTAGAAATTCATATCTCTTATAGTGTCTAGCAGATAACTTACTTGTAGTACACATACTCCCTCCTCATGTAAAATTTCTTTAATGTCTTTTGTACCTATATTAGGATCAACAAAATCATAAAACACTGCTGTCGCACTAATAATTTTTGCTTTTTTTCCATTGGTGATTTTCATAACTACATCTTTAGAAAAATAATCATTTACAATTGTAATTGATTTAGAAACATCACTCCAATCTATATTTGTGGCTGGTTCTATTCCAATTCTTTTCATATGTTCAGGATACATGCTTACCATCGTGCAATCATTGGCGCCTATATCTATGGCAATGTCATCTTTCTCAGTTTTTACATTATTTACTGCATAATTTACTACATCACGCAGATCTCTTCGCATTGTATCATTAACTGCAGTTCGATAGAAATAATTTTTGTATAACAAATCAGGTTTTACGGTCTCTTTCAATTGAATTAATCCACAGTTTTTGTTTTTACATAACATCAAGGTTAATGGGATTTTGATCTGTGACATTGGGTTATTGGCATTACTTTTTACAAAAGTAGTAGCAACAAACTGAGGTTCTAGTTTTAGAACTTCGATTATATCTGAAGAACAGATTCTACATTTAGTAATGGTTGTGTATTCATTCATATGTATTTCAGCAACAATTTTCTACCTTATTACAAGTGTCTATCACTAACTTACACTCATCTATAGTCATATTGTTATAAATTGGAAGTGTGAATGCCTTTTCAAAAATTTCATCTGCGCCAGGACATTTAGAACTTGCAAGTTCAGTGTTACATGGTTGTCTATGTATTGGAAGATATGGGAGTCTAGCATCAACGCCATTTTGTTGTAGAAAATTAAGATATTTCTCTTTCATTTCATTATTTTTTGCAAATACAAAAAAAAGCATATGTGAATGAATTGTAGTGTAATCTGGGATATGTTGAAAAGTTACATTTTCAATATTTTCTTCATACATTTTTGCAATTTCAATTCTTCTTGTTATGAAATTATCAATTTTTTCTAGTTGTTTTATTCCTAAAGCTGCCTGTATATCATTGAAGCGAAAATTTACGCTGTTTAAGATATGAACATACTGTCCATCTCCTGAACGCCCAAAATTTCTGAGCTGAAATAATTTTTCAAGAATTTCTTTATTTCCGGTAGTAATACATCCACCTTCAATAGTTGTTATTATTTTTGCTACTGTAAAACTAAAAGTAGCTGTGTGTTCAAAAGAACCAATTTTTTTATTTTTATATTCTGAACCAATTGCTTGCGCAGCATCTTCAATCAGAACAAATTTGTAACGCTTTGATAATTCAATTATTGGCTCTAAATCCACTGGTAATCCTGCCATATCAACTACCATTACTGCTTTCACATCATTCTCCTTGACTAATTTTTCAATAGACTGTGGTTTTACATTTAGTGTGTTAGGATCAACATCAGCAACTAAAATCTCAGCGCCAATTATTTTTGCTGCTGAACAAGTAGCGATAAAAGTATAATCTGGAACAACTACTTTATCGCCAGGTTTAATTCCATGGGCAAGTAGCGCTGCAGTAATAGCAGATGTACCATTATTTACAACCACAGCATTTGAAGGAAAATACTCTGAAAGATTTTTTTCAAATTGTTTAGTTATTTTACCTTGACTCCACCACCCACTTTTAATAACATCGAACATATAATTTTCAGTTTCACTATCAACTGCTGGCTGACTCATTGGAACTTTTATTTTTGAGATCAATTCAGTTTTTCTCTTGACTAAGTTATTATGTTTTTCTAAGATTTTGATGGTGATTTGATCGATATTTTTTAATGTTTAGACTATTTTTGAATAATCATGGTTTCAGATTTGTTTGTTTTAACATTAAACGAAGTTGATGGACTTAAAAAAATTATGCCTCGTGTAAAAAAGGAATGGGTAAATAGAATAATTGTTATTGATGGTGGTTCAACTGATGGAACGGTAGAAGAAGCAAAAAAAATGGGTCTTGAAGTACTTTCTCAGAAAGGCAAAGGCCACGGAAATGCATTCTTAACTGGTGTTAATGCATCAGATGCAGATCATTTCATAATGTGGGCTCCTGACGGAAATTTTGAGCCAGAAGAAATTCCGAAATTAGTTAAAAAAGCTGAAGAAGGGTTTGATCAGGTAATTGTTTCTAGATTTGCCAAAACTTCTGTAAATGAAGATGCTGGATACTTTGATACATTCGGGAACAAGATGTTTACTTTTATTACAAATGTTTTGTTTGGTAGTCATTTAACAGATTCATTAAATGGAAGTAGAATTATTTCAAGAAAAGCAATGTCTGAAATAAATTTTCATGATGAAGGAACAACTTTTGCTGACTGTATTCAAATGACGGTACGCAGTATTAAAAGAGGTCATATGATTTGTAATATTGACGGAAATGAACGTGCTAGAATAGGCGGTGTAAGAAAAATGAATCCGTTCCCTGTAGGTCTAACGTTAAGCGCAGAAATTATAAAAAATTTTATTTTCTGGAAGCAGTAAAATTTCATTTATAATTATTTTATAGTTTTATTTTAGATTTTAAGAATTTAATTATTATTTCAGATACGTATTTTCTCTTAGATTCATCTACGTTCTGATGAATTCCAATCAAAAACGCATTTTCCATTATTTCTGTTGAATTTTTCAAACTTCCACTAATTTTATGTGGAATTAAATTAATTACAGGTTGTTTTACAAAATTCCCTGCTACTACTGGTCTAGTCTCAATTCCATTTTTTTCTAAATAATTTACCAATTCATATTTTGTAAAAAAATTGTTTTTTATTATTTTTATTGGAAAAAGCATATTTGCATTATAGTAACCAGGTTTTTCATCTATAAATTTAAGATAATCAGAATACTCTGCTAAATTTTTTTTCCAGAATTTTGCATTTGTAGCTCTAATTTTCAGAAATTTATCTATTTTTTTGATTTGATGTATTCCAAATGCACCCTGTACTTCAGTAGGACGTAAATTGTATCCTAAGTTTGAAAAAAGAAATCTAGAATCAATTTTAGAATATTTTTTTTCTAAAGTTTTTTTATTTTTTGAATCTCTACTCCATCCATGCGATCTAAGCGATTTTGCTATGTCAAACAGTTTTTGATTATTTGTTACTAGCATACCACCCTCCATAGTGGTAATATGATGTGATGCAAAGAAACTGAATGTAGCCAAATCCCCAAATGTACCAACTTTTTTATCTTCAAATTTTGCGCCTAAAGCTTCACAACAGTCCTCAATTAGAAATAAATCATGTTTTCTAGCAATTTTTTTAATAATTTTCATGTTACATGGATTTCCAAGTAGATGAACTGTCATTATCGCTCTAGTCTTTTTAGTAATTGCCTTTTCAATTTTTTGTGGATCGATGTTAAATGTTTCAGATTCTACATCAACAAAAACTGGTTTTGCTTTAACATTAACTATAGGAAAAATTGTAGTAGACCATGTGACAGCAGGTGTGATCACTTCTTCATTAGTTTTAATTTGTTTTTTTCCTAGTTGTGGATTATTGAGTATAGAAAGTGCTAACAAATTAGCTGAAGAACCAGAATTTACCATAACTGCATATTTTACACCTATATATTTTGCAAATAATTTTTCAAAAGATTGAACTTTGTGGCCCATTGTTGTTTGAATTTTCAGCATTGAGTCTAATGCTTCATAAACTTCTTCCCAACCATATGGCGGATCTGCCATTGAAACACTAATTTTTTTAATATTATTGTGAGAAATTTTTTTAGCAGAAAAGTGTTTTTGAATTAATTTTTTGATAAATTCAATTTCTTTTTTATTCAATAAATCCAGCTCCATCAGTTACCAATATTCTATTATCTTCCAAATTTGCCAATTCAATCATTTAACATTTTCATCTTGGTTTTCAATAAACCATTCAATTGTTTTCTTAAGACCATCTTTTAGTTTAGTTGTTGGCTCAAATTCAATCTCTTCTTTAGCCCTTTGATAACTTAAACATCTTCTAGGCTGACCGTTTGGTTTGGTTTTATCCCAGACAATGTTTCCATTATAATCTAATAATTCACAAATTAATTTTGTTAGTTCCATTATTGATATTTCTTTAGACGAGCCAAGATTAAGTGGTAATTCGTCATCATATTTTTCAGCAGCCAAAATTATTCCTTTGGCACCATCTTCAACATACATGAAATCTCGGGTAGGGCTACCATCACCCCACAAAACAACCTTATCACCATTATTTTTTTTGGCATTATAGATTTTTAGTATTAATGCAGCAATTACATGTGATGATGTATCATTAAAATGATCACTAGGTCCATACATGTTTGTTGGAACAACTACTATTGATTTGAAATTATATTGTTTTCTGTATGCTTGTGACTGAACTATCACCATTTTTTTTGCAAGCCCATATGGCGCATTAGTTTCGTCTGGATAACCATCCCAAATCGAATCCTCAGTAAAAGGAATTTGAGAAAATTTAGGATAACTACATACTGTACCTAGACCAACAAATTTTTCAACTGATGCATTTTTTGCTTCATGTAATAATTGAGTACCTATCATTAAATTATCGTAAAAAAGTTCTCCTGGTTTATCTCTGTTAAGTCCAATACCACCAACATGAGCAGCTATGTTAAAGACTATGTCAATATCACGAACAACTTCTCTACAATTCTCATTTTTAAGCAAATCATATTCTTTGGAAGAAGGAATTACAAGATTCTTAGCTCCTACTTTTTGTAATTGATTAACAACATGAGAGCCTAAAAACCCACTAGCCCCAGTCACCAATACTTTTTTCTTAGACCAATTCATCTGTTATTGCTCCAAAATTCATCTTTATTGAGTTTACCATTAATCACTATTATAATAAATAACTAGTATTATTGATTCTCAAAATATAAAAGCACTCTTTAATATACGAATCAATATGTCTACTACAGTAATAATACCTACAAAAAACGAAGTAATAGGAGTTGGAAAAATTCTGCCTCAAGTCAAAAAAGAATGGGCGGACGAATGGATTGTTATGGACGGAAATTCAAAAGATGGCACGGTTGATGCAGCAAAAAAACTAAACTTCAACATAATTCAACAAAAAGGTAATGGATTAGCTAATGCATGTAGAGAAGGAGTTAAGCATGCACATTCAGAGAATGTATTATTTTTCCATCCAGACGGAAACTGTAAGCCAGAATACATACCAAAATTAATCAAAAAACTTGAGGAAGGAAATTATGATGTGGTTCAAATATCACGTTTTGGTAAATTTGGTTCTAGTGATGATGATGATTTCCTAACAGCATTTGGGAATCGAATGTTTACATTTTTAGTAAATATATTCTTTGGAGGACATCTTACTGATGTATTATATGGATACAAAATAATTAGGAAAAAAACCTTTCAAGATCTAAATTTAGATGCAGAATTTCTAACACTAGAACAACAAATATGTATTAAATCTAGTAAATTAGGTTTGAAGATTGTAGAAATAGATGGAAATGAACCATCCAGAGTTGGAGGAGAAAGAAAGATGATTCCACATATTGTAGGTTCTCATTTAAGTTATCAAATAATTAAAGAATTTATTTTTTGGAAGTGATGAGAAAATTGAAGAGGACCAAATGGGATATACTTTATGCATCAGAAAAAAGATCATTATTTGCTAGATTTGAGGAATTTATAATTAACACATATTTTTCTGATGTATTTACCAAAGCGATACTATCTGTGTCAAATATAAAACAAGGAAAAATTCTTGAACCAGGCTCTGGAGGAGGAATGTCTGGTGTTACGTTTGCAAAACATAGTTTTGATGTTATGTGTTTAGATCTATCTAAAAATGCATTAATAAAAAGTCAATCTCTTTTTAAACATCTATCTTTAGATGGCGAATTCACACAAGCAACATTGTTTCAAATACCCATCAAGGATGAACAGTTTAATGTGGTCTTTAATCAAGGAGTAATGGAGCATTTTCGACTAGATAATTTAGATCCGTCCAATGGAGTAAAAGAAATGATGCGCGTTTTAAAAAAAAATGGTACATTGGTTATTTTTGTTCCGGCTTATTTTTCTATTCCTTTTTTTATTTATGAATTTTTGAAGATGTTCAACTTGGTTGAAAAATATTGGCCCTATGAAGACCAAGACTTTCTACATAAGCATGAATTATTTAATATGATGGAAAAGGCTGGCTGTAAGAACATAACTGTTAAAAGATTACGATCATCATTATTTTTTTCTTTGATTGGGTATTGTAAAAAGCAGTGAAATAGATGCAAATAACCACTCAATTGTCAGGATCTAGGATAATATTTTTTCTTATTTTAATAATTATTATCTCACTGGGTTTAAAATTGTATACGGTAGATTTTTTCATCCCACCACATTCGGATGATTTTGGATACATTGTCAATTCAATGCAATATAATCAAGGAGATTTTTTTCTTAGCCAAAAAAAACATCCTGGATGGTCTCTTGTTTTAGCACCATTTACGGCTATTGTAAATTCGGACAACTTTCTTGATTATGGAAGTACTGCTAAAATTCTAAGCATAACAATTTCCACGATTACTATAGTACCAATGTACATACTTGCTAGAAGATTTTTTGATGAAAAATACTCACTAGCAGCTGCCTCTCTTTTTGCGTTTGAACCTCATCTCAACTATAATGCAGGTGGGGCATTATCTGAACCATTATTGATTTTGGTTTTAATTTTATCTATGAATTTTATACTAAATGATAAAACAAAATATCACTATATCGCATTTATTTTTGTTGGGTTTTGTTGGTGGGTAAGATTAGAAGCGATCTATCCCATAGCCGCTATTATTTTTATATATTTTATTGTCCATCGCGCCAAATCTAACTCTCTGAGAAACTTTTTCTTGTGCATGATTTTATTCTTGATAATTATCTCACCACTTTTTGTTCAGCGATATTTACAGTTTGATGATCCATTTTACGTATGGTATAGTGGAACCATACTATCAGATGGTTATGCTGAGTTACTTACTACAGAAAATAAAGGAATAGGAGATTTTGTAGAAAAACATGGCATTCTTGGGTTGATGGATAGGCTATCAACTGGGCTGGTAAATGTTTTCAATATTCTAATTAGAATATCATTTCCATACTTGTTTATTCTAATACCGTTTGGAATTTTGTTTTCTTTAAGACCTGTAGATCAAAAATTGAAGAATATTAAAGCAAATTGGATCATAATCATCACTATAATTTCTGTAATAATGATACCATTTGCAATAATAGATGAAAGAAGATGGCTATTCCCAATATTCCCATTTTTAATTATACTATCAACCATTCCTATTCAAAGAATAACGAATTATGGTCTTAACACATTCCAATTTTCTGAGAAACAGAAATCAATATTCTTAGTAGGAGTTATTTGTACTGTACTTATTCTTGCTTGTACGTTTACAATGGGCATAGGAGGAATTGGTTATGGTTCACCAAACTCAGCTCTTGAACATGAAAAAATTAAATTTACTGAAAATTTAATTGAAAATTTTGATGGGAGAATATTGAGAGATCAAACTGTTGATGATTATCTGGCTTATGTGAATATTACATCAGGCGATAATGATTTTAAAACATTCAAATCCCCAAGAGGGAAAGATCCATATCCTGATCTGTATGAGCCAGGAAAAGTTGTAAGGATAAGTGTGTATGGAAAAACAATCGAAGAATTAATTATTAATGGTGAAACTAAAGGACTAAAATACATAGGTATTCTAGAAGATGGAAGTTACTTTTTCCCATTTCTAAATGATATTTATTTCAATGAAGAAAATTATCCTTATATGAAAAAAGTTTTTGATTCAAACGAAATGGGTTACAAAGAATTTAAAATAAAAGTTTTTGAAATTGACTACAAAAACTTTCCATGAATGAATAATCAGATAATGTATAAAAAATAACTATTATATTCAAAGCTAAAAAACTTTCAAATACAAGTATAATTTCCAAAATGGTATGTTTACTTGGCTACTTGAACTCTTAAAAATGCCAGAAACTAAGCACGTAAAAAATATTGAAGACATTGATGAGGTTGAGAGTACAATTCTGCATAGAAAAATTATTAACAAAAAAGGCTTTCTTTACAAATTATATCTTGATTATTACGGGATGTTCAAAGAAAATACAAAAGATATTCCTAATGGTTTGAAGATCGAAATTGGTTCTGGCGGTGGATTTTTAAAAGAAGTGATTAATGATGTTATTACATCTGATGTTCTTAAGCTTCCAGGTGTAGACAAAGTATTTTTTGCAGAAAAAATACCTTATCCAGATGGGTCAGTGACAGCATTTTTTCTTCTGGACACATTACATCATATCAAAGAACCAACCAAATTTTTTTCTGAAGTCAATAGATGTTTAAAACCTGGAGGTAAAATAGTAATGATTGAACCAACTAATACACCATTTTCACGTTTATTTTTTAAATATGTTCACCAAGAAGAATTTGATTCAACAAAAGACGAATGGGTAGTTGATGGAGAAGGACGACTTGCTGATGCTAATATTGCCATGCCTTGGATAATTTTTATTAGAGACAGAGAAAAATTTCTAAAAAAATATCCAGACTTGGAAATCATTCAAATTAATAAACATACACCGTTTCGCTGGTTCCTTAGTGGGGGTCTTTCTTATAGACAGTTAGTTCCATCTACATCATTTGGGTTTTTTACAAAAATTGATAAATTATTTCAAAATATATCGGGTTCATTTATGACTATAGTGATAAAAAAATCAGAATAATTTTTTCTTCCTAATATGGTTTGGGAATAAATCATAATAGAGGCTTAAGTTTTAGTTTGCTCATCCGCAAATGTAAGACCACCAATTAATCTTAATGCAATAAAACCAACAGCAACACCGTACCACCGTGTAAATATACGAATAATTATCACTAGAGTTAATGATAATGAGACTTCAACGCCTTGTAATGAAAAGAAACTGGCTAAACTACCTTCAACTACACCAAGTCCCATAGGAAGAAATGATAAAAATCCTAGCATTATCGAAGTTGCATAAGTCGGTATAACCATGAGTAATTCTATGCCATCAACCCCAAATGATAATAGCACAAAGTAAACAATTACAGCTTCTAACAGCCAAAAAATAGATGTTAATGCAGTAGCATAAAAAACAATTGGTCCTCGGATTGACTTTCTAATAGTGTCATATGATAATGATAACGGTTCTACAAATTTTGATGTAAACTTTATTTTTTCTAATATTGATATAATTTTTAAGAAAATTCTTTTTGATGAAATCAAAATGAAAGAAAAAACTAACACTGCAGTAAAAAATCCAATTACATACGTACCTAATTCAAAATACCAAATACCAAAAAATGATATAACTATTAGACCAATTAGAGTGTAAAATTGTTCCAGAATTACTATAGGCACAGTTTTACTTCTCGGAATTCCAAATTTTGTTTTTAATAGTTGAGATTTAACGAGTTCACCTACATTTCCAGGAATAATAATTAATGCTATTCCAGATAGATAAATTATAAAACTATTTTTTTTTGGTATGAAAATTTTAGAATTTACTAATAGTAAATGCCATCTAGTAAATAGCACAAACCAACTACACGTAACAAGGATGATGATAATAGGTAAAAATTCTATTTTAAAACTAGAAATATTATCTGCTATAGTATTGATGTCAGATGCAATAAGAATTGTTGCATAAAGACCTACTGCCGCTATAACTATTATTATAATTTTATTAATAATTTTCATCCTATTTCTCCAAATTTTTCAGAATCTATTAATTATATTGTATTGTTGATTGAAATTTTTCATAATCTATTCTAAAAATCTTAAGGTGATATTCATAACCATGCTCAGAGGAATCATATATTTTAATTAAATACGGAAATTTTTCTTCATTTTTAAAAACATCCTTCAAGAATTCTGGTCTATTTGGGTTTTTGTCAGCAACAATATGTGTTAAGCCTTCATTTTTGCCAGAACCAATAAATTCATTCAATGAGGGGTATTCGTATTTTATGCAACCCGATAAATATGCTGAACCTTTGTCAAACTCTTTTTCTTCTAAGCATTTAGCGTAATCAAACATTTTAATTGATTTTACTTTTCTCTCAGTTTCAGATTCTAGTATAGGAAATGTTCCTAGACCCCAAAACACATCATCTTTACCATGTGCATACTTATCTTCTGGGGCATACTTGTTAATTACGAATGTTCTATTGTGCACTTCCAATGCTATATGATAAGCCTCTAATTCATGTTGATGATCAGTTTTGGTGTATTCTAGATAAATTATCGATAGTGACAAAACTATAACACCAATAATAATTAGAATCAATTTAATTTTGTTAAGTTTCCTAGCAATTTCTTTTACAGCATAAATCGAAAAAAGTGAAAGAATAGGAAATGAAGTAAGAAAGTATCGTGGATCTGATATCTCTCGTATAGCTGCATAAATTATAGGCAATGATAGAAAAACTAAGAATGATAAAACTACGTATTTATCAAAATTTCTATTCCTAAAAAATCCAAAAATTCCTAGTGGTAAGAAAACAAAAAATATTGGGAAAACAGCTAAAGCAGTAGATTTTATTAAAGAAAGTCCGGCTCCACTCCTCACCATTTGCGCTCCACTTGCATAAACTTCTAGATTATGTGCAGTATGGCTGAAAATTCCATCATATCCCAGCGTGTCCATTCTTACAAAAAGCATTGGTAACAAAATCAGTAGAAAAATAGAGATACATATTAAAAATCTAGGAATAATTATTTTCTCACTTCTATTTTTAAAAAGGAGTAAAAATGATAATGGTACGATTAATACAATACCCTCATAACGAACAAGGCACGCTAAGGCTAAAAATGCAAATGATAGATATTTTAATTTCCAATTATTTTGCAAAAAAAGAATGAGACATGATAATTCTAATAAAATAAAAAGTGGTTCAGTGATTCCCTGTAGTGAATTTTCTATAATTCGTGGCTGAAATACAAAAAATACGGTACCTAGAAGTGATAATCCATTTCCACAAAATTTTCTACATAGAATAAAAACTGGAATAACTGTAATTACAGAAATTGTTACAGTAAGATATCGTTGAAGATCCATATAATGTAATATATTATCTGAATTGAAAAAAGAGAAAAAAATTGAAAGAAAAGTAGGCCAACCATTGTTTGGCATATTAACATTGGTTGGAAAACTACCAGAGATGCTTAAATCGTTAGCATACCAAAAAATTCCACCCCCATCAAGAGTGATCGGTATGCCATCTGGAAAATAAAAAAATCTAATTATAAAAGCAGCAAAC
>TARA_B110001454_G_scaffold206333_1_pt1 | contig 12927 bp, 14 predicted proteins | sample TARA_B110001454 | Tara Oceans TARA_B110001454 (sample SAMEA4397004) | marine metagenome | biome: Polar Biome; feature: [MES] marine water layer (ENVO:01000295) within the mesopelagic zone...; material: water (ENVO:00002006), including particulate matter (ENVO:01000060) such... | reverse complement strand
CAGCACCAGGACCACCACAAACGCCACAATCATCTAAGACATTTCCATCACAGTCACATGCACCAGCCGGAATTTCACATAAATATATTTCACTTATAACAGTAAATAGTCCATTAAATGTACCATTACCACTTGATGTATCATATGTAACATCATACACTATATTTTCAGAACTATCCCAAACTTTAAGAGACATTGCATGACCTGATACTGCTCCAGGTAATATAGGACCACCAAACTGAGATAAATCTACAGAAGTTATTGCGGTTACTTCTAATTGTTGACCATCCCACACTCCAGAACCAATTAATATTTCACCAGTGTTTCCATTACTATCTAATATACCAACTGAATCAAAAATTCCAAGCTCATCACCAGCTTCTAAAGATGTTATAGAATCTTGAAATATAAACAATGTAGATTCACCTGTATCTTCAATATCAACATTAAAGTATAATTCTACACATGCTGAGCCATCTCCATTACAAATACCACATTCATCTTCCTCAGCTTCACCATCACAAACTCCGCTGCAATCTTCTATAGCTGTTCCATCACATACTCCTAAACAGTCATATATACCACTTGTACAGTCAGGAGGTTCATGATATGTTACATCAAATCCATTCCCAGATGTATCAGAAAATACGATACCACTTAGACCATAGGGTTCACCATTTAAAGCTAAAGTAGTTAATGTACCACAACCAGCAGAAATTGTTGCACCAGTAAAAGAAAAACCTAGCACAGTAGATCCTCCAGCAGAAACTGTAAATCCAGCTGAAGCAGCATCTCCTCCAGAAGCACCACTCACAGTAGTTCCATCAACTTCAAATTGAAATCCAGCAATATCCGTACCAACATTATACCAAACATCTCCACCATCTAAAGATATAGTATTTACTGGCATAGCACATGGGTCTGCCATCAAATAATTAAATGAAATTAAGGCTATAATTAATAAAAATAATTTCTTCTGGAAAGCAATCATAAAATTCTCCTAAATAATAGTAATCTAATCATAAAAAAAACTGCGGTATAATATACGATAAAGTAAATCAAAGTTATACCTAAAACGAATTTAAGTTTTAAAATAAATTTTATCCACTTAATACTCGTAACAATATGTAACTCTGATTATTATAAATGCTTCACTATTAAATTAATAGCTTTATCAAGATTTATTTTAGATATTGAGGATATTTTTATTACATGATTAATACCTTTGAAAAATATTAAATCAGCATCATCTTTTGATATAAGATCTAATTTACTTAATAAAATTACTTTGGGTTTATCTAATAATTTTTCATCAAATAATTTCAATTCACTGCACAATAAATTATATTCATTTTCTACATCTTCAGAATTTAAATCTATAATAAAAACTAAAATTTTAGTTCGTTCAATATGTTTTAAAAACTGAGTGCCCAAACCTTTTCCACTTGAAGCACCTTCAATTAATCCAGGGATATCTGCCATTACAAATGATTTATATTGACCATACTTTACTATACCTAGATTTGGTATTAATGTAGTAAAAGGATAATCTGAAATTTTAGGTCTTGCATTAGAAATAGATGAAATAAATGTTGATTTACCAGCATTTGGAAAACCCACCAAACCTACATCGGCTAGAACTTTTAATTCTAACTCTAAATTTAATAAAACTCCTTTTTCACCAGGGTTTGAAAATCTTGGGGCAGGATTTTTATTTGTTTTAAACCTAGCATTGCCAAATCCACCATTACCACCTTTACAAACAGTAATTTCCACATTATTATTATTAAAATCATATATTATTTTATTTTGATCAACATCTCTTATAACTGTTCCAACAGGAATTTTGAGGATAATATCTTCAGCATTTTTACCATGCATTTTTTTACCCTTACCATTTTCACCTGATTTTGCAAAGTACTGTTTATTGTATGAAAAATCTTGTAAAGTTGCCAGCTTTGAATCGGAAAGAAAAACTATATTTCCACCATTACCACCATCGCCTCCTGATGGACCTCCTTTAGGTCTGAATTTTTCTCTTAAAAAAGCTATACATCCATCCCCACCTTTACCAGAACTAACTGATATTTTTGCATAATCTATAAATTTCATAATAAGAGTATTACATATTATCTATTAATGCTTCTCCAAATTCAGAACATTTCAGTAATGTCGCACCATCCATTTGTCTTTCAAAATCATATGTCACTAATTTATTATTTAATGTTTTATCAATTGAAGATATAATCAAATCTGACACTTTATTCCATCCTAAATATCTAAACATCATTTCACCTGATAAAATCACTGAACAAGGATTAACTTTATCTAAACCTGCATATTTAGGTGCCGTACCATGAGTTGCCTCAAATAATGCCTTGCCTGATAAATAATTAATATTAGCACCAGGAGCTATTCCTATTCCTCCAACTTGAGCGGCAAGAGCATCTGAAATATAATCACCATTTAAATTCATAGTTGCTATAACATCATATTCTTTTGGTCTTGTTAAAATTTGTTGTAGGAAAGCATCAGCAATAACATCTTTAATAATTATTTTCCCTGAATTAATTGCTTCCTCTTGTTTTAAATTTGCATATTCAACACCTTTTTCTTCTACTAATTCATCATATTGTTTCCATGTAAAAACTTTATCACCAAATTTTTTCTCTGCAATTTGATAGCCCCAATATTTAAAGCTTCCTTCAGTAAACTTCATTATATTACCTTTATGAATTAAAGTAACACTTTTTCTATTGTTATTAATTGCATATTCTATTGCATCCCAAACTAATCTTTGCGATCCTTCTTTTGAGACAGGCTTTATTCCAATCCCTGAAGATTCAGGAAATCTAATTTTTTCATATCTTTCTGGAAAGTTCTCTTTAAATAATTTTAAAAATTTAATTGTATCACCTTTCCCCGCTTTAAATTCTATTCCCGCATAAATGTCTTCTGTATTCTCTCTGAATATAACCATATCGATATCTTCAGGTTGTTTAACTGGTGATGGTACATTTGAAAACCATCTCACAGGTCTTAGGCATACATATAAATCTAATTTTTGTCTTAAAGCAACATTAATAGAACGAATTCCACCTCCAATAGGAGTTGTTAAAGGGCCTTTAATAGCAACTAAATACTCATTAATAATATCAAGAGTTTCATTAGGCAACCAAGTATTAGGCCCGTAAATATCGTTTGCTTTTTCTCCAGCATAAATTTCAAGCCAATCAACTGCTCTACTATCGCCATATGTTTTTTTTACAGCAGCATTAAAAACATTTACAGAAGCTTTCCAAATATCTGCACCTATTCCATCACCTTCAATAAAAGGAATAACTGGGTTATCAGGAACTAATAAATTTCCATTATCAGTCATTGTTATTTTTGAACCGAAAATGGGACTTTTTACCTTATTCATATTCATTTATACTTCCAATCTATAAAAATTACTTGTATTTAACCACAGATATTTTACGAATAAAGAAATTTAGATTTTTAATTATTTTTTTAATTACTTTGGATTGCAGCAATTGCGCTAATATAAATAATATCTTCCACAGTACACCCTCTAGATAAATCATTAACAGGCTTATTTAATCCTGTTAATATAGGGCCTAAAGATTGATAATTAGCTAAGTGATTTGTTATTTTATATGCAATATTAGCTGAATTAAGATCAGGGAATACAAAGACATTAGCCTCACCAGCTAATTTAGAATTAGGCATTTTTATTTTTGAAATTTCTAGATTAATAGCAGCATCAAACTGCATTTCACCATCATGTATAATATCTTTATGTTTTGATGAAAATAATTCGACAGCATTTTGAACTTTAGAAACTTTATAATGTTTGGCACTCCCTAATGTAGAAAAAGATAAAAAAGAAACTTTTGAAACATTTAAATATATTAGCTCATGCAATTTAGAGGCCTGATATGCAATTTCACATAATTGCTCAGAATTGGGGTCTGGAATTACTCCACAATCAGTGTATGTATAAAATTTATCATTGTCTGGTGATAACATAAAGAACACACTTGATAACCATTTTGTTGATTTTTTTAAACCAACTATTCTTATGGCTGATCTTATAATATCAGAAGTTGTATTTACTGCTCCAGCAACAACACAGTCAATGTCATCATTATCCAGTGCTAATAAAGATAGATTAAGAGAAGAATTAACATAATCTAATTTCATTTCAGATGTCCAATTATTAGCAAAAATTTTAGATGAAATAATATCTAAATATTTATCCTTATTTTTTTCTAAATCATCTAAATCAATAATATTAAAACCAATTTTTTTTAATTTTTTTTTTGCACCTTTAATTCTATCATCTGAATCTTCAGGAAGACAAATTTTTTTATTTTTTAATAAGGCTCTATTAATAATATTTTCTTTAATATCATTCATTACAATTTATTTTTAACTTCTTTAATAATAAATTCTGGAGAATAATCCCTTACATCACCACCAAGAGCGATAACTTCTTTTAATAATGAAGAACTTATATGAGTAAACTTTTCATGAGGCATCATAAACAAAGTTGATATATTATCATTTAATTTTCTATTCATTAATGCCATTTGAAATTCATATTCAAAATCTGATAAAGCTCTTAAACCTCTAATAATAACTTTACTATTTTCTTTAACTGCAAAATCAACTAATAATGAATCGAATACTTTAACTTCAACATTTGGAAACTTATCTACAAGACTTTCTATCATCTTTTTCCTTTCAAATTCATCAAATAAAAAATTTTTATTATTATTACCTATAATAACACCAACTATTAGTGTATCATAAATTTTTGAACATCTTTCTATTATGTCTAAATGACCAAAAGTTATAGGATCAAAAGATCCTGGATAAATTGCTTTATTCATTCTTTCCTCCAAAAAATTAACTGAGAATTACCAAAATTTTTTATTTTCAAATTCAAATCTAGTATATTTTTTTCTTTTTTACTTTCATAACAAAAAACTCCTCCTTTTTTTAAAATAGATGATACTCTTGGAATAAAATCTATAAAAGAAAACTTCCCGTATGGAGGATCAGCTATAATTAAATCATATTTATTTTTTTCTTTAATCAAATAATTCATTACATCATTTTTTGAAATTGAAAAACATTCATTATTCACATCTAGAAAATTAAGATTTTTTTTCAAAACATTTAAAGCATTTATATTATGATCAATAAAATCTACAGATTTCGCTCCTCTACTCAAAGCCTCTATTCCTATTGTACCAATACCGCAAAAAAGATCCAAAACAGTTTGTTTTTCAATATTACCAAGAGTATCAAACATTGATTTCCTAACCCTTGCCTGTGTTGGTCTAACTGATTGAATATTGAAATATTTCAACTTTCTATTTTTATATTTTCCAGCTATAATTCTAATCATTAAAAATAGTTAATTGATAATATTTCTTAAAGGAAGTAGTTTTCATTAAATCAAGCTTAAAATTGAAGCTATAATCATCAAGAGCTTTAAAAATATTAAATATATCAGGATAGTCTCCAACAATAATTAAATTATTATTAATTATATCTTTCTCTATATTTATATCATCAATATAGCTAATAATGCTAAATAATTCATAAAAGTCTATATTATAGTTAACATTATATTTATCCTTTATATAAACTTGAGATACATTATCATTAATTAATAAACCAACATAAGAATATTTAGAATGATACAAATCATAATCTTGATATATTTTATTTGATTTATCATAATCTAAAACTATTTCTATTCTATTATTTAATAATTGAATTGAATTAATATTATCATTTTTTATATCTTTAAAAATATCCAACATAGTAAATTCGACTTTATTAGTAAATAAAACATATGAGCTAAGATATAAACTATAAGAAAAAAATAACGCTAATACAAATGTAACAGTTATAACTATATTTCTATATTTATTATTAGATTCAGGTTTTTCCTTTACTAAATTTTTTATTTTATTAATTTCAATATCTCTTTTATTTTTAATTGAAATCTCTAAGTCACTTTGTATTCCGGGATTACTTAATAAATTCATTAGATATCTATTCCTTTAAAAACAATTCCATTTTCAACATAAGAAATATACTTAAGGGGATTATATTCTTTTGTTGAATCAATCATCTTATTAAAATTTAATATTTTTATATTTTTAAAATTCAAATCAATAATTCTATTAATATCTGATTTATTTTGTTTTGTTTGATATACATATATATTATTAAATCTATGAAAATTAGATTTATTAATTAATATTTCATTAACACAATTAATCAATAAACTTTCATTTTCTTTTGAACCAATATACTTCTTTGATATAAATTGATTGTTTTTTTTATATATTTCTATATAAGCATTCAATTTATTCCCATTATATAAAACTAATCTATGCAAATTTTTATTACATATTTTCCATATTAAATATTCACTATTAATTTCATTATAAAAAACCTGCCTAGCACCTAGAGCAGCTGAAAAAATATCAATTGATAAATATCTCATTTCATAACCCAAACTAAATGACGAATTGATAATATTATCTTTAATTTTTCGGGGGAGATAAACACATAAATAATTATATAAATTATCTGAATATACAGGAAAATAATAATTATAATAATTATTGCAAAATTCTTTACCTAAAATATTTGACTCGTGCCAATCAATAATATCGTTATTCCTATCAAGTGAATCTAATACTTCAATTTTTGATGTTAATAATTTATTGCTATTTAATATTATTGATAAAGATTTTGAATCAGATTTAACATTTGATTTGTAAAGTTCTAAAATACTTTCTAAATCATTTTTATTTGAAAAGTCTATATCTGATTTAAGGTGCTCTAAATTAATAATTTTTGGACCTTGCTCAGTAGAAATCCATTCAATACAAAAAAACCCTCTAGAAGTTTGGGAAATTGAAAGCAAAAAAAAATATCCTTATTTTTCTGCCCAGCTTTTAACTCCTCCTAAAATATATTCTTCATTGCCAGGATTATACCTGAAAATACCATATCTTATTTCTCTATCTTTTTTCGTTATAGGGGAAGTAATTTTAAATACTGGGTCATTATCTTTATTTTTTTTCATTGTTAAAATGAATTTTTTATTTTTGTTTGAATCAGAAATTGGACAATAAACTAAATCATCACTCAAGTGAAATCTTCTTCTTAAATAATTAGATTTTTTTTCAACTCTATCTATACTTTCAAAATTAATTATTTCTTTAAATTTTTCATCTTTTTTATATCTATTAAATAATCTTGAATTAACTAAAATTGTATCTAATAAATTTGTTTCATCATTCAACATTGATATTGTATAAATAGTATCAACCACTTGATACTTTAAAACCTCGATTGAACTAAATGTTGTATCAACAGCAATATGAAAATATGGATCTACATTTACATTATATAATTTATTATTTAAATAAATTTTTTGTTTACCTGTGAATAAACTATCTGCTATAAGAGAATCTGTAGCTGATTCAACTAAAGAAAATAACTCGCTAGTATTTAAAGTATATTCACCTATTAAATCAAAATAGAAATCTTCAGCCTTTGAAATTATATCCATTCTATCTCTTCTAATATTTTTAAAATCGTTTTCCTCCTCCCAAATAAACTGAGGAATAAAAATCATTAGCGACATTAAAATAATTGAAATAAAAATAGCCCAATCTAAAATACCAATTTTCTTATCTTTATTTTTTTGACTCACTTAATAATACTCCTTTTATAAAATATAATAATTAATCATTATTAATTTTTTTAAATTCAGTTTCACTATCTAAATTTAATCTTAAATCTTGTAAAATGCGCTTAGTTTTATTATTTATTTTAGATGGAATAACAACATTAACTCTAACATATTGATCTCCTGATTTATGCCTATTCAATTCAGTTATACCTTTATTTCTTAATCTTAATAATTGCCCGTTATTTATTGCTTCAGGAACTTTCATTTTAACAAAACCACTAAGCGTAGGAACTTTTATCTCTGTACCTAAAACAGCATCAACATAATTAATCCAACAATCTATATATATATCATTATTCGAACGTGTAAATAATTCATGCTCTTTTTCTTTAAAATAAACAATCAAATTTCCATTATCATTTCCTACAACACTTTTATCTCCTTCACCATCAAGTGTCATAAAATTACCTTCACCAACTCCTATAGGAACATTAATTTTAATCTCAGCTGTTTTCTGAATTCTACCACCAGCATATCCTGTACCAGAACATGAAGAGCAAGGTTGGACATTAACAACTTGACCCAAAAAAGATTTTTGAACAAATCTCACTTCTCCACTACCATTACATTCAGAACATTTGACAGGATCTTCATTAGATTTTTCCCACCTTTTAATTTTTATTGTTTTACTTGTACCTTTAAATATTTCTTCTAATGTCAAGTTAATGGTAATTTTTAAATCATTACCTTTTGATGATCTACTTCTTCTTGAATTTCTTCCACCAAATATATCACCCCCACCAAACATATCACTGAAAGAACCTCCACCACCAAAAACACTATTAAAAATATCCTCAACATTTATACCACCTGAAAAACCTTGACCCTGCGATCCAAATTGTTGATACTGTTGATGGCCCATTTGATCATATCTATTTTTTTTATCTTCATCTCTTAAAACTGAGTAAGCTTCCGCAGCTTCTTTAAATTTTTCTTCAGAAGATTTATCCCCAGGATTTTTATCAGGATGATACTTCATAGCAACTTTTCTATATGCTTTTTTTATATCACTAGCATTAGCATTTTTATCAACATTTAATATATCATAATAATCTCTCATCATTTACTCACTTACAATAACCTTCGCATGTCTTAAAACTTTATCTTTATACATATATCCTTTTTCATATTCTTCAATAACAATATTTGAAGCTTTTTTTGATTTTTTCATCATAATTGCTTCATGAAATTCTGGATTAAAACTTTCACCTAAAGAATTATAAGTAGCTATATCTTTTAATTCAAGCAAGTTTATAATTTTAGATTTTATCATACTAAATCCATCAAAAATAGATTTATTATTTTTTACATCTTTTAAATTTAATGTTCTATCAATATCATCCAATATTGGAAGAACTGATTTAAAAAAATCAAATCCTTCATATTTAATCAATTTTTCAATTTCATTTACTTTTCTTTTTTTATAATTATCAAACTCAGCTAAAAGTCTTATATGTTTATCCTCTCTGATTTTTAGCTTGATTTTCAATTCATTAATATTTTGTTTTGATTTAGAACTTTTTGAATTGGTTTTCTTTTTAATTGTTTTTTTTAATTTAGATGTAGTTTTAGACATTGTTACCCTACTTATTTATTATAAATTTGATTAATTGATCTTGCACTGCTTATTAAACCAAGAAAACTTCCAAAAAACATATTAAACAAAAGAATAAATTTATAATTAGCTGGATTAAACTCATAATAAGGGAGTATTATATAAAGAGAAATACTGTCTAAAAGAAATAACATAATTAATGAAATAATTGATCCAAATAATCCAACCAAAATACCATTGATAATGTAAGGAGTTTTCACAAATAAATCATTTGCACCTAGAAGTTTCAATACTTTAATCTCATCTTTTTTTGAATGAATTACTAATAAAATTGTATTTGAAACAAAGAAGTAAGATACTACTATAATAAATAAACCTATCAAGAAAGAAAAACTTAATAAATTTCTAATTGAACGATCAAATTTCACTATCGCCTCTTCAGGAAAAATTGCATCTTCTACACCACTAAGATATTTTATATCAGAAGTGATTTTTGACATAGAACTATACGATCTATAATCATTAGAAACTCCAAATATACCTCCCATTGGAAGAGGGTTTTGGCCAATAATATTTATAACATCTTCATTGAATTCTTCTTTAAATATATCAGAAGCAGTATCTTTATCAATAAAAACACCGTCTTCAATTCCATCAATAAATAAAATTTTATTAAAGATATCTAAAGAAGATTCTAAATTCAAATCTTCATCAAAAAATACTTCAATTTTATATTCATTTTTAAAATCTGAGGTAAAAGATTCTAAATTTATATACAAATAGTAAGATACTGATAGTACTAATAAACTTATCCCAATAGTTAATGAAGAGATTATTGAGGGTATAAACGAACGGTATAACGTTTTAAATCCTTCTAATATCAAATAAATCGTTTTATTTAAAAACATTAAACCATTCTTCCTTTACTTAATTCAATAAATTTTTTATTTCTTGGCTTAATTAATGGGAAATTATGAGTAGACATTAAAACAGCAGAACCATTTGATGTAAACATTTCCAATAAATCCAAAATCTCATTAGAAATATTTGGATCCAAATTACCCGTAGGTTCATCAGCTAAAATTATCTTAGGCTTATTAACCAATGCTCTTGCGATAGCAATACGTTGTTGCTCTCCACCACTTAATTCCAATGGATATGATAATTCATAATTAGACATATTTACTTTATTTAGTGATTCCCTTACCATATCTTTAATATTTTTATCTGAAACGCCTTCAATCCTTAGAGGCAAAGCAACATTATCAAATACATTTCTATCATTTAGTAACTTGAAATCTTGAAATATCATGCCAATTTTACTCCTAGTATTAGAAATAGATAAATCACTATTTGAATTAGATATTTCATTTTTATCAAGAAATATTTTACCCGAATCTATAAGGATATCCTTATAAATCGTTTTCAATACCGTTGATTTTCCTGCTCCTGTAGGGCCCATAATAAATACTAATTCACCAGGTTTAACCTCAAAAGAAATATTAAAAATTCCAATATTTTTCTTATATGTCGCTGTTACATTATCAAATTTAATCATTAAATATTCACCTAATTACTGATATAAAAATTTAAATATATAAAAACAAAATATATACTAATAAATAATAAACCAAAATTTTTATTTATTTTTCTAAATAATATCAAAGAAATAACCAACAAAAATGTTAATAAAAGCATATAATTATTATAAAAAACTAAACTATTATAATTAAAATACATATCCTTAATAATACTTGATAATCCTACAGCAAAAACAATATTTATAATATTAGAACCAATAATATTACCAATCGATACATCAACTTGTTTTTTTAATAGAGAATTAATTGATACTATCAACTCTGGAGCAGAAGTACCAAGAGCAACTACTGTCATACCAATAATTAAATCACTAATACCCAATTTTAAAGAAATTCCTATTGCTCCATCAATAAATAAATTAGAACCAAAATAAATCAAGACAATTCCAATTATGATTTTAAAAATAGGGAATTCTGAATCAACATCATCTATTTTTTCTTTAATATCATTAAAAAAAGTAATTGAAAGAATCATATAAATAATAAATAAAAAGATTAGCATTAAACCAGAAAAAATAGATATGGAACCATTCCTTAGTAAAAAATAAAATAAAATAGTTAGCAATGATAAAAATAATAAATGAAATATAACTTTATTATCTTTTCCAATATAGACACTTCTAAATAAAAGTAAAACACCAAGGACTAAGCTTATATTAGTAATATTTGAGCCAACTATATTCCCAATAGCAATATTAGTATTTCCATTAATATTTGCAATAATACTAACTACTATCTCTGGTAAACTAGTTCCTAAAGCAACGATAGTACTTCCAATAAATATTTTAGATAAATTTAATTTAGCTGCAATAATTATTGAATTATCAATTAATAATTCAGAACCAAAATATAAAAACACACCCCCTATAATAAAAATTAAATAGGGATTAAAGAACATAGCTTCAAACATATATTTTTTCTTTCTCTATATACTTTATAATCCTATTATTTAACATACTGTTTAATCTTCCAATTGATTTATTTAATAGGCTATTTCTTACTTCACTAGAAGATATATTAATATTAAAGTTTTCTACAAATTCAATATCACCTTTTAAATCACTCTTTAATCGAATATTATCTACTATCTTTCTATTAAAACATAATATTTTAACTTCATCTAATATATAATTAATATTTTTCCATTTTTTTAGATTTACTAATTGATCATTTCCTATAACCATAGTTAAATCAGATTTTTTATATATTTCTTTAAGATGATTAATTGTTAAATATGTATAATTAGTCTTAGTTGATTTTGCTTCAAATTCACTGATAACAATTTTTTCATTATTAAATAAAATTTTCAACATCTCTTTTCTCTGATTAAATGTTGCTTTAGGATTAGATAGTTTATCAGGTGATTTTTTATTTGGAATTAAAATCAGGTTATCACATTTATCTAAACAATATTCAACAATTAATTTATGACCTTTATGAGGGGGATCAAAAGTACCTCCATAAAAAAAAATTTTCATTTTAAAAAAGAAAGATAATATGATTCATCTTTATTTACCTCTAATGATTGAACTAAATTAAGAACATCTTCATAATTTATATAGTCCAAAAAATTATCTTTATGACTATCTAAATAAACCTCAGCTTTATCTATATCCTCTATACAATATATCAAAACTATATTTGTTAATGCACTATTAACATATTCGGTATCATAATAATCATTAATTATATTATTATAATAAATAACTGCAGCATCTAATTCTTCTAATTTTATATACAATTTAGCTGTATAAAAATCTTTTTTTGCTAATTTTGTTCTTAAATCTAATATCATAATTTCAATATCTGGTATGTACTCTTTCATTGATTCTTTTTCAATAAAATATTGCAACTTTTCAATTGCTATATATGTATCAGATTGGTCCTTATTATATTCTAATGATATCTTAAAATAACATTTACATAGCATAAATTGAGACTTCTTAAAGAGTTCATCTATAGAGTCATTCCGCGTTAAA
>TARA_B110001454_G_scaffold79389_1_pt1 | contig 13011 bp, 15 predicted proteins | sample TARA_B110001454 | Tara Oceans TARA_B110001454 (sample SAMEA4397004) | marine metagenome | biome: Polar Biome; feature: [MES] marine water layer (ENVO:01000295) within the mesopelagic zone...; material: water (ENVO:00002006), including particulate matter (ENVO:01000060) such as...... | reverse complement strand
GTACTATGATTTCTACCATGAATAATCTTTCCCCTGTGATTGATATATCTCGTTGTTCTGTAATTGGTATTTCAAATATTATTGATAACAATACCACTGTTGCAGAAACAGATAAGTCAAGTGGTTCAGCATTAGCTAAGTACCTTACTAAAACAGTTCAGTTAGATAGTGAGTCAAATATTCTTAAAGTATTTTTAGATACTAATAGACCACAAGCTACTGCAATTGATGTATATTATAAAGTTGGTAGTGATGCTGGTGGATTTGATAATAATGCATATGTTAAAATGACTCCAACTGCAGAGACTGGCTCAGATGTACCATATTCAGATGACCCAAATGTATATAAGGAAGTAGAGTATTCACATGATTTTTCTGGTGATACACCTGCTACACAGTTCACAATGTTTGCTATAAAGATTGTGTTCACTTCGACTACGACTGCGAAGGTTCCATCAGTCAGAAATTTGAGGGCGATAGCGCTAGTATAATGGCTAAAAAGATACCAGTAGAAGGACAAACAGGATTATATAGGGATGAAAATAGCGGTGCTATTATAAATACTAATAAGAGTAATGCTCAAATAGCAAAGGCTCATATAAGAAAAGTAGCACATGACCAGAAAAGATTAGAGAATTTAGAGAACGACATGGGAGAAATTAAAGACATGTTAAAAAAATTATTAAATAAGAAGTAAACTATGGCAACAGTAAACGTAACAACAGCAAACACATTTGAAGAATGGAGAGTAAAATCCAATGAGTTGGGAACGGCCGTTGGTAACTTAACCAACTTAACTGAACCATTAGCAGGCGCAACAAATATTATTGCTGCCTTAGGAGACCATGAGACTAGAACAGAAGCCATTGATTTAATTATTGGTACTGAAGCTTTATGGGATGCAGGTGGTACTTATGATACAATACGTGAAGCGGTTAATAAAAACCATAGTGATATCGGTGTCATAGCTGGTACTGCAGGTATTGACTTAGCAGGTTCATCTTTAACTGGATATAATGGTTCAGAGACAACTCTAGTAGCTATTCTTAATGCTCAATATGCACGTGATGGTGCTGCAGTTGCTCTTGCTACTACTGCAACTACATTAACAACAGGCATTAATGAAGTACATACTGAAACAAATACTAACACAACAGCCTTAGGCACAATCTCAGCAGCTGCAATGGGAACATCCGCGGCCACTGTTGGTCCTGCCATTCTTGAATTACACGGTGAATTAACCACAGCCACAACAAATATTGCTGGTATTGGTACAACTTATGTAGCAGTAGCCGGTGATACAATGACTGGACAATTGGTTACTCCATCATCTGGATTATCTGGTTCAAATGCTGGTGTGAGTGCTGCAACATCATTAACATTAGGTACTGGTACAGGTACTGCAATAACTGTTAATTCAAGCCAAAGAATTGGTGTTGGTACAACTGCCCATGCATCACACAAAGTAGATGTGTCGGGTAACTTAAATGCAACCACATTAAGTTATGCTGGTACTGACTTAGCGACAAAATTTGTAACAGCTGGTGAGGCATTCCAAGATGCAGTAGGTGCAATGATTACTGGAAGTACTCAGACTGGAGGCATAACAGCTACATACGATGATGATAATAGTCAAATAGATTTTGCAATTGGAGCTAATGGCCATGCTCATACTGTAGCTAATGTTACAGGATTTGATGCTCAAGTCCATGCTCTTGTTGGAGCAATGGTAGATACCCCAGGTAATACAGAAACAGGTATCACAGTAACATATCAAGCTGGTGATAACACATTAGACTTTGAATTGTCTAATGACCCAACCATAACATTAACAGGAGCTGTGACAGGTTCTGGAGTGATGACGGATTTAGGTTCAGTAAGTATAACAACAACTGCCTCAGCTGCAACTAAACTTGATGTTTATGATGTGGCAGGAAGTCAGTTGTTCTAAATGAATAAAATTATAAATATAGGTATGAAGAAATGGCAGTATTATCAAATTTAAGTATAGACCAAGGCGCAGATTATAGCGCTGAAGTTGTAGTAGAAGATGCTCAAGGTAATATTGCTAACTTAGCGAATTATACAGTAGCAGGACAGATAAGAAAAAGTTATTCATCTAGTACTGCAACGAATTTTACGTCGACTATAACTAATGCTGGCAACGGTTTGGTTACTATAAAATTGACGAATACTACCACAGCAGCAATGAAGGCTGGTAGATATTTATATGATGTAGAAGTAACTGACAATGGCGGTGTTAAAACTAGAATTGTTGAAGGTCAAATAACAATTAATCCAGGGGTCACACAAATATAATGGCATTACAAGGTAAAATAACAGCAAATAGGGGTTTCCAATCTGCTGGGATGACCAAAAAGGTTATCATGGCCAAAAATATTAGTATCTCTGGTGCAACGAGTTCATTGGCTGCACTAACAGATGTAGATACATCAGCTAGAGCAGATGGTTCTATGATACAATGGGATGCATCGGCAGGGACTTTTAAGGTCAAGGGAGAAATTACCGATACAGGTAGTAATTTAAAAATAATAGGCGGGACATTTTAATGGGTGACTCGGCAAACATAAAGGAGAAATAGGATGGCAGGAACAGTCATTATTACTAAATATAGTTTAGCCACTGGGTCACCAGCTACAGACGCATTAGCGGTCGGTGAACAAGCATACTCATTTAGTTCAAAGAAATTATTCGTTGGTGAAACGTCAGGTTCGGACGTAGTAGCACGAATAGTTGGTGGTCAACATTATACAGATATGTTGGACCACACAGCAGGTACGTTAACAGCGTCCTCTGCACTAGTAGTAGATGCAAGTTCAAAATTAGATAATTTAAATGTAGATAATTTAAATGTTAATGGCAATGCCATTACATCAACAGATTCAAATGGTAATATTACCATTACACCAAATGGTTCAGGTAAAGTTATACTTGATGGTTTATCACATCCAACATCGGATGGTTCAAATGGTCAATTCTTAAAAACAGACGGTGCAGGTAATCTAACATTTGGTACGGTTGTAAGTACATTAAGTATTGCAGCTGATTCAGGTTCAAACGATACAGTAAATACTGGTGAAACAATAACATTCACTGGTGGTGCAGGTGTTGATACTACAGTAACTGATAATGTTATTACAATTGCTGGTGAAGATGCAAGCACAACTAATAAGGGTATAGCATCATTTGCTACAGCCGACTTTGCTGCTTCATCTGGCGCAATAACAATTAAAGCATTAGGTGTATCAAATGCACAACTTGCTGGTTCAATTGCAAATGCTAAACTAGCAAATGATGGTATAACAATTGGTAGTGATGATACTTCATTAGGTGGTACAATCACTGACCTAAATGGAATGACATCTATTGATGTTGATAACTTAACATTAGATGGCAATGCAATTACATCAACAGATTCAAATGGTAATATTCAATTAACACCAAATGGTACAGGTACAGTAACAGTTCCTTCAGATTATGAAGGTCGTGCTGGCTTTACAGCAGATTCACTTGTTAATAAAACTTATGTTGACGCAGTTGCAAATGGACTTGATGTTAAAAAATCAGTTCGTGTTGCTACAACAGCAAACTTAGGAGCAACATATGTTAACGGTGCTGGAACACTAACAAATTCAGGTTCTCAAGCTGCTCTTTCAATTGATGGTGTAACTTTAGCTACAAATGATAGGGTTCTTGTTAAAGACCAATCAACAGCCGCACAAAATGGTTTTTATAAAGTAACAGCTGTTGGTAATGTTTCAACAAATTGGGTATTGACTAGGACTCCAGATGCTGACGCAGCCTCTGAACTTACTAGTGGTGCATTTACATTTACCGAAGAAGGTACTGCAAATGGAGACAATGGTTATGTAATGAGCACAGATGGTACAGTTACTTTAGGTACTACCTCAATAACCTTTGAACAATTCTCTGGTGCTGGTCAAATATCAGCTGGAAATGGTTTAACCAAAACAGGTAATACAATTGATGTGGTTGGCACAGCAGATAAAATCACTGTTGGTGCAGATGCAATTACTATTGCAGCTACATATGCTGGACAAAACACTATTGTTACAACAGGTACAATCGCCAGTGGTGTTTGGGGAGCAACTGATGTTGCAGTAACCCACGGTGGTACAGGAAGTTCAACGGCCTCAGGTGCTAGAACAAACTTAGGTGTAGCAATTGGTTCTGATGTACAAGCATACGATGCTCAACTAGCAGATGTTGCTGGTTTAGCAGTAACTAATGGTGGAATGATTGTAGGCGATGGTTCTAACTTTGTATTAGAAACAGGTGCAACCCTTAGAACAAGCATGGGTGTTGGCACAGGTGATTCACCTCAATTTACAGCAGTAAATGTTGGTGCAGCATCCGATACTACCTTAACAAGAAGCTCGGCAGGTGTATTATCCATTGAGGGTAATATAATGTATCACGCAACTGGTACAGATATTCCGGTAACAGATGGTGGTACAGGAGTTAGCTCACATACTGGAAACGGTTATTGGGTATCAAACGCAGGTGGTACAGCATTAAGTTATATCACAGGCACACAATATCAACATTTAGGATTTACTTCCGGAGGAGTTCCGCAAGCTAGTGGAACTATTGACGGTGGAACATTCTAAAACGTATATATACTATAGGAGATAGGAGAACATAATATGCCAAAACCTTTAAAATGGAATGGGTCAGCTAGTTTAAGAGAAATGACCGCAGCAGAAATTGATGACAATGTAGACTTAATTCTAGACCACTTTTCTGGAATGACATCTAATAATACTGGTCACCTCGCAATGAACACTGAGTCGGGCTGGACAGATATTGGCACGTTTGCAGATACAAGACGGGACCAAGCACAGGGAACTCACCCGGCTAACACAACCATTCATACAGATAACTTTGTCTTTAGACAAAACTTAACAGACCTTACACCTTCTCCAACAAGGAGACCAATGGCTGTTAAATATGATTCAGGTAATTATGATGGTCTTATTGAAATGACAGATGTTGAGTGTAGAGCTGATATTGTTGATAGGGTTAATGCTAAGATTGCTGCAGCTGGTGTAGGTTCATATGTATTACAACCTTCTGCTCCTGCTACAGGAACATGGACCGCTGTAGGTACAATTACTAACAAATTAGCGGTGAATGCTGTTTCCACAACAACCTATCTTTGGAAAAGAACAACTGGTTCTAATACAACAGCTACACGTCCTCTTGGTTGGGACTCATCTAATAGTTCATTAAAGGAATTATCTGATGCTGAGATTAATGACCTAGTAGAAATGTATCAAGAATCTATTGTTGATACAGGTATTGGTAAGTATGCATTACAAGCAGCCGCTCCAGGTACTGGAACATGGCAAACAGTAGGCTCAGCCTTTGTTGATGCAAGAAAACAACGTACAGACCAAAACTATGCCGGTGACTATACTGGTTCTTATTCAGGCGCTTATACTGGTTATTATTCAACATACTATTCAGGACGTCAAGTAGGTCCATATACTGGATATTATACTGGTGCATATTCTGGAACTTATACTGGTACATACGTTGGTGCTACTATTATGGCAGCAACAGATACAGTATCAACAATGAAACTTTGGTTAAGGACGGCATAACATGGCAGACCATCAAGCAACCGCAGCATACTCAAAAACTGATGCAACATTTGCAACAACAGATGCAGCATTACAAGACTTTTTAGATTCAAATGGAACCAACTGGGACCCGGATTTAACTACTGTAGCTGAATATAATACTTGGAGAGATGGTAAAAACTGGACAGAGACCCGTCACTTAACTTCAGGTAGAAAAGCTGTAGCCACGGGTACAATTGGAAATGGTTTTGCATTAGTACGTACACATACAGAGGCTAATTTAAAATCGGCTATTAATGCCGATAGTAGTTTAGCTCCAGTATTAAGTGGTGGTTGGTCAGACGTACATGAAGATATTGACCCAGCTACTGGAAGAGAATATCAAGATAGATGGTGGGTATAAATAATTATAGATTAATAACATTGAAGGTGAAACATTATGGCAAGAACATTCGAAAATCCGCACTACGCGGATAATTCAAGAACAACAATCGTAGTTGATATCATTAATGATGATGGCACATCTGTTACTGCATCTGTAGGAAATACCCCAGATGGAGAAAAAGATAATCCCGATTGGAAAGATATTAAAAAACAATTTGCTGCAACTGAGATTGAGGAAAATACTAAAAAAATAACCGATGCTCAATCTGCAAGTGTGGCTGTTCAGCTAGCTGAAGTAAGAGCACAAGAAGCTAAACATAAAAATGAAGCTTTATTTGCTGCTAAGGTTGAAGCTTTTGAGATTGAAGAAGTTTCAAATTCTAAAAATAGAACTTTAAAAGCTAAGATTCGTAAAGCAACTAACTTAGTTGAAATACATGCATATTCTGCTGCAATAATTATAGAAAGTTTAACTCAACCAGCAGCTCCAAAAAAAGCAGCTCCTAAGAAAGTTGCAGCCAAAGCAAAAGCCTAATGGGTTCATAATAGTAGTAAGTCAGTTTTATGAGTATTATGAGGCAGCTCATATGCTTATTGATTCACTATTTGATTTTATGCCTGAGGCAAACATAGCCTTATTTGCTCATAATGAATGGACCAAAGACGACCCACGTTGTGATAATCTTTATATGGTTCATAATTGTCCTAATCATGTTCGAGCCAAGCTTTGGGCTCTCTCTAAAACCCCATTTGATAAAACTGTTTATTTAGATGCAGACACTTGTGTTATGCACGAGGATGTGTCTAAGATGTTTGACTTTGATTCTGATTTAATATTCACTAATATAAGACCGTATGCTGGTAAGATAGCTAAGTTTATAGGTGGTGAGATGGTATTACATGGTGGCGTGTTTGGTTATAAATCAACACCAAAGGTTCTTAAATTTATGGATAGATGGTGGGAACTATATTGTGAACAACGAAATGGTACATGGTGGCCCAAAGGAATTGAGCCAAAAGAAAGATTAGTTACTTGGGACCAATTAACTTTATGGTGGTTAACTGAAAATGAATATTCTAATTTAGATATAAATATCTATAAAGATGACGCACGATTTAACTTTGTATATCTTTATAAAGAAAATGAATGTGAAGGTGAAATAGTAGTATGGCATTACACATTGCAGTTAAGGGACCCTAAAGATGCGAGAAGTATTCTTAAAAAATAAAGAAGTATTAGATAGACTTAATGGATTCATTAAAACTATTGAAGGCCTTGATATGTCTGAATTAGATATAAAAGAAATAGGTGATAAGGATAAAGTCTATGCAACCTCAAAGAAATATCTCCAACTAATGTTAAATAAGGTTGAACAAAAAAAGTTTAAAGGTCCACCTGAAATTATAAAAGGTATTGACATAAGTCATATACGGGGTTCACCATTGATTGGCCCTTGGAGAGATTTAGCTAATGATGTAGGAATAAATTTTGCTCAAGAATTAGGTGTACAACAAAATGCTTTATTTTGCTATTACCCAGAAGATGGATATATAGGTTGGCATGACAATAGGGATGCTCCAGGATATACTATATTATTTAATTGGAGTAAAGGTGGAGATGCATTCTATAGATACCGTGATTGGAAAACTGGACTAGTACATACTATACATGACAGACCTGGTTGGACCTGTAAGACTGGTTGGTATGGACCAGGTGATAAGTCAACATTCCATTGTGCTTTAACAAATGAACCAAGATGGTCAATAGCATTCTATGCACGTAATGAAACAATGAGAGATGAGATAATTGACCAACTAGAAGAAGAATGAAAATAATTACATATCAATGTTCGGATGAGATTTATTTTAATAAGGAATTAATCCAAGAAACATTTGATTATATGTTTGTTCAAAGATGTCCAGTAGATAATGGTTATGATTGGAAATTTCATACAGAATATATAAAGAATTTTTCTAAGATAGATAAATTAAATAGATGGTTTGAAGAAAAGGGTCTTTGTATAATAAGCAAAGAACCTATTGAAGTAGAGACATATAAGTTTAAAAATTATTCTGGGAGTAATCCTAATCAAGGGAAGCATTATCAAATAACTTATATTGATGGAATTAAATTTATTAATGCTGGAATATCTTTCCCAGATAAAATTATACCACTAGAAATAAAAATAAGCCAAGCTTCAGAAGTGATGGACCTTGTTGATGATAATACAATACTCCTTGGAGATTTTCATAATAAAGATTGTGATTTACCAGATGAACTTAATTTAGATAAAAGAAATTTAATGAATCACGTTCATTCCAATACATACCAACAAATCCAATTTCACCAGGATGAGTTTTTTAAAAAAACTTACTTGGATAATGAGCTATGGGTTGATTCCCTTGATAAGATTATAACCACAAAAAAATGTCCATTTATAATAGAAGGTGTTAAAGTTTTAACTTATAAATCAGATGAACGTATACATTTCCCAGTGAGCTTTTATGTTAGATAAAAAATTCTTTATAGATTTTATTAAAAATAATTCACATAAGTTTGTATTTTATTCTTATCCTGGTGGAGCGGGTGGAGAATATATTTGTAATTACTTAGCATATGAAACTGATTACTTTTATAATAAACAAATAATCGATAAAAACTTTAATAAACCAGGAGAGAATAGAAGCTCTTTTGATGATGGTTTATTTGGTGGAGCTCTTACAAATTTAGCACAGGCTGGTATATCATCACATAATTTTGATGGCTATGGTAAATGGGAGTGGAAAGATTCAGCTGTTAGTAAATGGAATCCTGCTTATGATATTAGTTATACTAATAAAAAAGCAGTAAATACCGATGGTTGTGCGGTTGATATAGATGATGAGATATATTATAATGATATAGTAGAAAAATTATTTAATTATAATCGTGATGTGCCAGGCATAGATGATAAGATAAGAGATGTTTGTGATAAATTTACTAATCAAAATAAACCATACTTAATAAAGACACATGGAATATCAAAAGATTTTATGTATTTTAAAGATTCAAAATTTATTGAATTAAATTTTTCAAGAACTGATAAAAAATGGGACAGGTATATTGATTTATTACATGCAATAAAAGTTATTTTAAGTCCAGCCATAACCTATGAAGAAAAAATAGATTTAATTGAGAGAACTATTTGGCGTTTGCAAAAAGGATTATCTAGTTGGGGAGATTATAGATTGGACAAATACATTAAAGATTTTGAGTTTGATGAAGATGAGTTCCATAAAAAAGCAATTAATTATATTGGTGAAGATTTTTTACTTAATGATGAAAAGGAATTATATACTATAACAGTATGGGCTTTATTAATACCTGAATTTTATAGAATAAATTTAAATGATTATAATATAGATGAATTAAATGCAATGATGTCTACAAATTATCTACATAGAGGTTTTATATATAGGCAAGAAACATATTTAAGAGATATGTATCTTGATGTATTTACCTCTTGGTTTACATTTAACTTTTGGGAAAGACATCCTCAATGGAAAGAAATATTTGACCCAACATTATTAAAGTTTGAAGATTTGTTTAATGGTGAATGGGTTGAAAAAGCTTTTGGTATAGATAAAGCGGCATACGAAAAAGCTTTCAACATTTGGCATAAGAAAAATATTAAACTATTAGAGAAATATGGAATAATGGATTTTAGTGATGCTTACTAGATGGGATATAATTAATTATTATATGCAACGGCAACATCGTAAAGACTACTTAGAAATAGGTTGTGCTTATAATGATACCTTTAATAAAATTAAAGCAACTACTAAAGTAGGAGTAGACCCAAATTCTGGTGGCACCCTTCGTATGACAAGTGATGAGTTCTTTAAAGTTAATTTACAGTCCTTTGATATTATATTTATTGATGGCCTCCATGAACATGAACAGGTTGAAAGAGATTTTCATAATGCAAGAAAGTTTTTAAGGAAGGGTGGTTATATATTCTTACATGATTTACTACCACCTGGACCAGAGCATGCGGTATTTCCACCTACTAAAGATGACCCAACTCCAAGATGTGGTACAGCATGGAGAGCCACATTTGATATTCTTAAATTAAATAAAGAGTTTTATATTATTGATAGAGAGACAGGTATTGGAGTTTGGAGGGATAGACCACAAGAGCATGAGAATGATTTTGATAGAGGTATGGATTATAGTTACTTTGAGGAAATAAAAAAACACTTACCTATAGTAGATACATCAACAGCATTTAAAAAACTATGAACATAATAACAGTTAAATGGGGCGACAAATATTCATGCGCAGATGTAAATAAATTATATAGTAGTATAATTAATAAGTTACAATGGGGAGAACATGAGGATTCAATTAATTTTTATTGTTATACTGAAGATTCTATAGGATTAAATTATAATATAAATTGGCTACCTCTTAAAGATTACGGTCTTGATGGGGTTTGGAATAAGCTAGTGATGTTTAAGGAAGGTATATTACCTCAAGGCAAATGGTTATACCTAGACCTAGATGTTATAATACAGCATAGATTAGATGATTTATATATGGATGCCAATGAATTTACAATGGTTAAATGTTATTGGAAACCTATAGAAGTATTAAGAGATGATTGGGTATTTGAGGGTAGAACTATTAGAGACCATGATTTAAACTCAAGTGTTATGGTATTTTGGAATGATGAGAACCAACATATATGGGAACACTTTTATGAGAACCCAGAAGATTATATGATGGCTTACCCTGGAATAGATGGATTTATATATTGTGAAGGATTTAAACCTAAGAACTATTGGGAGCAAGGATTAATATACTCAAAGTATTACGGGCATGAAGAAAACTCATGGTATAATCCACCAGATGAACCATATTATTTGCCTGATGCTACAATTTGTTTATTGAATGGCCCACAAAAGATATAAATAAGTATAAGAAATGTTTGAATATTCAATCATTATAAATAATAACATCGATTATATAATCGTATTTTAATTTTAGAGCATAGATATGGCTGGTACAGTAGTAAAAATTAAACAGTCCAGTGTCGCAGGTAAAGTACCTGAGGCCGGGGACCTTCAACAAGGCGAACTAGCGCTTAACACTGAAGACATCAAACTATACTCTAAAAATTCGGCAGGAGCTATCATTACTTTAGCTTCAGGTGCTACTGCAGCTGCGCCGGTAACGGTTGATATGGGTAATTTTAATAGAGATGTAATACTAGATGGTGGCGACAATAATGATACAATTTTTGTAACACACGGGTCTTATGACGGCGGAGGAGCTTAAACATGGCAACAATATTTAAGATAAGAAGAGATACAGCGGCCAACTGGTCATCTGGAAATCCTACCCTTGCCGCAGGTGAGATGGGACTTGACCAAACTAATAACTTCATTAAGATGGGTGATGGCTCAACTGCTTGGAATTCATTAGCTCAATTCACACAAAATATAGAAAATGTAGAGGATTTAGTAGGTGCAATGGTCACCTCCAATACTGAGACCTTTATTACAGTAACGTACGACGATTCAGATGGGACACTCGATTTTGTTGTTCCTGTCCAAGATGAAGACAATATGTCCTCAAATTCCGCAACGCATTTAGCCACACAACAAAGTATTAAGGCTTATGTGGATGCACAAATTACAGCAGCAGATTTAGACTTTATTGCTGATAGTGGTGGTGCATTAAGCATCGATTTAGATTCAGAAACATTAACAATTGCTGGTGGTACTGGTATTGATACAGTAGGTTCTGGCAATGGTGTCACAGCATCTATCGACTCTACTGTCGCAACCTTAACTGGCTCTCAAACATTAACTAATAAAACATTAACCTCACCTGTGTTAGGTGGTACTGTTTCAGTTAGTGGTAATCTTATACCAAGTGCCAATACTACATACGACCTTGGTTCAGCTTCATATCGATTTAATGATTTATATCTTGATGGTTCTTCTATTAAATTAGGTTCAGCAACAATCACAGCTTCTGGCACATCCGTAGTACTTCCTGCTGGTTCAACAATAAGTGGTGCTGGTACAATGATGGACTTAACCACTCACTTCTTAGATGAAGATAATATGGCAAGTAACTCTGCAACAAAGGTTGCTTCCCAACAATCAGTTAAAGCTTATGTAGATACTAATATAACTGCTCAAGATTTAGATTTTTCTGGTGATAGTGGTACAGGTGCAATTGATTTAGATTCAGATACACTTCAAATTACAGGCACAGCAAATCAAATCGTAACTGCAGTACCTGGTTCAGGTAATATATTAAATATTAGCTTACCAGATAATGTCACAATTGCTGGTAACTTAACAGTTGCAGGAACTCAAACCACAGTTTCCTCGACTACCATTGAGGTAGCTGACCCATTACTATTTTTAGCCACTAGTAACAATGCAGCAGATGCTGTTGACATTGGTGTTTATGGTTTATATGACACAAGTGGTTCACAAGATTTATACGGTGGTATCTATAGAGATGCATCAGATTCTGGTAAATGGAAAATATTTAAAGACACCCAAGCAGTTCCTACTACTACAGTTAATGTAGCTGGTACGGGCTATGCAGTTGGTACATTAGTTGCTAACGTGGAGGGTGATTTGACGGGTACAGTAACAGGAGCAGCAAGCTTAAACTTATTGAAGACCGGCGGTGCCATGACTGGCGCCATTACTACCAATAGCACCTTTGATGGTGTAGACATAGCTACAAGAGATGCAATCTTAACATCCACAACTACTACTGCCAATGCTGCTTTACCAAAAGCAGGTGGTGCAATGACAGGAGCAATCACAACCAATAGTACTTTTGATGGTGTTGATATTGCTACAAGGGATGCAATTCTAACTTCTACAACTACTACAGCTGGTGCAGCTTTACCGAAAGCTGGTGGAGCGATGACCGGTGCCATTACTACTAACTCAACATTTGATACAAGGGATGTTGCTACTGATGGTA
>TARA_B110001454_G_scaffold18191_1_pt1 | contig 13014 bp, 12 predicted proteins | sample TARA_B110001454 | Tara Oceans TARA_B110001454 (sample SAMEA4397004) | marine metagenome | biome: Polar Biome; feature: [MES] marine water layer (ENVO:01000295) within the mesopelagic zone...; material: water (ENVO:00002006), including particulate matter (ENVO:01000060) such as...... | reverse complement strand
ATCAATTCCTTAACCGTAATAAGATGAGAATCAGCATTTTCTATTAACTTAATAATGTTTTTTAAATCTATTTCAATCTTCTGATTAAGCTTTAGAGATTGATTGAAGAGCGATATCCTGCCTGATTTAAATACTAAAATATTAGAATCGATTAATTTTTTAATTACATGTTTTGCCCATTTTTCTGAAACTTCTAACGATTGTACAATATTATTCAATTCAACGAAATTATGGAAAGAATTATTTTTACATTTCTCTTCTACATAAGATATTATCTCTTTTTTCCAAAAATCAAGATCATTTTCAAAATAGACCAGGCAATCTTTTTCGGTGACCTTAGCCTCTATAAGTAGTATCTTTTTATTCAATTCCTTGACAGGTATAAAATATTTCCTGCTCCATTTTTCTATTGTTTTTGGTTTATTTGAATAATATCCTATCAATGACTTTAGTCTTTCCAATTTATCTGAAGGGCATTGTTCAAGGAATTGCCTATCATAATTTCCATTTGTATCCAATACTATACCACTAGCGATTGTCTCCATCGGAGAATAAGACCGTACTATGAAAGGCTCATCCATTGTTACTCCGATTGGATGCTCAAAATGGAGTATTACGTTACCAGTTTGACTTTCACTCATTTCTTTTCCAAAGAATTTTACTCTTGCAAATATTTCTGCTGTCCCAATGTGTATTCTGACCCTTTGATTCTTTTTAATAGTCCACGATGTATGTGGAGACATAGACAAGTATGCTAATAATTTATTTGTCACATCCATCATACCCGGACTAGACAAAGTCGTACCCCTCTTTAGTATTGCTTTATCAACTTTTGTTAGGTTCAGTGCAGCGCGGTCACCCGTTTTGACTTCTTGGACACTGCCTCCATGAGTCTGAATACCCCTGACTTGAGCTATCAACCTGTCAGGTAAAACCTCTACACTATTGCCAACTTTTAGGACACCACTTTTTACGGTACCAGTAACCACCGTACCGTAGCCTTTTTTACTAAAAATCCTATCTACATGCATTTTATAGTATTCACATTTGTTATCAATGCTTATCATTTTTACTTCTGCATTAATAACCTCTTTTAATTCATCTATCCCCTCCCCAGAAATGCTATCAACCATTAGAATTGGCCTATCCTGAAAAATTGTATCTTGTTCTAATTTTTTTATTTCTGATACAATTAAATCCAACCAATCATCATCCACCAAATCAATTTTTGTTATAACCGTAATACCTTTACTTATTGACAAACTATTTAAAATATGGAGATGCTCAATTGTTTGAGGCATTATCCCATCATCTGCGGCAATAACTAGCAGTCCAATATGAACTGTAGAAGCACCAGCTACCATATTTCTAATGAATTTTTGATGACCTGGAACATCTACGATAGTAATATCATCATCTAAGTAAGCGAAGCCCAAATCAATGGTTATACCCCGCTGTTTTTCTTGATCTAGAGTATCAGTATTTATCCCGGTTAATGCCTCAACAAGAGTTGTCTTACCATGGTCAATATGACCAGCAGTACCTATAACAACCTGCTGCATAATTATATATTTTTTATTGCTTTAATTAAGTTCGGTACTTGTGATGGCAAAACAGCTTTTAAATCAATAAAATACGAATCCTTATGTATGTAACCAATCACTGGGATATCTCCTTCCCTAAATAATGCTGATAACTTGTCAGCGCTAAAAGAAGAAGATCTGAACTTAAGCGTAATACTTTCAATACTTTTTTCTGGAAGCGACCCACTTCCTGCCTCAACCAGAGAAGCTTCAAAGGAAAGGCCTAGTGTTTTTATCTTTTTATCAGGTAAAAGATTGATAATATTAATCGCAATATTTTTTAATTTTTCTCTGGTATTACTCAATAGGCTGAGCGCAAGATTTAAATTTGTAAAACCATGTTTTCTGTAACTACGAATTATTTGATCTAAAAGCGCTATTGTAATTTTATCACAACGCATAGTACGATAAAGCGTATTTGATTTAATTAACTCAATAATATTTTTTGATGCTAGAATAATACCTGATTGCGGGCCGCCCAGCATTTTATCTCCAGAAAAAAGGACAATATCTGGTCCTTTTTTTATGATATCTTTTATTGGGATTTCAGTTGGAATACCATATTTACTGAGAGGTAGGAAAGTACCACTTCCTAAATCTGCTAAAACAGGGATATTATATTTTTTACCTAGTTTTGCTATTTCTTCTAGAGCTACTTCTTTAGTATATCCTTTAACAACATAGTTACTTGTATGAACCCACAGCAAGAGTTTTGTCCTATCAGATATTTCTTTTTCATAATCCTCAATGTGAGTGCGGTTTGTTGTACCGACTTCTTTTAAATTCGCATCACTTTTTTTAATAATGTCTGAGATTCGAAATGAACCTCCTATTTCTACAATCTGCCCCCTCGAACAAATTACCTCTGATCCTGGAGCCAAAGTATTTATTGATAGAAATAATGCGGCAGCATTGTTATTGACTACTAAAGAACTTTCACAGCCACAAATTGATGCTAAATGGTCATCGATATGCGACTGCCTATCACCTCGCTTATTATTAGAGATATCAATCTCTAGGTTAGTATACCCATCTAATTTATCTGCCGCTTCCTTCAAGTGCTCACCGTTAAAAGGCGCGCGACCTAAGCCTGTATGTAAAACAATTCCCGTACCATTTATTATATTTACTAGCGTCGAGGATGATTTTTTAGAAACTTCCCTAATTATTTCATTAACTATCTGATCTTTTTCAATTTTGAAACCTTCAGAGGTTATCTTATTTCGAAATAAATCAAGTTCTTTATTGATTAAGAATTTTAAATAATCTTCATGAATATTAATTCGTCCTTCAGCCTCTTTCATAATCAAACTGACTGATGGCATTATTTTTAATCTGGACATAATTTATTTAAAAACGAAAACCCCTGAAATAGGTATCCGCTTCTAGTCAGGGGCTGAACTTCAATAGATAATATTGCTTAAGAGTACACTTCTAACGTTTTTCTTTTATCCTTGTTCCTTTACTCCCTGAAATATCTCTTAAATAATTAAGCTTAGCTCTTCTTACTTTACCTTTTCTCTTAACATCAATCTTTGATATCATTGGTGAATGCAATGGAAAAATCCGCTCTACACCGATACCATTTGAAATTTTTCTGACAGTGAATGTGGCATCTAAGCTATTTCCAGCTCTTCTACCAATCACTACACCTTCAAAATTTTGAACTCTTTCTTTATTGCCTTCACGCACTAGTACGCTCACGACCAAAGTATCTCCAGTATTAAACTCAGGTATATCTTGCTTTAAATATTCTTTAGTAGCCTCATGTATTTTATTCATGATTTATCTCCAATTGTTTAATTGATTTATTATATTTTTCCCATAAATCAGGACGCTTTGATTTAGTTGCATCTTCAGATTTATTTCTTCTCCATGACTTAATTTTTTTATGGTGCCCGCCTAATAGAACCTCAGGAACTGACAATCCTTTTATCACTCTAGGTTTTGTATAGTGAGGGTGATCTAGGAGGTTACTTGGAAAAGAGTCACTTAACGCAGACTCAATATTATTCATTGTACCAGGCAAAAAACGAAGGATACTATCAATCATTACCATCGATCCTAATTCACCATTAGAAATAATGAAATCACCCAGTGAATATTCATGAGTCACATACTCGTCAATAACCCTTTGGTCAATTCCTTTATATCGACCGCAGATAAATATTATATTCTCGATTTTGACATTTTCAAGAGCATGATCTTGCGTCCACAATTTTCCTTGCGGGGAAGGATAAATAACTCTTGTATTATCTACATTAGCATCTAAGGCAATAAATGCATTATCAATCGCCTTTATTAAAGGCGCAGGCATTAAAACCATACCAGAACCACCTCCAAACGGCGTATCATCTATCTGCCTGTATTGGCCATTAGAATGCTCCCTGATATCAATATTAAAGAATGACACAGATTTATTCAAAACTGCCTGCTTTAAAATTGTATTATCTATATACGCACTAACTAGATCGGGTGATGATGTAACTATAGCTATTTTCATTAGTCGATCAATCCATCGATGCTAGATATTAGTATTCTTTCTTTTTCGTAGTTAATAGAATGAACGATTTCTGGAACAATTGGAACCAAAAATTCTTTTTCTCCATTAAACACAACATAAACATCATTTCCTGGAAGCCACATTACATCTTTTAGTTTACCTACTAAAGTTTCACTATTTGTTACAACACTAAATCCTAGTAGATCACTACCAATAAGATTAATCTCATCGTCTGGCGTTGCAGAAACATATATAGTTTTACCTATAATATTTTTTGCTTTATTATGTGTGTCAATTCCTTGAAATTTGAATCTCATACGCTTACCAATTCCGATAGTTTTTTCAAGCTTGAGATTTACCAAACTTTCAGGAGATAAACCAATCTGCAATGATTTTTCCATAATATAATCTATACTAAATCTGGAAAAAGGCTTTAACCTAACCTCTCCCTTGTAGCCAGATGCGGTCGTTATTTCTGCTACCGGATGAATCTGTTTTGGCATTAGACTAGTCGATAACGTCTAGGCGAGCTCTTTTACCACCTTGCTTTGCATTTACAGCAAAAACAATTGTGCGAAGTGCTGAGATATTACGACCATGCTTACCGATTACTTTTCCATAGTCCCCTTCTCCAACTGTCAGCTCATATATGATACGTTGCTCCGTTTCAACAATATTAACTTTTACCTCATCGGGTTTATCAACAAGTAGTTTTACAGAAAGTTCAATAAACTCTAACATAACATACTCCTTTTTTTACTCTTCTTCTCCAGTATCATCAGCAGACTCTTCCTCAGCAGGCTCAGCTGCCTCTGGTGTAGTTTCTGACCCATCACCAGCAGATTCTTCCTCAGTAGGATCAGCCGCGGCTTTTGGTTCATCACCAGCAGATTCAACTGGTTTAGATTTTGCTTTTTCCTTTTCTAATTTTTCAGCTTCTTTAGCCTCTCTAGTCACCAAAGCACTCTCTTGATTCAGCTCCCATTTTTTTATTTCTTTTTCTATTTCTTTTTCGTCAACCCCCTGCTGCATAAGATGCCAGCGAAGTGCAAGGCCATCCCGCTTCATTAATTTTTTTACAGCATTTGAAGGAATAGCTCCTTCACTTAACCAATATAAAATTCTGTCATCCTTAATTTCATAGGAGTTTTCAGAATCAAGCGGATTAAACCAACCAACCTGTTCAATAGCCGCACCATCACGCTTTTTTCTTGAATCGATTATGATTAAGCGATAAAATGGCCTATTACGCCGTCCAACTCGTTTTAATCTTATTTTCGTCGCCAATTTTCTATACTCCTTTAATTGAAATTTCCCATAAAACTTTTGATTGGGAATTTAGACTGTTTTTGTTTCATTTTTTTCATCATCTTTTTCATTTCTGAAAACTTTTTTATTAAGGCATTAACCTCGCGAACCGTTCTGCCACTCCCTTTTGCGATCCTTTTTCGTCTACTGCTATCAATGGTTTCTGGCTTGACTCTCTCACTTTGAGTCATTGAGTTGATTATAGCTGCTGTCCAAATAAATTGTTTTTCATCTAATTTCAAGCCTTTAATTTTACGTCCAATACCAGGTATCATACTAAATAAATCAGTCATTGACCCCAATTTACGAAATTGTCCTAATTGATCCTTAAAATCATTTAGATCAAAAGTATTATTCGCTATTTTTTGCTCAAGTTTAAGAATGTCTTCTTTCTTTACAATCTTTTCTACTTTATCTACTAAAGAAACGATATCTCCAAACCCAAGAATTTGATCAGCAATTTTTTTAGGGTCAAAATTATCAAGACCTTCAACTTTTTCAGATATGCCAACATATTTTATGGGCACTCCAGTAACCTCCCTAATCGACACGGCGGCTCCTCCTCTAGCATCGCCATCTAATTTTGTTAGAATAACGCCTGTTAGATCAATCGCCTCATTGAAGGTTTTGATTGAAGAGAGCATATCTTGACCAGTCATGCTATCTGCAATGAATAAAGCCTCAGTTGGCTTCACTAAATCATAAATATTTTGTATTTCAATCATCATTTCACCATCAATGTGGAGCCTCCCAGCTGTATCGATAATCAAAACATCTTTTTCTTTGGCTTTAGCCTCGTTTACCCCAAACTTACATATTTTTATGGGGTCATTAGACTCATCATAGTATACCGAAACACCTATTTTTTCCCCTAGCTGGAATAATTGTTCTACGGCTCCTGGTCGATATGTGTCTGCGGCCACCAACGCTACTTTTTTATTCATCTCTTTAATTTTTAAAGCTAATTTGGCAGCCGTAGTTGTTTTACCACTTCCTTGAAGCCCAACTAATAGTATGGTATTAAAGCCAGTTGAGAAATTCAGCCCGCCTGAGTTTTTTCCTAAAATTGACACAAGCTCTTTGTGAATAATGCTGATAAATTGCTGACCAGGCTTAATTGATTTTAATACCTTTGTCCCTTGTGCCGCATCTTTGACTCTATTAACAAAATCTTTTGCTACAATAAAATTGACATCTGCTTCTAGTAAGGCTCTCCTTATTTCTCTCGCAGTAGAATCAATATTCTCATCCGTTATTTTTCCTAGGCCACGCAGGTTTCGAAAAATCGAATCAAATCTTTGTGTGATGCTATTAAACATATTATCTGTTCATATCCTCTGAAAGAAAGGATACGTTGGTAATCTTACTATATTTTTCTAAGAGATTTTATAAAAATATAATTTAGTAACTATAGTCTACAGAAAAACCTGCTTGGAATGGGTCACCATAGCTAAGCCATAATTGGTCTTCATAGTCTGGAGGTAGTAGACCAAAATAAAACCCGCGAACAACATATCGCTCATCAAACAAGTTGTTTATCCAAAAACTAATAGAAATGCTATTGAACATTTTCCCAACTGATAAATTACTGATAGAATATGCGTTTGACTCATTATCATGGCCATCAGAAAAGTAATATTTCCCTTTATGCGATTGACTTAATCGAGCGAAGTAACCTTCATTCTCAAATGTCAAAGATGACGAAAAGCCCATTTCAGGAGACATAGATGCTTGACGGCCACCGCCGGTACCTAAAAGACCTTCAGAAACTTCATAAGAGAACTCCTCCACCCAAGTATCAAGTAACCCAATACTATAGTTTAGGGCAATGAAGGATGTAATTTTTAGCTTGTGTTCTAGCTCAAAACCTTTCATCCATCCAGAACCACTATTTGCAGTAAAATAATGAAAACTGTTTGGGTCATTCTTAACTTGCTGAGCAGAAACAGAAACCTGCTGATTAGATCTCAATCCATAAAAGGAAGATATGCTTAATAGTGAGTTTTGACTTATTTTTTTATATCCTAATTCATAACTAGTAACATACTCAGGATCATAATTTCGGTTGTTATCTGAAATATATGGCTGCTGATTAACTCCGCCAGCCTTATATCCCTTTGAAATTGAAAGATATGCGTTGCTACGTCGGTTTAATCTGTATTTAATTGCACTCTTATATCCGATCAAATCATACGTATTATTTGAGAAAACCTCAGGAAGGATTTCGCCGCCATAGCCATATGAACTCCCACTAAATTCGACTCTATTATTTTCATATCTCAGACTGGCTACATTAGAAATATTTTTTGATATTTTTAGATTAAATTGACCATATATAGCGTTTAATAAAATATTATGATTGCTCTTTGCATTTGTGGCTTCGCCACCGAATAACCAGCCTTCTGCTGAATCTATTTCTTTAAGTGCTTTGTTATAAAATCCGATTACACCAATATTAGATTTTATTCTAATTTCATTTGTATTCGTTTTTCTATTGCGAATATTTTTTTCAAAGAATTGGTATGGAGAATAATACCCATAATAATAGGGATCAAACGCATAGGTTGATGTGTCTTCCCAAAACATATTATTACCCCAATCACCATCGTAGCTATGTTCAAGGTCTGAATTAGATTTAGAAACAATAGCAACTAAATCCCAGCCATCATTTTTTAGCTTTGCTCTAATTGAAAAAGCTTCAGTTTTTTGAGAATCTTTCCCTGGCTGATCTGAATATGTATTGAATTCTTTATTATTGTCTGGAGCCCATGCATCATATCCATTTTTTAATTCTGATAAAATCAGTGTATTCATGAATGACAATTTTTGATTTGGAAGGAGCTTAAGCTTTAATCTAAAGAAGGATTCGTCTCTCTTGTTTGTGTTGTTTTTACCAAGAAATTTATTTTCTCGATGACCATCCTGATAATTTTTAAAAGCATTTAAACGTAAATAAGTTCCCTCATAAAGCTCAACATTCGTTATCGCACCGAAGTTTTTTAAATTATCAAATCCATAACTATTACTAAACTTAAGATGAGTATCTTCATCAGGGTCAGTTGACTTTAATGTAATAGCACCACCAATAGCATTACTGCCATAAATAGTCGACTGAGGACCTTTTAATATTTCTACCTGGGATATGTCATTCAAAAGACCGACCATTCCTATTCCGCTTAAATCGATATCATCGAGTGTAAAACTGACAGAAAAATTTGGAGATCCTTCTCCAAAATATTGACTTCTTTCGCCAACTCCTCTTATCTGAAAGTACCTTGGTCTACTCGTACCTCCTGCCCAATTCAAGTTAGGCGAGAAATCAATAAGCGCTTGAAAGTGATTTGAATTAGATAGTTTTATTTCATTTTCTTTAAATACTGATATGCTTGAAACTGAATTAATTAGAGTATCCGCCTGTAAGCTAGATAATACTATAATTTCATTATTCTTAATTACTTTTAGCACTAGCTCTATTAATAAATATTCAGCTACTAAAATTTTCTTTTTTTGATATCCGACATGTTCAATAGCGATGTACTCTGAATCTGTTTGGAGCTTGAATTCTCCTTTTGCGTTTGTAGCTGTTCCACTATCGTCTGTAAGAATATTTACATCGCTAATCGGCTCTTTGCTTCCAGCCTCAAACACGATACCCGATATATCAACGGCATAAAGACTAGCTGAAAAAATTAAAATAAATAGAGTAGGTTTATATGTCATAACCCCATTTCCTACGCTGGTATTACCCAGATCAGGTCTTAAGGGTTTTATTCTCAGCCATTAATTGCAACGGCACCCCCTAGAGCTTTAATAGTTTAAATAATTAATTACTTATAAAGCAAATTGTAATTAACTATTTCTTATAAATTATATAGGATTATTAGATAACTGACTTAGGTTTTTATGCAAGAAATTTCATTTGATTTAATAAAAAAACTTCCAAAGGTTGAGCTTCATTGCCACCTTGATGGTAGCCTTCGTATTAAAACAATGATTGATATCGCTAAACAAAACGCCATCGATCTTCCGACATTCGATTCAAATAAACTATCTGCAATCATCAGTTTAAATGATCAAAAAGTAAGTTTAGAGGATTATCTAGATCGTTTTGACTTAACTCTATCTATACTACAAGATCAAGATTCACTAGAAAGGGTTTCATATGAACTTCTAGAAGATTTAGCTGAAGAAAATGTCTGTTATGCTGAGATAAGATTTTCACCTATTCTTCATACAAAAAATAAGATGACAATAGAGGATGCTCTTAACGCAGTAAAAAAGGGTATCAAGAGAGCAGAAAAAGAATTTGAAATAAAATCTGGAATCATAATCTGTGGCATCAGAAACATAGACCCATCAGTATCCTTAGATTTAGCAGAACTTGCTGTAAAGCATAAAAACAATGGTGTCATTGGCTTTGATCTTGCCGGAGCAGAGTATAATTATCCAGCAAAAAAACACAAAGAAGCATTCTACCTAATTCGTAACAATAATATCAATACCACAATTCATGCTGGAGAAGCATTCGGCCCGGAAAGCATCCACCAGGCCATACACACATGCGGAGCAAATAGAATTGGTCATGGAATACGACTCAGAGAGGACATTGAATTAATGTCCTATATCAATGATCATAGAATATGTTTAGAGATGTGTTTGACATCAAACTATCACACTGGAGCAATAGATATTATAGAAAACCATCCTTTTAAATTTTATTACAAACAAGGAATAAGAGTCTCTCTAAACACAGACAATAGACTTATCTCGAGCACAAACCTTTCTAAAGAATATTTCTTAGCTAGTAAATTATTTAATCTAAACGTTAACGATGTTAGAGAAATAATTATTATGAGTATGAAAAGTTCTTTTATGCCCCAGAAAGATCGAAAACAAATGATAAAAAAAATATCGGATGATCTAGAAAATAAATTTGGAATCATATCTAGTTATATTTAATCAACGTTATAGATATATTTAATAAATTGTAGTCTATACTATCTATGAATAAACTATTATTAAACTAGCGATGCCCTCTGATACAATTAATAAACTAAGATCAAAAATTGATAAGCTAGATGATCAAATCTTTAGCCTTATTGTTAAAAGACTAAAACAAACACAACAAATAGGAAAGATAAAAGAGGAAGCAGAACTACGAATTGGTGATTCAACTCGAGAAAATAATATTATAAATCGACTTCATGGGGAATTAGAAAAAGATCTAAGCAGAGAACAAATAAAGAAAATTTTAGAGCCAATAATATTAATATCAAAAGATTTACAGAGAGAGAGAAAATAACATTAGCTTATAATTGAATATTATCTTAAAATTTTTAACATGAATCGCACAGAATTAACAAACTTTTATTACTTTTTAACTCTAGGAGAGGTTTATTAGACTTGGGTAATTAAATTTATATCTGATAAAATAAGCCTCGATCATACATCGGGGTTTTTTTTTACAAAAAACTCTTAATCAATAATTAATGAAAAATAGAAAAATGATAACAATAGGAATACAAGGTGGAAAAGGCAGTTTTTCAGAACAAGCCACAATACGATTTGCTGAAAACCACGGATTAACAGATTATAATATTAACTATTTAATTTCTTCTGAAGCGGTATTACAAAATGTAGAAAATGCTGGTACTGATTATGGAATCTTTGCGATGGAAAATGCTCAAGGTGGTGTCGTAATAGAAAGCGTAGAAGCCCTAGCAAAACATAGATGTAATATAATTGAGATGTTTCATATCCCAATAGAACAAAACCTATTGGGCTTTAAAGGAATTAACATTGGAGATATAACGCAAATACACTCTCATCAGCAGGCGCTCAGGCAGTGCAAAGAATATTTAAGTGAACATTTCTGGACTCGGCCACTGATTGAGGAAGATGATACTGCAGAAGCCGCGAGGAGGTTAAGTGAAAATAAATTGCCGGAAACAGCTGCAGTTATAGCAAATAAATCCTGTGCCAAATTATATGGGCTCGATATACTACAAGAAAGTATACATGATCTAAAGCACAACCTAACTCTCTTCATCGGGATAAGCAGACTTGAGACAGCATGAACAGTGTAGGAATAATTGGGTTTGGACGATTTGGTAAAATATTATCAAATATTTTACAAAAAGGGTTTATGATCAAGGCTTACGACCTTCAAGAAAGTGTCTCTTACAATAGTATTCAATTTTTAAGCCTAGAAGAGGTTTTAAAAGAAGAAGTTATTTTTATTGCTGTTCCAATACGTCATTTCGAATCATTGATAAATAAAATATCTAAGAAGATAGGAGATCAAACTACAATTATTGACGTATGCTCTGTAAAAATATACACATCAGACATAATGATAAATAATTTACCAGACAATATCGGAATCATTTCATCTCACCCAATGTTTGGCCCAGACTCGTACTTATCAAATAAAAAATTAAAAATGATGATGCATAATACCCGAGATATATATAACCAGTTTATGTTTTGGAAAAACTTTTTTACTGATCAAAATATAACAATATTAGAAATGACACCTGATATGCATGATCGGTTAGCAGCAGAAACTCAGGGCATAACCCACTTTCTAGGAAGAATGTTAAAAGAATTTGGTATAAAAAAGACGAACTTAGACACACAAGGTTTTCGTGACCTACTTGATCTGGTTGATCAAACATGTAATGATACCTGGGAACTATATACTGATCTACAGCTTTTTAATCCTTACACAAATAAAATGATAAAACAATTAAAGACGTCAGTAACTATTTTAGAAAAACAGCTCCAGGAAATTAACCATGACTAATTGGAAAATTAATAGCTGGAGGGATTACAAGGCTAAGCATATACCTGTTTACCCAGACTCTGAACAATTAAAAGAAACAGAAAACACTTTAAAAGGTTTTCCTCCATTGGTATTTGCAGGAGAAGTACGTTCCCTGAAAAATAGTTTATCTGAGGTCGCGGATGGGAATGCTTTTTTACTGCAAGGTGGTGACTGCGCAGAAAGTTTCTCAGAGTTTCATGCGGATAATATTCGTGACACATTTAGGGTGACACTTCAAATGGCTGTTATTCTTACAGCTGGGGCAAAATTACCAATAGTAAAAGTTGGTCGGATGGCTGGACAATTTGCAAAACCAAGATCAAATCCCATTGAGACTGTAAATGGCCAAGAACTTCCTAGCTACGCTGGTGACATAATTAATGGTATTGAGTTTGATAAAAACAAGAGAATCCCAGACCCATCTAGAATGCTAACCGCATATTCTCAAGCTGCATCAACATTGAATTTACTACGAGCTTTTGCTGATGGTGGCTATGCGGATCTAAGACATGTTCAATCATGGAATATGGGGTTTGTAAAAAGTGGACCTCAGGGTGAGAGATATAGACATTTAGCTGAAGAAATACAAAAAAGCCTCAATTTTATGGATGCACTGGGTATTAATTCTGATAACACGCCACAACTAAGAAGCGTGCAATACTTCACGAGTCATGAAGCGCTCCTATTACCCTATGAGGAAGCGTTGACTAGAATAGACTCAACATCAGGAGAAATGTACAATACATCGGCCCATTTCCTTTGGATCGGTGACAGAACACGTTTCATTGATAGCG
>TARA_B110001454_G_scaffold12711_1_pt1 | contig 13050 bp, 10 predicted proteins | sample TARA_B110001454 | Tara Oceans TARA_B110001454 (sample SAMEA4397004) | marine metagenome | biome: Polar Biome; feature: [MES] marine water layer (ENVO:01000295) within the mesopelagic zone...; material: water (ENVO:00002006), including particulate matter (ENVO:01000060) such as...... | reverse complement strand
CATTAATGCTTCCATGGGTCCAATATTTGCACCGGCATCTTTTAGCCATTCTATAGATGGCAATTTACGTAATTGTTTGATCCAATCAACCTCTGGCATATCAGGAGTAAGGTCATATAATTTTCTTAAACGCTGCAAATCCTCTTGGGACATCCCGGCTGGGAAGCGCGGATAGATTTGTTGCTGAACGCTATAAAGCCAGACTGAAAATAATGTTTGATGCACGCCACCTTTGAACCAATTACCTTGCTCATAGAATTCACCCACACGCCCAATGCCAGCACCAGATGCCATTGGCACCATAGCCTTGTGTGCTGGATGATCTTGTGAAGCAAGCGCCATTTGCCATTCAGCAGAAGAGGAGCAGCCTAATGTACCTATATTTCCGTTTGACCAAGATTGCTCGACAAACCAACTCAAAGCATCAAATCCATCTGTGCGAGGATTGCCTAATATCTCCCATTCACCTTCAGAGTAATAGCGTCCTCTTTCATTTTGTATCGCCACAGCATAACCACGCTTAACTGCCTCATACGTCCACTGTAATGTGGCACCTTGAATCTCATTAAAATTATAGGGCGTTTTAATAAAAACAAGCGGTAGTGTTTCTTTGTTTTCTTTTGGGCGATAAATATCGGTTGCGAGTCGAACTCCATCACGCATTGGTACCATTACCATGGTCTCAGATTCAGAGATGGATTCTAAGTCACTTAACTTAATCTCATCTGCTCTCAGAAAAGAAAAGCAACACAATAACAATATAATTTGAACTATTTTTATCAATCTCACGCCTTAAACCTCATTGAAATAAATATCTTGCCAATACTATTAGAAGCGAGATTATACCGATTCTTAGAGACTGGTAAAACGAAAAACCTTCAAGAATAGTTAAGTTATAAAAGTTCCTCTGGATTAATTACCACGCCTTTTGATATAACCGAATTAATTCGACGTGTATTACTTATATCTACTAGAGGGTTGGCTTCTAATAAAACCAAATCAGCTACTTTACCCACTTCAATGGTGCCCATGGTGTCCTCTAAGGAAAAAAATTCAGTTGGTCTTATTGTAGCCGAGTACAAAGCCTCTATAGGTGACAGCCCAGCTTCAACAAGTAGCTCAAGTTCTGTGTGTAAGCTGTATCCCGGTAAAGCCATGCCAATAGGCGTATCTGTTCCTGCCCCTATAGGAACTCCACGTCTATGCATATTGCCAACTAATTGAATGCTCCATTTCGCAAATTCCGAACCATCCCAATCTTGATCTTTCTCCTTTTCAAACCAGTCTTCTGTAGCTGCTATCCATTTTTCTTGAGCCCCTTCAGGCACTCTTTCAAGCACTTCACTCCAATCATTTCTTTCATAACTTGGTCGCATGGAAAAAGAATTCAATCTTAATGTGGGCACTTGAATAGTAGCTCTTAAATTATCCAATGTTTGATTACAGCGCTGCTCATCATAATTTTGAATTGCAGGCAATCTTTGCAATTGATGCAGACTAGATCTCAAAGTAAGACCGGCACCTTGAGTATGTGAATTCAAACGAGATAAGCGCTCCTCATGCAATTGAGAAGAATTGACAGCACAATCTAATTCAACATTACGTAGGTGCTCCATTGAATCCACTTCTGGTCCAGCTATACTTGCCGTCATTGAAAGAGGTATATGTGCAGCAATAGGTAATTGATATTTTTCAGCAGCATCCGTAAGGGCTGAAAATACTGCGGGTGATACCATTTCGTATATTTTTATAAAATCGACACCAGAATTTTTAAGCATTTCAATTTTTTCATTGGCCATCTCAATGGTGGCATTCTGAGTGCCAATCTCTGGCACTAGCCCGCCATCATAAACAACAAATTCTCCATCCAATAAAGGACCGCTGAAAAATACCCGAGGTGCTAATGCGTCAATCTCACGCATCTTATCGATAACTGGCAATAATTTATCTATTAGACCACCCGTATCCCTGACGCTTGTAATACCATAAGCTAAAAACAATGATGGCATATCATCTGTAAAAGCATCGTCATAGGTCAAATGAACATGCATATCCCATAAGCCTGGAATTAAAAATTTACCCGTACCATCAATGACTTTTAATACTTCGAGAGGCTTATCATTTGTTGTTTCTATGGCAATTATACGATCTTTTTCAAAAACAACAGTCTGTGATTCACGTAGGCCGTTCATAGCATCAATAACTGTAACATTAGTAATGGCTATACCCTCTAAATTTTCCTCAACGAGACAGGCATTGAGCATGAAGATTGACATAAATGATAATACGATCAAACGAATCTTTTTCATTTAATTTGTTTCCTTGAAGAAAAAATAGACAACACCAACTATAGCACTGTAAAAAATAACATTTCTTTTAATAATTTGATTGACTCGATAATAAACAATCGGCATGCTACTTTTTTTTGTTTCAATATTAACCAATAAGAGAATAGTAATGACCAACAACAATTTCAGCCCATACATTAGTATAGGCTCGCGAGTTCGCAAATCTCCATATTTTGAATCTACGAAACGTTGTGGTGCAAAAGCATTCTCCATCTATAATCACATGTATATGCCAACACTTTATACCAGCGTTGTCGAAGAATACTGGAGCATGGTTAATGATGTGGTCATGATTGATGTTGCGGTCGAGCGCCAAATTGAAATAAGCGGTCCTGATGCACATAAATTAGTGCAATTTATCACTCCTAGAGACGTATCAAATTGTAATATGGGCAAATGTTATTATATTCTTCTGACTGGTGAGGATGGCGGCATCATTAATGATGCTGTTTTGCTCAGGCTGGGGGAAGAACAATTTTGGATCTCGCCCGGTGATGGAGATGTTCTATTATGGATTGAAGGTATTGCTATTAACTCTGGAATGGATGTAAAAGTCTTCGAACCAGATGTATCGCCATTACAGATGGGCGGTCCAAAATCACCACATGTTATGCACGCACTATTTGGTGATTTAGCAATAGATCTTGGTTATTATCGTGCCGTTCAAACCGAGGTTCAGGGTATACCCTTGGTGCTTGGAAGAACAGGTTGGAGCGGCGAATTAAGTTATGAGCTTTATCTTCAAGATGGGTCTCGTGGAAATGAGCTCTGGGATTTGGTTGAAAAAGCAGGTGCAAAATATAATATCAAACCGGCAGCGCCACAATTAATTAGAAGTATAGAGGGTGAAATGCTGTCATATGCCTCAGATATTGGCCGTTACGATAATCCTTATACAGTCGGTATGGGCAGATTAGTCAATCTAGATCGTGAAGATGACTTCATTGGTAAAAAGGCCTTACAAAAAATCAAAACTGAAGGGCCGAAAAGAAAACTCGTTGGTATTGAAATTGATGGCGCTCCCATCACATCTGCGCCAGAGCATCTTTGGTCTGTAAAAGATGCTGACAATATTATTGGGCATGTAACCAGATGCATCCATTCACCTCGGTTAAATAAAAATATTGGTTTTGCTAATGTCCCTGTTAATTATGCAGATATTGGCACGAGAATCGTAATAGATTCACCGCAAGGAGATCTGAACGCTAATGTTTGCGATAAACCTTGGTTCCCAGCAGAAATTAAAATTTTGAAAGATGATATCGGTTAATCATTAAAATCAGCACTCTCAAACTCAGACAGGATTGAGGCGCCATCGAGTATCTGTTGTTCTAAGCTGACAGTTTCAGGCAAAATATGTAATATGAAAAATTTGGCTAGTTTTCTCTTACTGCTATAAAAATCTCCTTCCTTATTACTAATAGCTGCCATGATATCTGCCCACAAAAAAGCAACCATGTTCAATGAGAAATAACGGGTATATTCGGATGATGCTCCCATCGCATGTAATGGGTTGATATTAACCTGCTCAATAATCCAAGCTGTGACTTTTTTAAAGCGACCAAAAGACTGTTTGGTTTTAACAAGAATTAAATCAAGGTCTGCGTCATCAGATGAAGCTTCATGAAATAATGAACTTTCCCACTCTTCGATAAAAGTTTCAATTAAATGGCTGTCCTTTAGCATAAGCTTACGAAACACAAAATCAGCCGCCTGCACTTCGTTGGTTCCTTCATAGATTGTAGTAATTCTACAATCCCTGACTAACTGTTCCATCCCATAATCATGCACATATCCATGACCGCCAAATACTTGCTGAGCGGATAAACTACTTTCCATTCCAAGATCAGACAAATAACATTTTACCACTGGTGTTAATAGTGAGACGATATTATCAGCTCTTTGTCTTTTAGCTGGCTCTTGAGATTTCTGCATCACATCAACATGATACCCAACGTAAGTAGCAAGGGCTCGACCACCTTCAATTTGACTGCGCATACGAAGCAACAATCTTTTAATTTCAGGCTGCTCAATAATTGGATCGGCTTTTTTATTTGTATGCTTTACTCCTGGTACTCTGCTCTGACGCCTTTCTCGAGCATAATCTTTTGCGTTTTGATAGGCGATATCAGCAAAACCAAGTCCTTGAATTCCAACTGTGATCCTTTCTGCATTCATCATAGTGAACATAGCCGCTAACCCTTTATTTTCATCGCCAATAAGATAACCTTCAGCATTATCAAAGTTTAAAACACAAGTTCCTGAGCCCTTTATGCCCATTTTTTTCTCGATCGAGCCAACAGATACGCCATTTAATGATCCTATTGCCTCTTCATCTCGAAGCTGGTTTCGAGGCACCATAAACACACTAATGCCTCTGCTTCCCTCTGGCGCTCCTTCGATCCTTGCCAATACCATATGCAAAATATTTTCAGTTAAGTCTTGATCGCCTGAAGTAATAAAAATTTTTGTGCCATTGATGAAATATCTGCCATCTTTAAAGCTTGCTTGTGTTTTTATAAGGCTCAAATCTGTCCCACAGTGAGGCTCTGTTAAGCACATCGTGCCAGACCATGCTCCGGAAGCTAACTTTGGTAAATAAGCATCTTTGATATTTTGTGCAGCACTGTTTAACAATAATTGATAAGCGCCATGGCTAAGCTCAGAATATAATTTAAAAGCCAAATTACAGGCGCTCAACATTTCATCAAAATAAAACTGAACCAATTTTGGCAATCCACTACCACCATGCTCGACATTCGCATCGATTCCAGTCCAGCCGGATTCTATATAAAGCTTATAAGCTTCTTTAAAGCCGGGAGGTGTAATTACTCTTCCATCTATTAATTGAGCGCCAACTTCATCACCAACACTATTTATAGGAAGTAACTCTGAGCTACAAAACTTCCCAGCCTCACCCAGAATAAAGCTAATATCTTCAATATCTAATTCTTCATGACCTTTTAGTTGGTTGATATTTTGTATGCCAATCCAATCTTTAAGCAAAAAAACAATATCTTCAATGGGGGGCTTATAAATCATACGTTCATCATCTCAATTTCTAAGCGGCTTACCATAGCTGAGCATATGTTGAATGCGCTTTCTTGTTTGTTCTGTTTTGGCTAAGGTCAAAAAAGCTTTTCTCTCCAAGGCAAACAAATCATCTTCATTCATCACTGTGCCTGCATCCACATCACCGCCAGTTACAATCCGAGCGATTTGTGTGCCCGTGGTCACGTCATGAGGAGTTAAATAACCTTGTTCGTGCCTTTTTTGCAGCCAAGCTTGCATTTCTTGCCAAATCTCTCTGCCTGGCATAATAAAATTATCACGATAAGTTGGTTGATAATTTTCAGCTAATTTTTGGGCCGCCTCTATAGCCGCATCTAGCAATCTATCACGATTCATTACAAAACTATCAATGCCCTCTCTAAACATCCCTAATTCTATAGCTTCCAAGGGTGATTGCGCAGTTTTTCCATAGCCTACATTCATGAATGTTACCCAAGCTGCTTCTGTTTCATTCCCTTTAATTTCTCGCCATCGATAGAGCAATTCTTTAACACCGCCACCGCCAGGAACAACACCCACCAAAGATTCAACTAATCCCGTCACTGAGTTTGCATGATAAATTGTCATGTCCGTACTTAAGACCACCTCAAAACCTCCACCAATAGAAAGACCTGATGGAGCTGATATCACTGGTATATTTGAATACTTCATAGCTTTAACTGTTTTTTGAAAATGATCTAGGAAATTATCTAGCCCAACCCAATCTTGTGACTCAATAAATCCTCCAATTGCTTCTAAATTAACCCCACATGAAAAATGCGAAGCATCATTATGGATGATGAGGCCGATGTAGTTTTCCTCTGCGTGCTGTACCGCATCTCCCAATAACTGCATTGAGTCTGCGTCTAGCGCATTGGCTTTGCTATGAAACTCAACCATACCAAAATTGCCATTAATCTGATAATAGCTGGCTGCCTTGTTTGTCAAAATTGAGTTATAAATTTTTCGCTCTTCTGTAAATCTTCTGAGTCCTTGATCGCGTTGAATCTTTTTATAGGTTCCCTCTGCTGTGAAATACTCTAAATGTCCCTCGTCGACTCGATAAAAAGATTTCCCTGAGGCCAGCCTTAGGATCCAGGGAATATCTCTCCCTTCTTTTTCTAATCTAGAAATGAAATTATCCACACCAAGACTATCAATCATCTCAAAAGGGCCTTGCGCCCAGTTATACCCGAGCTTCATTGCATCATCTATAGCAACAAGTGACTCATTAACATCAGGAATCAAACTTGCAGCATAGCAAAGTGTATTTGAAAGTATCTTCCAGGCGTATTGTGAGTATCTACTATTCCCTTCTAGCAACAGAGTAAAATCATTTTTCTCTTCAGCTTCAATTGCTATAGCTGGCTTTTCAAAACTATAATCTCGGTAAGTAAAATCATCAAAATTAAGAGTTTGTTTACTTGAACTATCCTCAGGATCTTTGAAGCGATAGAAACCGCCTTTAAGCCCTTTGTTACCCATCAATCCTTCATTCATCATTCTTTTCATTAGTGGTATTTCATCAGATACTTCATGAAATACATCTTCTTTTGGTAAAATATTAATCAAGCTCTTAGCAACATCGCTCATCAAATCTATACCAATAAGATCATATAACCCAAACACGCCAGTTTTAGGAATGCCCATTGGGCGGCCAAAAATAGCGTCAGCTTCTTCAGGCTTTAGATCAAGCTTGAACGCAGTATGAAGAGCTGTTTGAATAGCAAAAACACCGACCCGGTTCCCTAAAAATCCTGGCGTATCATTACATAACACAATGCCTTTACCCATATTTTCTTCATTAAATTGTGCCAAGCACTGAACCACATCTGGGCTAGTTAATTTCCCCTTCACAATCTCTAAAAGCCGCATATATCGAACAGGATTAAAATAATGAGTGATGGCAAATTCTTCTTTAAACTGAGCAGGCATTCCTTCAACCAATAGTGAAATAGGAATTGTAGAAGTATTAGACGAAACAATAGATCCTGGCCGCCTTATTTCATCAATGGTTTTATAGAGCGCTCGCTTAAGTTCCAACCGTTCAACTATAGCTTCAGCAATCCAATCAGATTCAGCAATTTTATGTATATCATCTTCAATATTGCCTATAGTAATTTTTTCTAGCATACTTTTATGTAACAGGCCTGGCTGTTGGTCGTCTAATAGCCTTTCTATGGCTCTTTCGCAAACCGCATTTCGGTTTCCTTCTTCACTTGGAAGGTCCAATAAAAGGACCTCTATGCCAGCATTAGCTAGTTGACCAGCAATACCAAGGCCCATTGTGCCAGCGCCAATAACTGACGCTTTTTCAATTTTATACATATGATTTAGCTCGTTGGATTGTTAGAAAAAATAAATGTCTTTAATAAGTCTCGACATTGATTAGGAGTTTCTAGCGGAACCATATGGCCGCTTTCTTGAATAATTTCAATATTAGTTGATGGCGGTAAGGCGTCAGCTAAAGCCATACTTGCCTTACGCGGTGCCATTTGATCTTTTCCGCCTAATATTAACTGACATGGAACCGTCATATTGCTGGCGGCTTCCTTGCCGCCTTTGTAATTATTACAGGCATTTAAATCAGCAAATAGTTCATTAGGAACATTACCCTTCATTATTTCATAGCCGCCAGCAATCATGGAATTTCCAGGGATCGTGCCTTGATGCAAATGTCCCGCGCTGCCGAAGCCCCATGACATCATTTTATCAATTGCTACTTTAGGTTTATTTTTTGCGGCATCTAAAAGAAAAGAATTAACCGGCGTTTCATAGCCGCTAGCAATAAGAGATAAGCTCTTGATTAACTCTGGAAATCTTGACACATATTCCATTGAAACCAAGCACCCTTGTGAGTGGCCTACCACAGACACTGAAGATGCTTGCAATGTATTAATGACTTCGTTGACCCATAAAGCCATTTCTTCAATACTTTCAAGCGGAGGTCCTTCTGAATGGGTATGTCCTGGGAAATCCAAACAGAGAACAGAATACTTTCTGAATGCAAAAAACCGAGAATGCAGTCCCCAAAAAGAATGGTCTAAACCACTGCCATGTATAAAAATTATCACGGGTTGATTCTTCTCAAACGCTTTACCGCCAGTAGAAGCAAAGACTTTTTTTTCATTTACCGTGATATACATTAAATAAATTTCTTCGCGACTCTAAAGCCATTATTAAAGTCTTGTGTAATGTCGTTAACATTTTCGATACCTACAGATATTCGTATCATATCTTCCGTAATTCCCGCTGCGACGAGCGCCTCAGCATCAATCCTAGAATGCGTGGTAGTCGCGGGATGAATAATGAGCGTTTTTGCGTCTCCCACATTTGCTAAATGTGAAGCTAATTTCACATTTTCTATAAAAGCTTTACCTGCATCTCGGCCACCTTTAACGCCAAACGTTATAATTGATCCCGCACCTTTTGGCATATATTTCTTAGCAATATTATGACTATCATGATCGGGCATGTCCGGGTGATTAACCCAAGAAACCTGTTCATGATTATTAAGATATTGGAGCAGTTCTTTAGTATTTGATAGGTGTCGATCCATTCTTAAAGACAAGGTTTCGATGCCTTGTAACAACAAAAACGCGTTCATCGGGCTCATTGATGGTCCAAAATCTCTCATCGCCTCAGCACGAATACGTGTAGCAAAAGCACTCGGTCCAAATTCTTCCCAAAAGTTAATCCCAGAAAAAGGGGCATAGGCTTCTGTTAGGGTTTTATATTTATCTGTAGCGCCCCAGTCAAAATTACCACCATCAACCACAACGCCGCCAATTGAAGTCCCGTGACCTCCCATCCATTTTGTGAGCGAATGGACAATAATATTTGCGCCATAATCAAAACATCTACACAAATAAGGGGTATTAAACGTCCCATCAATCATCAATGGTATGTGGTGATTTGTACATATTTTAGCTACCGCCTCTATATCCATAACAGAAAGCCCCGGATTGCCAATTAGCTCCCCGAAGACAATCTTTGTATTATCTTGAATAGCGCCTTCAATTGCCTTTATGTCTGTAGGGTCAACAAATGTGGAAGTGATGCCAAACCTTGGTAATGTATTTTTTAGCAAACTAATATTACCACCGTACATATTTGCCGAAGCGACAATATGGTCACCTTGACTGACCAAGGCTGTAAGCGCGCAAAATACAGCGCTCATTCCTGAAGCTACACAAACAGCTGCCGAACCGCCCTCAAGGGCCGCAACGCGCTGCTCAAGAACGCCCACTGTGGGGTTTGAAATACGATTGTAAACGTGGCCGCCACGCTCTAGATTAAAGAGAGAGGATGCTGTATCTGTATCTGAAAAAACATACGAAGTTGTTTGATGAATGGGTTGTGCTCTTGAGCCAAATTCAGGATCAAGCGTTTGTCCTGCGTGAAGGCTTAAAGTATCAAATGAGAAAAAATCAGACATTATTTTAACTTTCTATTTTAATTAGTTGCTTGCCGCATATGATAAATCACCGAAACTATGTTCGCCACTATATCTTTATTCCTAAGGGGTTTTTTGGATCGACTTCATCCATATATTGTTTCAACCTGTCATGACTGGTTAAGCCATAAACCAAGCCCAACCAATTATTGAATATTGCCTTTCCGGTATCTCCCCATGTGTTGTCAATGCATTCATTCAATCCATCTTCAGGGAACACTGGTAGATCTTTTTTCTCATACTTGCAATCTTTTATAGTGTTTATATAGGTATCAATTATATGTTTAGCGCCGTAATCAAAATAATGCTCAGGAAATGGGGGCGGTTCATTTATTTCATCTTCCATATAGCGAATTACTTCTCTTTTATATTCTTTTAATAAGCTATTTACATCGTATTCAGGATGTCCCTGAAAATAGACGACCCGAAATTGATCGCGACTCACCGCAATATGTGCACCCGCTTCTTCGCTCTCTGCTAAAACGATTAAGCCCGCTTCTTCAAACTGTTGCTTGCTAATTTCATTATATCTAGAATGAGGCGCATCAAAACGAGTGTTAATATTGCGCATCAATGGGTGTTCTTTTTCTATAGTTTGATGACTATATACACCCCATTTTTTTTCTTTTAAAGGAATGCGATCGATATCATACAATTGTTTTACGATAGCATGCGTTGCCAGACAGGAACATAAAGTTGATGCCACGTTTTCTAATGACCACTCCATAACTTTTGTAAGTGGTTCCCAAAATGGCTCATCAATCAAAAAAGGCTGCTGAACATTTGCTCCTGAGACAATCAATGCATCAAGGCCCTGTTTTTGCAGTTCCTCAAAATCAAAATAATGCTGCTTGATATGCTCAGCAGCCTTTTTTTCTCTATACAGTCCTGGCAATGTAAATGGATAGACATAAAATTGTGCAATTTGATTGCAATTACCCACCAGACGAATAAATTGATTTTCTGTCGCCGCTAACGCAGCATCGGGCATCATATTCAAAAAACCAATATGTAATTCACGAATATCTTGTCTTAAAGCTCTTTCTTCAGAGAGCACTGTATGGCCTTCACTGGCTAAGCGTGTAAATGTTGGCAATTTATTATGAGCGACTAATGGCATATCAAATCACTATTTAAATATTAGTCGATTGGTCTTTTGTGAACATACTAATAACATATAATGTAACCCCTGTAACATTATAAAATACTAGAATAAGTAGATTATTGAAACTCTATCATTGATTAATGAGAAGTCATTTAAAAAAACAGTTTATTATTTGATGCCTTTTAATTTTTGTGCAGCTCGATATCTCGCATTAGCTTCTACCAATTCTACTTGAGCACGCTTTATATCGGTTTCCGCAGAAGCGCCTTTCAAGGCCTCTTCAGCTTGTTTTTGTGCTTCTTGGGCGGCAGCTTCATCCAGCTCTTCTCCGCGTAATGCTGTATCAGCTAGAACCGTAACCAAATGAGGCTGAACCTCAAGCACACCACCTGTGATATAAAAGAAGCGCTCTTTTCCATCTTGATCCTGAACACGCACTTCACCCGGCTTGAGCGCAGTTAAAAGTGGGGCATGTCTGGGTGCAATACCAACTTCACCCATTTTTGCAGGCGCATAAATCATAGTGGCCTCACCAGAGTAAATTTCACCTTCAGCTGAAACAATATCAATTTTAATACTACTCATATTTGGTATCTCGTTTCATTCAACTACATTGATTTTGATTTCTCAATGGCCTCATCGATTGAACCGACCATATAAAAAGCTTGTTCTGGTAAATCATCATAATCACCATTCACAATGCCACTAAACCCACGAATTGTTTCTGGAAGTTGAACATACTTTCCTGTGGCCCCAGTAAATGTTTCTGCAACAAAAAATGGCTGAGAGAAGAATCGAATAATTTTTCGGGCACGCGTTACACTGAGTCTATCTTCTTCAGATAATTCGTCCATTCCCAGAATGGCAATAATATCCTGTAGTTCCTTATATCTCTGGAGGACACCTTGAACTTTTCGGGCACAATCATAATGTTCTTGACCAATAACGTTAGGATCCAATAATCGACTGGTTGAGTCGAGCGGATCCACGGCTGGATAAATACCCAATTCAGCGATTTGTCTGGAGAGCACTAAAGTTGCATCAAGATGAGCAAATGTCGTTGCCGGTGATGGATCTGTTAAATCATCAGCGGGTACGTATACCGCTTGGAATGAGGTAATAGAGCCTGTCTTTGTAGATGTTATTCTTTCTTGTAACACACCCATTTCCTCAGCAAGCGTCGGCTGATAACCAACCGCAGATGGCATACGGCCTAGCAAAGCGGATACTTCTGTGCCTGCTAAAGTATAACGATATATATTATCAATAAACATCAAGACATCACGACCTTCATCGCGAAAAGCTTCAGCCATCGTAAGGCCGGTTAACGCCACTCTAAGACGGTTGCCCGGAGGCTCATTCATTTGACCATAAACAAGAGAAACTTTATCAATAACATTAGAATCGGTCATTTCATGATAGAAATCATTACCCTCACGAGTTCTTTCTCCCACTCCTGCAAATACAGAATAACCCGAATGCTCTGCAGCAATATTTCGAATCAGCTCCATAAGAGTTACTGTTTTACCAACACCAGCCCCACCAAAAAGACCTACCTTGCCACCTTTTGCGATCGGCATAATTAAATCAATAACTTTTATGCCCGTTTCTAATACTTCTGTACTGGTGGCCTGTTCTTCATAAGATGGCGCAGCACGATGAATTGGCATAACTTTTTTAGCGCCTATTTCACCTTTATTATCAATTGGTTTGCCAAGCACATCCATAATTCGCCCAAGAGTTTCTTCTCCGACCGGTACGGATATTGGTTGTCCTGTATTTTCGACTTCCATGCCTCGCTTGAGCCCTTCGCTGGATCCCATGGCAATTGTCCTGACTACACCATCACCTAGTTGTTGCTGCACTTCTAACGTTAAGTCGGCAGCTTCTATAGTCAACGCATCATATATTTTTGGTATTGCAGTACTTGGAAATTTTACATCCACAACTGCTCCAATGATTTGCACAGTAGTTCCGGTGCTCATATTTTTTCCTCGTTTCCTTTTGCGACAGCATTACTGTCGTCATTTTAATTAAATTTCTATCCCGAAACAGCGGCTGCACCGCCGACTATTTCTGAAATTTCCTGC
>TARA_B110001454_G_scaffold218943_1_pt1 | contig 13057 bp, 10 predicted proteins | sample TARA_B110001454 | Tara Oceans TARA_B110001454 (sample SAMEA4397004) | marine metagenome | biome: Polar Biome; feature: [MES] marine water layer (ENVO:01000295) within the mesopelagic zone...; material: water (ENVO:00002006), including particulate matter (ENVO:01000060) such... | reverse complement strand
TTTTCAAAAATAACTAATATATATATATAATTATAATTAATACATTCAGGTCTTATGTGTATTTTTGTTATTATGATTTTTTTAACTGGTGGAACTGGATTAGTAGGCTCTCATATATTGTTAATTTTATGTAGAGAAAATATAGCGGTCCGAGCTCTTAAAAGAAACACAAGTACTTTAGATATTTCTAAGAAAGTTTTTAATTATTACAATGCTAATCACTTATTTAATAAGATTGAGTGGTGTGACGGCGATATAAATGATGTTCCTTCTTTAGAATTAAACATGGCCTCATGTGATGTTGTTATTCATGCCGCCGCATTAGTTTCTTTTTATCAGCGTGATATTCATAATTTAAAGAAAATCAACATTGAAGGAACTGCAAATATTATGAATGTTGCTCTTGATTTCAATATTAAAAAATGTATATATATAAGTTCAGTTGCAACATTAGGAAGGGATTCAGCACTTAAAGAAGTAGATGAAGATTGTATCTTTAAGATGGCTAATAAGGAGAGTAATTATGCAATTAGTAAATACTTTGCCGAGCAAGAAGTGTGGAGGGCTAGTAATGAAGGGCTAGATGTAATTATACTAAATCCATCAATTATTTTAGGTCCTGGAAATTGGGATAAAGGAAGTTCTAAGATTTTTCAAAAAATTTACAATGGCTTGAAATTTTATACTAATGGTAGCTCCGGGTATGTTGATGTCATTGATATTGCAAATATTGTTTTACTCTTTTTAAATCACAATATCAAAAATCAAAGATTTATTTTAAACGGAACTAATCTTAAATACAGAAAAGCATTTAATTTAATAGCTGATGAGTTTGGAGTTACTTTGGCAACCATAAAGGTGACTCCTTTAATCAAAGAATTTGCTTGGAGATTTGAAAAGCTTAGATCTTTTTTTACAAATAATCCTCCATTATTAACAAAAGAAACTGCCGAAAGTTCAATGAGAAATATCCAATATTCAACAGCTAAGATTAAAAGAGTTTTTAACTATGATTTTATACCATTTGAAGAATCTATAAAGAAATACTGTAATTTTTTTAAGCAGGACTTACTCTAATTTTAAATTTTCTTTTTTAAGTTCTTCCAAAGCATTACTATATATTAACTCAAGTTGATCATTATTAATAGAATAGTATTTAAGTGATTTTTTAAAATCTTCATATTTTATACCAAAAGATTCAAAAGTGGAGTCATAATCATTTTGTAAAATAGTCATCGCTTCTGATTCACCTTTAAATTTAGTTGACTCATATTTAGCTTCTATTAGATGGATATTTTTTATTAAGCTTGTAAATTCTTGAGTAGAAATTATATTGTGTATTTCTTTTTTTTCAGGTAAACAGGATGTAATCAGTAATGATAATAATAGAGTCTTATATGTCATTTTACAAAATTAATCTAAAGCAAGGTAATACACAAATTGTTATTAATAACTTATTTTTAAATTTTGGTTAATTATATTTTAATACCCTTAAATAGTTATCTTTGAACAATAAATTTAACAATAAAAATTGATGAAAAAATTAATGTATTTAATAGTAGCAGGATTTCTTTTTATTTTTAGCGCTTGTAGTGGGGGTGCAACTACTGAAGAGGCAGCTACTGAAGAAGCAGCCACTGAAGAGGCTCTTCCTGCTGTGCCTGCAGCTGCAGCTGCAGCACAAGAAATTACTAATGAAGAGGCTGTAACTGAAGAGACAGAAGAGTCTCATGATGGCCATTCACACGACGGCCATTCACACTAGTAATTAACTAATTATAAAAAAAGGCATCTACTTCTAATAGATGCCTTTTTTAATTTAAATAAAATAATAATGAAAAATTTGTTTTTAATATGGATGTTTCTAGTCTTGATTTCTTGTGGTAATCAAAAAGACAGAATTCAATCTAATAAAAGTCAGCTTGAGGCTTCTGATTTAGGCTGTAAAGATGGGGGAGCATGTCTGCCTGATCATTCGTGTTGCATAGTCAGTGAAGAGCTTAAAGGAGATACAGTAAATATTTAAATTTCAGAATTATTCTATTTGATATTGTCAAAAAAACACCACTTATTTGATTTTTTATCTATCAAATACAAGTCTCATCCCTTTTTTACTCTCGTCAAAATTACCATTTTGACATGCAATATGACCATTAATAATGGTGTGAGTTATCTTGCCATTTAATGTCTCTCCTTCAAATGGAGACCATTTGCATTTTGAAAGTATGCTTTCTTTAGTAACCTTGTACTCCTTTTGAAGATCCACTAATACTAAGTCTGCATAATAGTTTTCTCTGATAAAACCTCTTTGATGTATTTTAAAACAAATTGCTGGATTATGACACATTTTTTCTACAACTTGCTCTATAGATATTTTTTTGTTTTTTACAAATTTTAACATTACTCCTAAAGCGTGCTGGACAAGTGGCCCTCCAGAAGGCGCATTTAGGTATGTATTATTTTTTTCTTGTATTGTATGTGGGGCATGATCTGTTGCTATAACATCAATTTTATTTTCAATTAGCGCCTTTAAAAGTGCTTCTTGATCAGATTTTTCTTTAATAGCAGGATTCCACTTTATTAGGGTTCCTTTCTTTTCATAGTCAGTTGAATTGAAAAATAAATGATGAATACAGACTTCAGAGGTGATTCTTTTTTTATTTAATGGCATCTTATTGCTAAATAGGTGTATTTCTTTTTCTGTAGATAAATGAAAAACATGAAGTCGGGTATTGTGTTGTTTTGCTAAAGACACCGCTAGAGAAGATGAGTTATAACAAGCCTGTTCATTTCTTATTTCTGGATGTAATCTAATTGGAATTTTATCACCATATTGCTCTTTAGCTTTCTTTGTATTTTCTTGTATAATTTTTTCATCCTCACAGTGTACAGCAATTAGGCATTTTGATTTTTTAAATATTTCTTCTAGAACACTTCTGTCATTAACAAGCATGTCACCTGTTGATGAGCCCATAAAGATTTTTATTGCACCAACATTTTTTGGATCTGTGCTAAGGACTTCGTTTAAATTTTTATTTGAAGCTCCCATAAAGAATGTGAAGTTTGCAAGAGAATTTTGGTCCCCAATTTTAAATTTTTCTTCAAGAAGTTTTTGTGTGAGTGTTTGTGGTTTGGTATTTGGCATTTCCATAAAAGAAGTAATTCCACCTGCAACTGCAGCTTTGCTTTCTGTATATATATCTGCTTTATGAGTTAAGCCAGGCTCTCTAAAATGCACTTGATCATCTATAATTCCAGGAATAAGATGAAGTCCATTTGCATTAATTATTTTTTCTGCTTTAGCTTCTATTTTTGAGGCTATTTTTTTAATAAATTTTCCTTCTATTAAGACCTCTGATTTAAATGATTTCCCTTCATTAACAATAGTGGCATTTTTTATAATTAATCTCACTTATTTATTTCCAGTTTTTAAAATAGCTTTTAACTTTCATTTGAATTACACCAAAAAATGCTTCAAAAAATATTCCACCACTCATTTTAGAATCACCCTCTTGCCTATCTGTAAATATTACAGGAACCTCTATAACATTAAACCCATATTTCCATGCAGTGAATTTCATTTCAATTTGGAATGCGTATCCAATAAACTGAATTTTATCTAGATTTATTTTTTGCAGCACTTTTCTTTTATAACATTTAAACCCTGCAGTAGAATCATGTATTGGCATGCCAGTAATAGTCTTTACATATTTAGAGGCAAAAAATGACATTAACAACCTGCTCATAGGCCAGTTTACAATATTTACCCCATTAATATATCTTGACCCAATGGAAACATCTCCATTATCTATATCACACGCATTATACAATCGTATTAGATCTTCTGGATTATGAGAAAAGTCAGCATCCATTTCAAAAATATATTCATAACTATTCTTAAGGGCCCATTTAAATCCATGTATATATGCAGTTCCTAAACCTAATTTTCCAGTTCTTTCTTCAATATGTAAATTAGTTGGAAATTCTTTTTGCATTTTCTTTACAATATTTGCAGTTCCATCAGGAGAGCCATCATCTACAATGAGTATGTCAAATCTTTTTTCTAGTGAGAAAACTTTGAGAATTATTTTTTTAATATTCTCTTTCTCATTATATGTTGGTATAATAACTAGATTCTTTGACATAATGTTTTATATTTTACAAAGTTAATTAAACTTAATTACTATTTATTGATCCTCTAATTATACTTTCTACAATAGTTGGATCCAGCAAAGTACTTGTGTCTCCAAGATTTGTTATTTCTCCACTAGCAATTTTTCTAAGAATTCTTCTCATAATTTTACCTGATCTGGTTTTAGGCAGTCCATGAACATATTGAATTTTATCTACCTTAGCGATTGGGCCAACATGTTTTACTATTAGTTTATTAATTTCAGTATTAGATTTCTTAGTATCAAGCGGTTGTTTGTGACAGATTATAAAAGCATAGATTCCATTTCCTTTTATAGAATGAGGGTATCCGACTATAGCGCTTTCACATACATTTTCATGTTCATCAATAGCACTTTCTATTTCTGCAGTTCCTAAATTGTGACCAGAGATAATAAGTACATCATCAACTCTTCCAGTTATTCTGAATAGTCCATTTTCATTTTTATAGCAACCATCTCCACTAAAATAGTATCCAGGAAACGTTGAAAAGTAAGTGTCGATAAATCTTTTATGGTCTCCATAGATTGTTCTTGCCATTGAAGGCCATGGATACTTGATACATAGCTTTCCCTCAACATTATTTTTTTTCAATTCAGCACCAGAATCATCAACAATACACGCTTGTATTCCTGGAAGTGGAAGTGTTGCAAAAGTGGGTTTTTCCTTAGTTATACCTGCAAGGTTTGATATCATAATTCCTCCTGTTTCTGTTTGCCACCATGTATCTACAATTGGACATGATCCACCACCAATTTCTTTGAAATACCAATTCCAAGCATCTTCGTTTATAGGCTCTCCAACAGTACCTAAAACCCTTAATGATGTAAGGTTATATTTTTTAACAAAATCCAAACCCTTTGCCTCTAATGCTCTAATTGCAGTAGGAGCTGTGTAAAAGATATTAATCTTATTTTCCTCTACAATTCTCCAGAATCTACCAGCATCTGGAAAGGTAGGTACGCCTTCAAACATAATTGTAGTAGCTCCTGAAAGTAATGGCCCATATATAATATAAGAATGACCAGTAATCCATCCAATATCAGCAGTACACCAGTATATATCTCCTTCATTATATTGGAAAACATTTTGAAAAGAATATTGACTGTAAATCATATATCCGGCGGTTGTGTGTACAATTCCTTTTGGTTTTCCAGTTGATCCTGATGTATATAAAATAAAAAGTTCATCTTCTGAATCCATAAATTCTGCAGGAAAGTTGTTATCTACACTTGCCATTTCATTATGCCACCAATAGTCTCGTTGATTCTTCATTTCAATTTTAGATTTTGTTCTTTCTAAAACAATACATATTCTTATAGAGGGTGTAGTTTGCATTGCTTCATCTGAGATAGCTTTAAGAGGAGTGATTTTATCTCCTCTGAATCCTCCATCTGCGGTTATCAGCGCTTGACATTCAGCGTCATTTATTCTATCAGATAAAGATTTTGCAGAAAAACCAGCAAATACTACAGAGTGAATAGCTCCTATTCTAGCACATGCTAATACAGCAATAGATAGCTCTAGAACCATTGGCATGTATAAGCAAACTCTATCTCCTTTTTTGATGCCATGTTTTTTTAAAACATTGGAGAATTTACAAACTTCTGTGTGTAGTTCTTTATATGTTAAGCTAATACTTTTTTCATTTGGGTCATTTGCAATCCATTTTATAGCAACTTGATTTGCTCTTTTTTTAAGATGTCTATCAAGACAGTTCTCTGTTATATTAAGTTTTCCACCATTAAACCAGTTAATTTTTGCAGAATGAAAATCCCAATTTAACACCTTTTCCCATTTCTTTTTCCATACAAAGCTTTCCGCCTTTTCCTCCCAGAATCTTTCAGGGTTATTATCGAAATTTGATTTTTCAATATTATATTCTTCTATTGATTTTATTCTCATTTTAGATTTGTTTCTTCAAATATAGTAACATTATTTATTAACAATTATCTTTAAAATATTTATACTAATTAGATAGTTCTTTATAGCTCTTAATCTTTTTGTAAATTAGCATAAAATTAAAAACTATTTTATGAAAAAATATTTATCCCTCCTTTTCACTATTATTGTTAGTTCTTCTTTATCAGCACAAGATTGTTCAGATTTATTTTTCTCTGAGTATGTTGAGGGCCCTGCTAATAATAATGGTGTTGAAATTTATAATCCTTCAACTAATAATTTTGATTTAAGCGCTTATTCTGTTAATAGGTACTCAGGTTCAAATCAGGGTGCTCTTTCCGAAACATGGCCGCTTTCTGGCTCATTAGCTCCCGGGCATACAGTTACTATAGGAAATGGTCAGCTAGATTCAGTGTGGGTAACTTCATATTGGTCAGTTCCAGTAGACCCTGTTTTTTATAACGCATGTGATCTGCATTGTAGTGGGATTTATCCTACGCCATTTTATTTTAATGGCGATGATGCTCTAACATTAGAAAAGGATGGTGGTATAATTGATATTATTGGTAAGGTAGGTGAAGATCCAGGTCTTGCTTGGACAGATGATGCTAGTGCAGGATTTACAGATGCTAACGGTGGTACTTGGTGGACTAAGAGACAGACTTTAGTTAGAAAACCATCAGTAAAAAAGGGTGTCACTATGAATCCTATTGTTTTTAATCCTACTACAGAGTGGGATTCTCTTCCTGATGGTTCATATTCTGGTTTAGGTTCTCATAATTGTGATTGTTTTCCATCAACTAGTTTGTCAAATACGGAAAATACGAGTTTTGTAGTTTATCCTAATCCAGCTAATATAGGAGATAATATTATAATTAACACTTATGATAAGATAAAACAAGTTTATATTTCTGATTTGCTAGGCAGATCCAGTGTGATTGTACATTCAAGTGATTTTAAGGCTATAATTAACAGTAGTAATTTTAGTATTGGTAGCTATTTAATTCAAATAGAGCTAGAAAAAGGATCTTTTGTCGAACATAAAATTATTATAAAATAATTTATAATTTCTGTATAACAAAATCATTTTTATCTTGATTAGGAAAATTACTTTAATTGCTCTTTGTTTGATTTTTAGTCAACAAGTTAGTTATTCTCAAAGCATTATTAGAGGCTTAGTAAGTGATGCTGTTTCAGGAGAACCCCTTATAGGAGCTACGATTATTTATGGTAAGGGTATGGGTACAGCAACCGATTTAGATGGTAACTATTCATTTGAAATTCATGAGGGGGAAAGAAGCTTAACCGTATCTTATGTAGGTTATAAAAAGATTACTAAGAAAATTATTATTACTCAGAATACACAGATATATAATTTTAAATTAGAAACAGTACTATTAAATGAGGTACAGGTATCTGCAGATTTAGCAATGGAAAGAGAGACGCCAGTTGCTTTTTCTAGTATACCAATTAAGAAGATAGCTGAAGAGTTAGCCTCACAAGATATTCCTATGATTTTAAATTCAACTCCTGGTGTATATGCAACACAATCTGGAGGTGGAGATGGGGATGCTCGAATTACCATTAGGGGTTTTAATCAAAGAAATGTAGCTGTCATGATTGACGGAATACCTGTTAATGACATGGAAAATGGTTGGGTGTACTGGAGTAATTGGTTTGGTCTTGATGCGGTAACTTCTAATATTCAAATTCAAAGAGGTTTAGGAGCCTCAAAAATTGCAATTCCATCAGTTGGAGGCACTATGAATATTCTTACAAAAGGAACAGGTAGTAAAGCTGGAGGAAGTTTGAAGCAAGAGGTTGGCTCTTTTGGAAGAATAAGAACTTCATTGGGGTATAATTCTGGAAGATTAAAAAGTGGTTGGGGATATACTTTAGCAGCTTCTTTTAAGAAGGGCAATGGTTTTGTTGATGAAACATCTAGCCAAGGGTGCTTTTATTATGCAAAAATACAAAAAGAGCTAGGTGACCATATCTTAAGTTTATCAGCTATGGGAGCCCCACAAAAGCATGGTCAAAGATCTTATAAAAGTGATATTGCTACATATGACACTTCATATGCCCGATCACTTGGAGACACATCAGACTTTAGTAATAGGATTGTAAATAAAGGCATTAACTATAATAAACACTGGGGATATTTAGATAGGTGGACTTTAAGCTCTAGCGGCGATACTCTTCATTCTAATGAAACTTTAAATACAAAACAAAATTATTATCATAAACCTCAATTTTCGATAAGAGATTTTTGGACTGTAAACGATAAGTTTTATATTTCAAATATTGCTTATTTGTCAATTGGAAATGGTGGTGGGACAGGAATAAGTGGTAACACAGACAATTATGATGCTTCTGGACAATATAATTTACAAGATGCATATAATGTTAATATAAATAATATAGATCAAGTTTACTCTAATGAAAATAAATCTACAACTTATTTAAGAAGCTCAATAAATAATCACTTTTGGTATGGCTTGTTGTCAACCTTAAACTTTAAAAAATCAGATAAAATATCTCTTTCCGGAGGTCTTGATTTAAGATACTATAAAGGAGAGCATTATAGAGAAGTATATGATTTACTTGGAGGTGATTACGCCATTGATGAGGCAAATGGAATACAAACTTCTCAGATTAAAACAAATGGAGATATTGTTGGTTATCACAATGATGGATTAGTGAAATGGATTGGTGGTTTTTCTCAAATGGAATATAGTGATGGCATTATAAGTGCATTTATTAATTTATCTGCCGCAAATTCAGCATATAAAAGAATCGATTATTTTAGAAAAAAAGATTTAGTTTTAGAAGATACAACTTATGTTGAGGCTTTAGGGACCTCCGTTAATACAACATATCAATTCGATGAGAATGGTAATCTTATTGGAGCCGAAAAATCTATGATCGAAGATACTGTTTTTCATAATGGTAATTATTACACTATGAACTCTAAAGAAGCTAGGCTTGCAGAGACATCATGGAAATGGATTCCTGGTTTTACTATAAAATCTGGTATGAATTTCAATATTGATGATTTCAATAATGTATTTTTTAATCTTGGTTATATAGCAAAATCTCCAAGATTTAATAATGTTTATGATTATAGTAATCAACTTTTTAGAGATATAAAAAATGAGAACGTAGTAGCTGCTGAAGCAGGCTATTCCTACAGATCTTCACTTTTTTCAGTTAATATTAATACGTACTATACATCATGGAAAAATAAACCTTCTAATGGAGGGGTCAGCGTAATGATTGATGATGTATTATATAAAGCGAATATTAACGGTATGGACGCTTTGCATAAAGGGTTTGAATTTGATTTTATATATAAGATACAGCATAATTTAAACCTTGAGGGTTTAGTTTCTCTTGGAGATTGGAGATGGAACTCAGCAGATACTGTCCGTTTTCTTGATGATAATAACAATCCTATTGTTGATGATTTTAATAATGAGATAATAGCTTCATTTGATGCTAAAGGTGTTCATGTTGGAGATGCCGCTCAAACACAATTTGGATTAAGCCTAAGGTATGAGCCAACATTTCATTCATATATTAAAGTTAGGGCGACTTACTTTGATGACTACTATTCAGACTTTGATCCTTTATCTTTGAATGGAGACAATGCGCAATTAGAATCATGGAAAATACCATCATATACTATATTTGATTTACATTGTGGATACAAGATTAAATTATCACCAAAAAACAGATTGAGTTTAAGATTAAGTGTTTTAAACCTTTTAGATGAAACCTATATATCTGACGCTCAAAATAATGATCCATATAATGCGAGTTTTCAGGATTTTGATGCAAAATCAGCAGGAGTGTTTTTTGGATTAGGAAGAAGATTTAATTTATCTGCAACTATAAACTTTTAATAAAAAATAAAATGAAAAAAATTAAAATACTATTATTATGTATCCTTTTTTTTAACACAAATTACGCGCAAGATATATTTACAGCAAGATCCCAAGGGGTAGGGGCTAATGTAACAATTTCTGGAATTATAACTAGTGGTGATGAGCTGGGGCCAATTAGATATATTGAGGATAGTTCCGCTGGACTAGCTTTGTATGACATGACAACTAATAATTATATTAGTAGTTCTTTAAGAGGAGATAGTATTACGGTTTCAGGAACATTAGTAGATTATAATGGTTTATTAGAACTCAACCCAACTGCAGCGGCTTTTATTCATTCTTCTGGAAATTTATTACCAACACCTCAGAATATTACTCCAAATCAAGTTGGGGAAGCTACTGAGTCTGAATTAATACAAATTGACAATGTTGTTTTCAATTCTGGCGGATCATTGTTTACAGTTGGAACTCATGATTTTACCTCCAATACACAATCTGGAATAATTTATATTAGAACAGGTCATCCTCTACAGAATGCTTTAATTCCATCTGGTCCTGTAACTTTAATAGGTATTTCTTCTCAATATACCTTTTTTATTCCAGCTGTTGATGGTTACCAAATTCTGCCAAGAGACTCCGCAGATATTATACAATCTGGGAATATTATTTTAACTTCTGGTATAACACAAACAAATATTACTAATAATAGTTTTGATTTAAGCTGGAGCACCTCAGATTCTTCTACTACAGAATGTCATTATGGATTAACCCCTGCATTAGGAACCATGGTAAATAATCCAGGAAACCTCATGAATCATACAATTAGTTTAAATGGTTTACAGCCTGCAACATTCTATTACGCGCAGTGTTTCTCTGTAAGAGGTGCAGATACAGCTTTTTCAAATATTGGAATCTATTCCACTGCATCAAATTCTACAGGTGAGATTAGACCATATTTTAATCATAGTGTAGATAATTCTGTTTCTACTGGAGTAAATGCTCAAAATATCACCACTTATTTCAATGATACAATCAAAGCTTATATTGATAGAGCAGATAGCACTTTAGATATTTGCGTGTATAATGCTTCTGATGCTACTATTGGAACAGCAATTAATGACGCTTATAATCGTGGAGTGCAAGTTAGATATATCGCTGATGATGATGTAGTAAATTCAATGCTAAATAATTTAGATCCAAATATTCCAATTGTATATAGGACGCCAATTCCAGCAGCAGGAATTATGCATAATAAGTTTTTAGTAGTTGATGCAAATTCTGTAACCAATTCTTGGATAATGGGTGGTTCAACAAACTGGACAAATCCAAGTAATCTTTTTAATGATTATAATAATCTAATTTTTATTCAGGACCAAGCTCTTGCTCTTGCATATACAATGGAGTTTGAAGAGATGTGGTCTGGTATTTTTGGTTCTAATAAACAAGACAATACACCTCATGATTTTAATGTAAATGGCAAACATATTGAACTTTATTTTTCCCCATCTGATCAAACTACAAGTCATATTTTAGAGGTGATTAATTCTGTTGCTTATTCATTAGAATTTGCATTATTAGATTTTACTAGGGATGATCTAGGGGATGCTATTATTGATATACATAATAATTTTGGAACTAATGTTAGAGGGATTGTTGAGTCTGAGAATACGACTGGAAGTGAATTCCCAAACCTTAGTAGTGCAGGAGTTAATATTAAATCTCATACTGGTATACCAAATACAATGCATCATAAATATGCAATTGCAGATGCTGATGTATTAGCTTCTGATCCAATTTTACTAACAGGCTCTCATAATTGGAGTAATAATGCTGAAAATAATTCTGATGAAAATACTTTAATAATTCATGATCATACTACTGCTAATATTTATCTTCAAGAGTTTACAAAGAGATTTGATGAGTTAAGCTCTACATCAGTGTTAAATAATCTTATTGATATTAATGTTTCAATTTATCCAAATCCATCATTAGGTGTAGTAAATATTGAAACAGAATTAGACTTTACTAAAGTTAATATTTATCAACAAGATGGTAAATTAATTAAAACATCAAAAAATAGAAAGTTCTATTTACCTAGTAATTCTATGTATTTTATTAAAATATTTACTTCTTCAGGAAATGCTATTAAGAAATTAATTGTTCAATAATCTCTAGGTAGTCTTAAAGATTTTTTCAACTTTATTAGCAAAGTATATTAAATATAGAAAACAAAATACCGTCACTACGTAAGATTCATGTATGCCAATTATATCTGCTAATTTTCCTTGTATTGGTGGTATAATAGCTCCACCAAGAATCATCATAACTAAAAATGCTGATCCTTGAGAGGTGAATTTACCTAATCCTTTTATACTAAGAGCAAAAATTGATGGCCACATTATTGAGCAAAATAACCCACCACTTAAAAATGCAAATATCGCAACTGTTCCACTAGTAAACAATCCTAATAACATAGCTAGAACTCCAAGTAGTCCAAATGTCTTTAAGGTTAATGCTGGCTTATCTTTTCCTATAAAAAACCCTCCAATTTGAATTGCAACACAGATTGCAAAAGCAAATAAGTGTTTTACTTCAAATCCGGATATTGCATTAACCGATAATACTACTCCAAATGCTAAATAAGGAACAAGTATATAAAGCCATTTTTTTAGTGTATTAGATGGGTTAAATACTGTAATAGCCCCAGTCCATCTTCCAATCATTAGCCCTCCCCAGTACATTGAAATATATGGTGCAATTTCTGCATCAGTCATAGCTTTGATGCCAAGAGGATTTAATTTTATTCCATCTACTGTTTCTTCAACAAATTTTAATAATTCTCCTAGATTTGATTGAATAGTAACTTCAACTCCAACGTAAGTAAATATTGCTAGCATTCCTAGAACTAATTGCGGGTATTGCATAGCCCCCCAACCTTTAGAATTTTTTCTTGCTAACAAGTTGGAGATAAGTAAACCACCAACTACAACTACTAAACCAATTAAAGATAAATAAAGGATTAATAATTCAGATTTAGAACTTAATTCCCCCCCCACCTCTAAACCAACATATTGATTAAAAACCTGATAAAAAATTAA
>TARA_B110001454_G_scaffold42063_1_pt1 | contig 13076 bp, 14 predicted proteins | sample TARA_B110001454 | Tara Oceans TARA_B110001454 (sample SAMEA4397004) | marine metagenome | biome: Polar Biome; feature: [MES] marine water layer (ENVO:01000295) within the mesopelagic zone...; material: water (ENVO:00002006), including particulate matter (ENVO:01000060) such as...... | reverse complement strand
ACTTAATACTTAATACAAAAGGGAATAATTAGTTACTTGAAGACTGTCTCTTATCTCTTGGGAGAGGGTGGTGGTATTGAGATTGTTGGATAGGCAGTAATAGAAAATTCTAAATTAATTTTTTTCAACTACTCCGCCGTTACAGAATTATTAACAACAGTGAATAACTTGCTTTGCCTTTATTCGCTTTCAACATTGAATAATTTATTATAAATTTTCCACTCGCTTTCATTCTTTATAAAAGACAAAGTATCCAGGAAGGTGATGCCTAGATATTTGTCTCTCACTTTTACCAATGCTGTTGTGCCTTCTATTTCACAAGTAAGGATTTCAAAAACCACATTTTCGCTTTTTTCTTTTGGTGAGGGTTGTTGAGATGCTACAAAACCAGCAAAATCATCCACTGACATTTCCATAAAATTGCCATGCAGATATCCAACTACTTTTGCATTCTCATGAAACGTTTCTTTTACTTTGTCGGGATTAGATTCATCCAGGCTGTCAATGTAAAGTTGAACTATATTTTCAATTTGTTCTATGTCATTCATTATTTTCTCCTTTTAAGTTTCCACTCAAAATTATTCGACGTTACGGTTTAACTATATGGTCAATCTTTTAATGGCTTTTTTAGATTTAGATAGCCATTCTTTTTGAGCTTGACGATAATGCGAAGGTGCATTTTCAGCAGCAACTAAAAGATCTTTATAGATTTCCAATGCTTGTTCATTTTGATTTTGCGTCTCTAGAAGGCTTGCGAAGCGATACTTGGCTTCAGCTCCAATGAAGTATCCAGTCAATGCTTTATATTCGTGTAATGCTTCTTCAGTTCGGCTGCAATTGACAAGAGATTTGGCATAGATGAGATGGCCATCAGCTGAGGTGTATTGTGGGTTTTTTTCTCTTAAAAAATCTAAGGTTATAATGCACTCATCGTAGGTTTGATTGGCAAATTGCGCTTCTGCCAAACCTAGTAATAAATCAGGATCTTCTCGATAAATGCCTGTTAGGATGTTTTTATAATGAGACACTGCTTCCTCGGGCCGGTTATTCTCGATTAGTGTATTTGCCAAATGCCGAGTCGCATCGATACTGCCTGTAAATTCTTGACGTTTTTCTAGTTCTTGGATATCGCTCTTACGATTTATATTTTGTTTTGCTTGCCGCAATATTGTACGTGGCCTAGGACGACCTAATAGATCGGGTATAATCTCGAAGATGAAGTAAATTAACGCGCCTAAGATCCCTGATATCAGTATAATAAAGACCCAATATTTTGGGCGATTTGTACGAAAAATATGCGCAATAATTAGTATTGTGAGTATGATATTTAGGTAGAGGCTTATTTCTCCGGACATGGCTTTATTTTTTATAAATCGCTAATTTATGAATGAATTACTTTGCTAAGTAAGATGTTTGAATGATAATGCATGATCTATTTTATACCACATGCTCTTACTAGAATGAATTAAAAGCATTTTTTAACGAGAACTTAATGATTAGAAGTACAATTCCAAGACTTGCTAATGCTGTCATGATGATTAGGCCGTGCCAATTTTTTAGTAATCCACAAACAGCCGCTTCAAATCGATTTCAAGGTCAATCAAATTTATCTAAGGAAGAGCAGCAAAGCTTTGCTATAGATGAGTTTGATAATTTTGTCACCATTCTGGAGGATGCTGGAATAGAAGTTATTCAATTTAATGATACTGCGAATCCGGTTACTCCAGATGCAATATTCCCGAATAATTGGATATCGTTCCATCATGATGGGAGCGTTGTGCTTTATCCGATGGAAGCAAAGAATCGTCGCACAGAAAGGCGAATGGATATTATTGACACCTTATCCACTCGTTATAATTTTAATGTAAAAGAAATAATAGATTTAACAGAGCATGAGAATGAGGACCAATATCTGGAGGGTACTGGGAGTATGGTAATGGACCATACGAATCGAATTATTTACGCTTGCAGATCGTCCAGGACTAATTTATTACTGCTGTCTGATCTTGCTGAAAAAATGAATTATTCAGTGGTCACTTTTGATGCAACTGATCGTTTCGGCGATCTAATTTATCATACAAATGTCATGATGAGTGTCGGAAGAGACTTGGCGATTGTTTGTCTTGATACAATTTGCTCTGATAAAGAAAAAAGTATGTTACTAGAAAGCTTAAAGGCAAATAACAAGGGCGTATTAATACTTTCAATGTCACAAATGGAATCATTTGCAGGGAATATGCTGGAACTACAATCATCGAGTGGCGAGACTTTGCTAGTAATGTCAGAACAGGCCAAACAATCTTTATTGGATAAGCAAGTTTCCAGTATTGAGCAATACGCAAAAATTATATCAGCTCCATTAAACAATATCGAAGCCTCAGCAGGCGGCAGTGCTCGCTGTATGTTGGCTGAAATTCATTTACTTAAAAAAGAGAGCTCGTAATGAATAAGATTCGAAACAACATACTTATGTGTCCACCAGATTACTTTTCTGTGGATTACATTATTAATCCATGGATGGCTGGACAAGAAGGTGCCCCTGACCGTAAAAAAGCACACCAACAATGGGTTTTGCTTAGAGATGAAATTGCAAGACATGCAGAGGTGACCATCATTGATCCGCAGCCTGATTTGCCGGATATGGTATTTACTGCAAATGCTGGGGTAGTCTCAGCTGATAAAGCCATTGCAAGTCATTTTATGCCGCATGAACGCCGTCCTGAAGAAGCTCATTTTAAGCAATGGTTTGAAAAAAATGATTTTAACTTATTAGATTTGGATGAAAAAATTGGTTTTGAAGGAGCCGGTGATTGCTTATTTGATCGAGGTGGGCCATGGTTATGGGCAGGTCATGGATTCCGGACTGAAATAGAGGCGCATGCTGAAATAGCATCCTATTTTAATGTTGAGGTTGTTCCTATACGCTTGGTAGATTCACGTTTTTATCATATTGATACATGTTTTTGCCCGCTTATGGGTGGTTTTATTATGTATCATCCACCTGCATTTGATTTTGATTCACGTATGGCAATAGAATCACGAATTCCACCGCATAAACGCATTATCGTTGATACTGAAGATGCCGGAAATTTTGCCTGTAATGCGGTGAATATTGATAATACAATTATACTTAATTCAGCCTCTTCGCATTTGAAGAAAGAATTGAGTGAGCGTGGCTTTGAGGTAACTGAAATTGATCTATCGGAGTTCTTGAAAGCTGGAGGATCAGCCAAATGCCTTACCTTAAAATTGGTGGATGCAATCTTTGAATCTTCCGAATAACTGGCCATTGAAATTTTTTTATAATCCACGTATGCGCCTATTTATTGGTGCATTCATGATTAGCTTTTCCCCAGTTTTTGTTAGTCTTGTTAGTGTGCCTCCTACAACCAGTGGTTTTTATCGCGTTTTTATTGGCGGTCTGGTTTTAATGGGATTTATTTTAATTTCAGGCCGAAGCTTTAAATTCAGTATGAAAATTTGGATGATGCTACTTTTGTCTGCACTTTTTTTTACAGCAGATTTATGGTTTTGGCATCGCAGTATCTTATATATTGGTCCTGGCTTAGCTACTTTACTGGCTAACATGCAGGTATTTTTTATGATGGCTGCGGGCATAATTTTTTTTAAACAGCTACCCACTAACACTCAATTGCTGGCGATCCCAATTGCTGTATTGGGTCTAGTAGTAATAGTGGGAATTGATTGGAGTTCATTGGATGGTGAATATCAGTTAGGCGTAATTCTTGGGTTGCTGACGGCAATAAGTTATACCGGATATATGTTATTTATGCGTCAGGCACAAATGATTTCAAAATATAAACTGCCTATCAGAGAAATTGCTATTATGTCTTTATTAGTCTCAGTTTTTCTTGGTCTTGCATCAGTAATTGAAGGTGCGTCATTAGCTATTCCTTCTTCTTCAGATCTATTGTTGTTAGTTGCTTATGGCTTGTGCTCTCATGCCGCTGGATTAATTTTAATTGCTAGTGCGCTGACCAGAGTAAATACGGTAGAAGTAGGAATTGTATTATTACTTCAGCCATCTTTGAGTTTTATTTGGGATATTTTGTTGTTTGATCGTTCCGTTGTATTGGTAGAATCTTTGGGCATAGTCATGGTTTTATTTGCAATTTATTTGGGCTCAAAGCGAACGACATAGAGAATCATTTGATTCAAGTTACTCGCTCAATCTGCATAATGTTACACTTTGGTAATAATTGAGGAAGGCATATTATGTTTGAGTTAGGCGTTAAATTTTTAGTGAGTTATTTTTTGGGCTCTATTATGGGCGCTCTAACTATGGGCAAGCTAAAGGGTAATATTGATATTCGAACTATGGGTAGCGGTAATGCCGGAGGAACAAATGCGCTCAGAACTCAGGGTAAATTATTTGCGCTGGGAGTTATCATCATCGATATTGGAAAGGGCGTAATTGCTGTCTCATTGGTACCGCAATGGGTATTGCCAATAACCATGCAAGAACCTCAAATATCGCGTGATGTTTTGATACTTTGTTGCGCTTTTGCGGCTGTTATGGGGCATGTATGGCCTATGTGGCATCAATTTAAAGGAGGCAAGGGGGCAGCAACGTTGATTGGCACATTTTTAGTTATTTCACCCCTTCTTGTCGCAGTCATGTTAATTACATTTATAGTGATCTTGACTCTATTTGGTTTTGTTGGTTTGGCTACAATGCTCTCTGTAGCGTCAGTATCTTTGTATTTACTTTGGATGGGCATGGCAATTAATAATCCGTTATTTGTTTATACAATAACCATGACCTTATATCTGATTTATACGCATCGTTCCAATGTTCAAAGAATGATTAGCGGCAATGAACCGAGGAATAAAAAAGTAATGATTTTCTCTAGGCGTTAGTTTTTTATTATGAAAGATCTTAGCATTGAGGGTATTTACCATTTTATTGATTTATATAAAATGACAAATTCAATAGATATTGAGATCTTCGATGAAATAGACTCAACGAATAATTATTTAAAACAACCCCATTCCATTAAAGATAAAGCTATTAAAATTATAATAGCCAAAAAACAAACCGCTGGACGAGGGCGGTACAATAAACAATGGATTTCAGAGCGTGACGCAGGCCTCTGGATGTCAGTAGCAATCGATATTAAAAAAAAATACAATCCTTCTGCTTTATCTTTAGTTGTTGGATCTGTTTTAGCTAAGGAGTTATATCAGCTGGGTGCTAATCAAATAGGTTTAAAATGGCCAAATGATTTGATTTATGAAAATCGGAAGTTAGGTGGAATTCTGATTGAATCGATGCAACAAGAAGATGATCTATTACGTATCATTATTGGAATTGGGTTAAATATAAGGCTGCCAACATCCATGCAAAAAATGCTTTATCCGAATAAAAACCCGATTGGCCTAGATTCTATAATTAAAAAAGCTGTATCGATAAATATGCTAACCGCTAACCTTATTAAGTCTTTGTATAATGCTGTTGGACTATATGAAGAAAAAGGTTTATCTGTTTTCTTGGAAGAATGGATTAAGTATGATTTATTACTTGGCAATGAGGTTGTAGTTGAAAATTCACAAAAGAATATCCAAGGAACCGCAAGTGGAATCAGCACCGAGGGTGCCTTATTGGTATCCAACGATGAAGGCATGCATCACATTATTTCAGGCTCAGTGAGATATCTTAACCGAGAGAAGTCAATATGAAAAATGCAAAAATTTTATTACTTGATATTGGCAATACCTATATTAAATGGGGCTTGCTGGAGAAATCTAAGTTAAATAATTTGAACTCTATGCGAAATACAAATTTCCTCTCAATGGAGCATGATGACTTAAAAGAAGTGTTCCCAACTGATATTAGAAGGGTGATTGTTTCTAGTGTTGCTGCAGAAGATATCGATAGGAAATTATCAGAGCTGATTGAAAGTTATTATGATTGCAGTATTGAATTTGCATGCAGCGAATTAAGTGCTCATGGAGTTAAAAGTGGCTATAAAAATGCAACGCAATTGGGTGTGGATAGATGGGTTGCAATGATTGCTGCACGAGCTCATTTTTCCGGTGATGTAACGGTAATTGATCTAGGTACCGCTGTTACCATTGATACTATTGATAAAAATGGCAAACACATTGGCGGGCAAATTTTCCCTGGTTTACAACTTATGTTGAATTCTCTGAATCAAAGAACAGATCGTATTAGTTTGTCTTTACATAATAATAATCACACCAATACAAAAAATAAATTTTGGGGTGACAAGACTGATGACGCTATTGTTTTTGGTGCTTGTAATGCTATTTGTGGTGCTATTGAGCGAGCCATTAGAAGCCTTCAAGAAAGCGGTTATTCTCCAACAATTATTTTAACTGGAGGAGATGCTTCGACGCTAAAAAGTTTAATGGATAAGGATTATATACATAGACCAAACTTAGTTTTAGAGGGATTGGTGGTGATCGCCAATAATTAAGATAACGTTTTAGAGTCCCTTTGAATGATAGCTTTGGGCTATCCGCTCAATCGCAACTAAATAAGCTGCTAATCGCAAATCATTGACATCATCTCGCCCATGCCAGACCTCTCGTATGGATTGGTAAGCATTCACCATGGTGTCGTCAAGACCCGAACGGACTAATTCAATCTCACCGGCACCGGCACTGTATTTTTCTATAAAATTTTCAGAGAGTTTTGTATTGAGACCGCTCTCGGTTACAATCCTTCCAAGCTCCTCAACTAGCAGTTGATTGCGTGTTTCTTCTTGACGGCGGCGCATTCGGCCGAACCGTATATGACTGAGATTTTTCACCCATTCGAAATAAGAAACCGTCACACCACCTGCATTGGCGTACATATCTGGAATAATAATGGTGCCTTTTTTATTGAGAATTTCATCAGCACTAGCGGTGATTGGTCCGTTTGCTGCTTCAATGATAAGCGGTGCTTTTATGCGTTCAACATTTTCTAGGTTAATTACACTTTCAATGGCAGCCGGTATGAGAATATCGCAATCTTTTTCCAAGCAATGATTGGAATTTTCAGTGTATTTTCCAGCTGAACATTCAATTAAATTGCCATGTTCTAGTAGATGTTGATGTGCTTTTTCAACGTCAAGGCCTTTATCATTGATTAGTGCGCCGGTTCGCTCAATTATACTGGTAATGATTGCGCCGTCTTCCGTTGAGAGGAATAAAGCCGCATGATAACCAACGTTTCCCAAGCCTTGCACTATAATCCGCTTACCTTCGAGCGTACCTTGCAAATTCGCTTTAGATACATCTTCGGGATGCCTAAAAAATTCTTTTAAAGCGTATTGAATACCTCTTCCAGTTGCTTCAACTCGACCAGCAATCCCTCCGGCATTCAGCGGTTTCCCAGTTACGCAAGCTCGACTATTAATTTCCGTGGTATTCATCCTGCTATATTGGTCTGCAATCCAGGCCATTTCCCTTTCGCCTGTTCCCATATCAGGTGCAGGTACATTTTGAGATGGGTGGATTAAATCTCTTTTTGCTAATTCATAAGCAAATCTTCTGGTAATTGTTTCTAATTCGTTTTCTTCATATTCTCTTGGATCTATGCATAAACCACCTTTTGATCCACCGAAAGGAATTTCAACCAGCGCGCATTTGTAGGTCATTAGCGCAGCGAGTGCTTCCACTTCGTCTTGATTTACAGCTTTTGAAAAACGAATACCTCCCTTGACTGGTTCAATGTGCTCTGAGTGAACAGAGCGATAGCCAACAAAGGTCTGAATCTTTCCTTTTAACCTCACACCAAAGCGAACCGTATAGGTGGCGTTACATACTTTTATTTTTTCTTCAAGTCCTGGGGCAAGATCGAGTAAACTCGAGGCCCGATTAAACATCAGATCAACCGATTCACGAAAGCTAGGTTCTATTATTTTATTCATTATTATTTATTTATTTTTATAATCTAGCTTATAATGATAACTGTTTATTCTGTACAGTAAATCAAAAATTTAAATCAACCATTCTAGATGTAAGTTTTTTTGTGCCGGTATAGCTCAGTTGGTAGAGCAACTGACTTGTAATCAGTAGGTCCGGAGTTCGACTCTTCGTGCCGGCACCATTATTCATAAGGCTTTCAGCGTTTTCGTTGTTAGCCTTTTTTCTTTTGGTGAACCTATGGTGAACTTTTTTTCAATTAATTATTGTTGTAGTGAAGTTACACGCTATAATTAGTCTAGATAAAAAGTCACCCAAAATGGAATTAAAATGAGTACTGCAGAGTCCCCGACAACTAACGATTCATCAATCCAAGAGCTCGTTGCAAAGGCACATAAAGCTCAGGTGGTATATGAATCATTCAAACAAGAACAAGTCGATGCAATCGTTCGCGATATGGGTAAATTTGTTTTTGATAATGCGGAAACACTAGCGAGAATGGCTGTGGATGAGACTGGCATGGGATCCTATGAAGACAAAATACTAAAAAATAAGGGTAAAGCACGCGTCATATGGAACAACCTCAAGGATAAGAAATCGCGGGGAGTGATTGGTGAAGATACTGAAACTAATCTCATGCTTGTTGCCAAACCAATGGGCGTTGTTGCTGCTGTTACACCTGTTACTAATCCGATTGTGACCCCAATGTGTAATGGTATGTTTGCGCTTAAAACTGGCAATGCAGTTATCTTTGCGCCCCACCCAAAAGCACAGAAATGCACCGAGTATTTAGCTTTTGAATTTATGAAAATCGTCAAATCTCATGACGGTCCTGATGATCTTGTTCAGGTTATCACTAACGGTTCTGTTGAGAAAACGCAACAACTTATGCAGTCAGTTGATGTCGTCGTTGCTACAGGTGGAGCCGCAATGGTTAAATCAGCATATTCATCTGGCAAGCCCTCCTATGGAGTAGGGGCTGGTAATGTACCGGTGATTATCGATAGGAATATAGATTTACAAGATGCCGTCGAGAAAATTGTTGCTGGTGCATCGTTCGATCATGGCATTATCTGTTCTCATGAGCAGTTTGTATTTGCTCCGGAGGAAGACTACGACGAAACGGTGCAGTTATTTACAAATACAGGTAAGGTCTGGTTTACAGACGATCAGGAACAGATACAGAAGTTGCGTGAAGTAGTTTTTCTGGATGGACATTTAAATAAGGACGCTGTAGGTATATCAGCAAGTGAGGTCGGTAAGATGGCTGGAATCGATGTCCCCGAGTCTGCTAGACTTATTTTGTTGCCCGCTGATGGCTCTGGAACTGAGGATGTTCTTGCTAAAGAAAAACTCTGTCCAGTTATTGCAATTGTGCCATATTCAGCTTTTGATGATGCAGTCGCTATGGCTAAAGCCAATCTTCTAGTTGAGGGAGCCGGACATTCAGCAGCCTTACATTCAAACAGTGATGATCATATTCAAAAAACTGGCATTGAGTTACCGATTAGCCGTCTTGTTATTAATCAAGCAAGTTCTCTGACTGCTGGCGGCTCATTTACTAATGGTTTTGCCCCTACAACAACGCTTGGATGTGGTTCTTGGGGAGGTAATTCGATTTCAGAGAATCTTGATTATAAGCACTTGATGAATGTATCACGTATCGGCAAGATTATTCCTGATAAGGCAGTGCCGACTGATGAGGAAATTTGGGCATGACACATGTTTAATAAAACACTCGGCAGATTACAAATGTTTTCTTGTAAATGTACTATTGAGGGATAGTTAACTATCTAGCACTTGTTAATATGCAACAGAATCAAATTACACATTACACCACACTTGATACTATTATCGGTGAATTATTGATTGCAGGTGATTCTCATGGAATCAGCTTAATTCAATTTCCTGAAGAATATGAAACTCATGAAATTGATCCTAACTGGCAGCATTCAAAAACGTATTTTTCTGAGACAGTGGCTCAATTGCAACAGTATTTCAAAGGAGACTTGAAACAATTTTCAGTTCCAACGCACCTCTCTGGAACGAAATTTCAAATTGATGTAATTACAGAGCTCCAAAAAATACCTTATGGTAAAACTTGCTCATATGCAGATCTTGCAGAAAGGATCGATCATCCTCGTGCTTATCGTGCAGTGGGTTCAGCAAATGGCCATAATTCCTTGCCTATTATATATCCTTGTCATCGAGTGATTGCTAGCAATGGAGGCTTGGGCGGTTTTGGTGGAGGATTAAAAATTAAAAAAGCTTTATTAAAATTAGAAGCTGATAATTGTAAGAATTAAGATTAGCTAGCAGATTTTTTTATTTTGTAGACGTTTAATTTTTTCTGAAGGCTGCGCATTATTAATTAACCGCTCGTCGTCTTGTAAGTTGCCTGTTTGTGTTGTTATTGGAAGGATACCGGCCCATACAGGTATTTTATAATCCTCATCTTCATCTTTGATTGGCCCTGAAGATATTTTGGCTGAAGCATCTTCAATCTTTAACTTAATGACGCCAGTCATTTTTATTTCATTTAAATGTGAGTCTCTGACTTCACTCCATCTTCCAGGCATTGTGTGTTCGCTAATAATCTTCATCGCTAATAATTTTTTTTTATTATCAGTAACTATTTTTGGTGATCCGAAAATAGTTACTGATCGATAATTCATGGATGAATTGAATGTCGATCTTGCAAAAACAATACCGTCCAATAAAGTAACATTAAGTGAAGCGCGATTTGTTTTTTCAAGTAAACGTATAATTCTAGCTTTTCTTGCCCCATGCAAGAAAATAGTGTCATTTTTTCTGCCATAAATCATGGGAACAACAACGGGCCCATCGTCTTGACTGAAAGCAACATAAGCCACTAAACCAGCATCTAGAATTTCATGAACAATTTTTTTGTTATAAGTAGCTTTTAGTTTGAGTTGTTTAACTTTGTTGGTTTTTTTTATTTCATAATCGGTAGACATAATTTTATGATCCTAGGAAATAGGGTGCCAAAGTCAGTGAGACGATAGACACAATAACAATGCCGATTAGGTTAAGAACAAATCCGGCCCTGATCATTTTTGGTATGCTTAGCAACCCAGAACCAAAGACAATTGCATTGGGCGGAGTAGCGACAGGAAGCATAAATGCACAGCTAGCAGCCAAAGTAACAGGCGCAGCTAAGATAATAGGGTTAACTCCCATTTCAATGGCGATAGCTCCGATAACAGGCAAGAAGGTTGCTGTTGTTGCAATATTGCTAGTAAGTTCCGTTAAGAAGATAATCATTATAGCGATGAGTACTACCAGTACAGTTACTGGAAGATCGCCTATTGCGGAAAGATTTGAACCTAACCATCCTGCTAGACCAGAATTACTGACTGCTGATGCAAGTGATAACCCGCCACCAAAGAGTAACAATATACTCCAAGGTAATTTTTCTAAATATACCCAGCGTAGCAATAAAGGATCATTTTTATCACCACTAGGTAAAATAAAAAGCGCAATGGCACCAGCCATAGCAATACTTGAATCATCAAGGGCAGATAGGCCTGGAATATTTGTTAATAATGGCCGGCTTATCCATGCTATTGCTAACAATAAGAAAATAAGGCCGACTCTAATTTCAGGTTTTGTAATTAGACCGAGTTCATCTTTCATTTCTTTAAGTGCCAATCTCCCGGCATCATTTGTATTAAAATCTACTTTGAATACCCAGCGCGTTAAAGAAAACCAGGCGAGTGGCGCCATAACAGCGCTCAGAGGTATACCAACCAGCATCCATTTTGAGAAACTTAAATCCGTATCATAAGTTTCAAGCATGAATGCTGCGAGCATGGCATTTGGTGCAGTACCAACTAGCGTCGACATTCCACCTATAGAAGAAGCATAAGCTACACCAAGTAATAAAGCATATTGAAAATCTTGTCTTTGCTGATCGTTTAAGTGTGTGACAGAACTGTGCACTACAGTAATTACCGAGATCGCAATAGGCAGCAACATCATGGTTGTTGAGGTATTCATCACCCACATGCTTAACAGTGCGCTTACGAGCATAAAGCCACCTACCAAAGATCTCCCGTTACCTCCAACATATTGGAGAATCGTCAGCGCTATCCGACGATGAAGGTTCCAGCGCTGCATCGCGAAAGCAACAATAAAACCGCCTAAAAAAAGGTATATCACTTTATTTGCAAACGGAGATGCAGTGTCTTGTATTGAAGCAATTCCGAGGAGAGGAAAAAAAACAAGCGGTAATAGAGCGGTAATTGCTATGGGTATAGCTTCTGTAGCCCACCATATTGCCATTAATACACCCATTGCCGCGACTCTCCAAGCCTGGATGGATAATTCTTCTGGGGGCTGGGAGAGCATCATAATCAGAGCAATAATTGGACCCATATATAGCCCAATTAATTGATGTATTTCACGTTGTTGATTCGTTATTGCAACCAAAAAATATTTCCCCCAAGGTATTGAATGATAATTTTTATCATATTGAGTTACTTGCCTACAAGTTTTGTGATGGCATTACCCAGTTGCATGATTTTTTGTAATGTGGCGTTTGATATTGATTTAATTTTTTCATACCAATTATTTATTGAATTAACAAAAGAAAGCATATTATGTATTCGCTCTCGCGTAACTTGATGCGCTTCATTTTCTTTTTCAATCTCTATTGAGCATTTATTTAACATATTTAGAGTGGGGCTTAATTCTTTTTGCTTTCTTTGCTCAATAATGACTCGAAACAATTCCCATACGTCATGTATGGATTCGAAATAATCATTTCGATCACCAACAATATGGGTCATTTTTACAACACCATAATTTTGTAATTCTCTTAGGCTTGTGCTGACATGCGATTGAGCAATTGACAGTAAGTCTGAAATTTCTTCTGTGTTTAATGGCTTTGGAGATAAATACAGGAGTGCTTGTATTTGAGCAACCGTTCGATTCGTCCCCCAACGAAGCCCCATCTCACCCCAATGATGAATGTATTTTTCTACAACAGGCGTTATCTTCATTGAGTTACTCTATTTAACTGAGAGAAATTAATTATTACAAGTGTTGAAAATCTAAAAATATCACAAGAATCATATTAAGTATTATTTTTTATTGGTTTTTTTATTTATTACAAACAATAATAATTCTATGTGGTGCAGGAAACCCCTCAATTGTGA
>TARA_B110001454_G_C12722992_1_pt1 | contig 13126 bp, 10 predicted proteins | sample TARA_B110001454 | Tara Oceans TARA_B110001454 (sample SAMEA4397004) | marine metagenome | biome: Polar Biome; feature: [MES] marine water layer (ENVO:01000295) within the mesopelagic zone...; material: water (ENVO:00002006), including particulate matter (ENVO:01000060) such as...... | reverse complement strand
TTAAAGAAATTAAATCTCCCCTTAGCTGCAGGCTAAGGGGCCAGTTCTTTAAGGATAAATTCAGTGACCGCATTGACTACCAGAGGATCTTTTAAAATTCTTCGATGACCCAATCCTGTTGTCATCATAAATTCAATGCTTGGCCAATTTTTTTTAATGTCTTCGGCGGCGCGAACAGTAACTTCTTTGTCTTCCTTGTCGTGAACAACCATAGCTTTTAAGTTAGGAACTTGATTTCCGATAACTCCGACATTCATTTCTGTGACAGGTAGTTTTACTCGTTCTCCCAAACTATCTATAAAATATTGACGTGCTTTAGGACTGATTTTGATCGCGTCCAAATAGTTTTTTACAACAAGTTCATAGCGTGAAGGTCCCGCTACCATAACAATCTTTTTAACATTGAGACCGCGCGAAGCCGACAAAACAGCGCAGCCAGCACCAAATGAATGAGCAATGATGGAGTGATAGGGGCCAAGGGTTTTTTGAATATCAATCATAAACTGCGAGTATTCGCCGACGTGAGTAAACTTACCCGCAGAGTCTCCATGTGCGGGTCCATCTACAGCGACGACGCGAAAACCATTTCTTACCAGGGGGGCAGCAAATGCGGCCATCTGAGTCCCTCGTCCGGCCCAGCCATGCACAAGTAATACAAGGGGGTTTTGCTGTTGGCCCCATTCAAACGCGGCGATGCGATCGTCGATCTTATATTTTTTAGCTGTGCTAAAAAATTCAAATTCCGAAGGCGGTCGAGCAATTTTTTCGGGTGTTAAGAATAACATTTGGGCTACATGGGCGATGGTTTTTGGGAAAAATACAGATAGCGTTTGCCAAGACGCAATCCAAAGTTTTTGTGTCGGAGTTAGATTCATATGGGATGTATAGCTTAAACTGTTCAATATGACATTAATATTTTGTTCGACTAAATAGCCAGGCGACTTAGGTCCATAATTTCTAAAGCGGTCTTAAATTTAGATCCAAAAATCCGATTAAAAATCCACATGAAGCGCCTTTTGTTAATATTCCTATTGCTGCCTCTGAGTCTATCTAGCCAAACCAAAATTGAAGAGTATGATTCGTATTTAACTAAAATTGAAGACGGCCAATTGATTACCGTGTTTTCTGAGCCGGGCCAGAACTGGCGTTATTGCCCAAAAGTAATTGATCCCAAGACAAAAAAGGAAATCTGTCGGGACGCCATTGGTTGGTTAGATAATCAATCTAAAGTCAGAATTGTAGGTAATCCTGAAATTCGGCCCGTGCAAGATCCTATCACCGGTGAATGGATAAATGAAGAGTATGTTAAGGTAGAATTTTTCTATGCACGTCTTGATGAAAATGGTGAGCTAGTTACCAATATGAAGAGTGGTTATATTGAAAAATACAATGTTTCCAATATTCCAATGACTCCATTTTATGCTGAACAAAAAGTTCGGGTGCCAAGTCCATCAGAACCTAAGCCAGTACCAATGCCGGCACCTCAGAAGGATTGTTCACAAAATGCTGAGCTAAAAGAAATTGAAAAACTTTGCCGTCCCATGAAGGACGCCTTGGAAAATTTGGGTGTTAATGATTCCGCCAAAATTTTAAATGAAGTCGTTGGGTTTTGCGCGACAAGCCCGCCGAATAAATTTCCTAAATCGCTTCCGACGGGTAATGCATACGATGCATTGGTGTACTCGAAATTAAAAAAGAAAAAAGTGCCTTTGTTAAAAAACGAAAACAAAGAATACATCACAATGGAAGACGTGGCGAATGTTGATGCCATGGCGCGCACACTGTATGGTGAAATGGCGCAATGTTATCGATATGGTTTGGAATATCCCATGACAGTCGCAAAAATAATCAAAAATAGAGCGTCCGAAGACGGAAAACGATATCGATCCGTCTTTATACAAGGTGATCACAGTGCGGGAAAATCTGATTTGATGAAAGTGGCTACGACACCAAGTCAGTTTTCCATGTGGCGAAGTGTGAAGGACAACGGGCCTCTTCATCACGGATTGTGTCCACCGCGCGAATTAGGAAAGCCATTTTATCGTAGTAAATCGGCGTCGAAATTTGAAAATGATATTTGGGTGAACACGATGAGGATTGCGACTGAGGCAGTTTTATTTCCTACGCAATTTGCAAAGCGCACCCAAGATGTGACCGATTTTCATTACACATCGAATTTATCTCGATATAAAGGTACCGACAAATTACCTAAAGGGGCAGCGTTCATCGAAAAAATGACTCATGTTCGTCCCACGATTGAAGGTCGAAAAGTAAATTACAATCGCTGTCTTGAAGTTTGGAAAATGTAAATACCTGAAAACCCGACCGATGTCGCGGGGCGCGTGATCTAATAAAAAAAGAAATGGTTTCTTTGGTCCACTAGTCGGTACATTTAGGTATGGGAACTATCGATCCGAATAGTTCAGCGGGAGTTGTATGCGACTAGTTCATCCGAAGAAACAACAAGGAAAAAAAATTGTTGTAATTGTGGGAGCGGGATTTGCGGGTTTAAACGCAGCTAAATCTTTGGCCCTGTATCCAGAATTGTATGTCATTTTATTAGATCAGAAAAATCACCATCTATTTCAACCTCTCTTATATCAAGTAGCCACTGCCGGTTTAAACCCAGGTGACATCGCCGTGCCAATCAGAAGCGAATTTTCTGGAAATGATAACGTCGAGGTTCATTTAGGCAAAGTTCAACGTGTGAATTTGGACACCCAAGATATCATGGGTTTTCAAGAAGATTTCAAACTACCATACGACTATTTGATTTTGGCTTGTGGAGCTCAAGATAACTATTTTGGTAAAACAGCGTGGGAACAATTTGCTCCGGGATTGAAATCGTTAGGACAAGCAACTGAAATTCGTCGTCGTATTTTATCCGCGTTTGAAACCGCCGAGAATGAATTAAATTATGAAAATCTGCATCCGCTATTGACATTTGTTGTTGTGGGAGGTGGGCCAACCGGAGTTGAATTGGCTGGAGCCATTGCGGACATTGCGAAAACGGTTTTAGTTCGTGATTTCCGCAGAATTAATCCTACGCAAGCGAAAGTTATTTTGATTGAAGCCAGCCCTAGAATCTTGTCGGCATTTTCTGAAGAGCTTTCGTCCAAAGCACAAAAAGATTTGAATACATTGGGTGTCGAAGTCAAAACGGGAACGCGCGTTCAGGATATCAACGCCGATGGCGTGACGATCGAAAAAGAATTTATCCCGACGAAAAGTGTGTTCTGGGCCGCTGGAGTTCAAGCCAGTAAACTGGATTTTGTGCAAACTATTGAACATGACAAAGGCGGGCGTATCCGAGTTCTTAAAGATTTATCGATTCCAGGGTTTCGAAATGCATTTGTTATGGGCGATATGGCTGCCGTAGAAATGGGTGAAGGTAAATTCGTACCAGGTCTGGCACCTGCGGCTATCCAGCAAGGTAAATTTATCGCCAAAGTTTTAAGAGCCGATACATTAAGAAAGTCGCGTCCCGAATTTAAGTATCTAGATAAAGGTATCATGGCGACGATCGGTAAAAATAAAGCCGTATTAGAAGCCGGATCTGTTAAGTTGACTGGGTATATCGCTTGGGTAGCCTGGTTGTTTATTCATGTATTTTTTTTGGTGGGTTTCAAAAATCGTATTGCTGTCATGCTATACTGGGCATGGAGTTATATTTTTTCAAAACGTGGCGCGCGATTAATTATTGAAAAAAATTAGGATGCGTTTTTTTCTAATGTTAAATTTACCAACTCCTTTGTTGAAGGTAGTTTAAGAACTGTCGGTTCTGGGTAGTTTTTTGGTAATTGAAATTGATCGCGGTCAATATTTTGAACAGGATCATGAATTTGAAGCGATACGCTATCTTTCGTGATTTTAATTTGTACCGGATTTATGATGGCCTCTTTGATTAATGTAGTTTCTTTAGATCTTACTTCAACTTCAATAAATTCACGGGCCTGTGGTTTTGTGTTACCATTAATGGCAAAAGAAATTTCTTTTTCGATAGCTCGATTTAGCGGGTCGGCAGTAATTACTTCAATACTAAAGCTGGTGTTGTCAGCGCGGCCATTGGGAAACTGTCCAACCAGATAGATAGGAGCTTCACCAAATATCTTTGGCCTGTCGGCCATTGTTTTTTTTATTTGATTGGAAACGTGCAGAACTTGAGCCGCCTTGTAGTTACCCACGTTGGTGCCGGAGTATAAACGTAACCGCTGGCCTGACAGAAATTTATTGTAGGCGTCTTCTACGGAAGCACCTTTGGCTATTTCTTTTAGAACCTCTTCTTTAGCAACAAATATTTGATTCGAAATCACATCTAACGCATCTCTGGGAGAAAGAACAGCAAGAATCTTTTTGAAAAATATCCCTTTTCTAACCCAAGCTTTCGTGTTGATTTCGGGATAGGCTTTCGAAATTTCTTGTTGCAGTAGATATTTGATATCCGATGGCAGATTCTTAAAAACGGGCACTAAGGCATTGAATAAAGAGTCGTTAAATTGCGGATTTTTAATTGCGTCTTTGATAAATTTTTCCCATGCAGGTTTATAATTTAAAGCTAACAGTATTAATTTAATGGCTTCTTTGTTTGCCGCTATGGACCCCGAATGGGAAGTCAATTTGTGAAGAATATCTAGGCGCTGGGAATCGTTAAGGGCTTGTACTGATTTGACAAGTTCTTTCGAGGTTGCTGAATCACTTTGTTTCTTTGCTGGTTTCACTAGGAGCGAAAAATCAGAAAGATGACTCTCTATTTGTGAAACCAACCAGGAAAAGTCACCGGGACTTTTTGATTTTTCTACGGGGTTAAGTTTAGGTACATCTAGTTCGATTGATTTTAATGTGTAACGTTTAGGCCCTTCATAGTTGTATTCCATCAAAACGCTGTCTTTGTGCAGCGGTTGCACCGCTGAGTAAACTTCGACTTGAATTTCTGTTGGTGTAATTCGCAAGAAGAGCGGATTTATTTGTGCTGCGAAATGGGCTGTTGTTGTGGCCCACATCGCTTCTACAGTGAATTTCGATGGAACGGGATACACTTTCATCGCTTGGTTTATAGACGCAGACATATCGTCTAAATAGGCGTGCAATTCCCGATGAGATAGGCGTGAGTCCAAATCTGTATCCGCAATTTTCGCACGGCCATTAGGGAAACTGCCGGTGATAGTAACCGAAGGGCCTTGTAAAGTTGAGGCTTTCTGTTGCAGAACTTTTTGAATGGCCTCCGCCACAGTCATAATTTCAGAGGTTGTATAATTTCCACGATCTGAATTTTTGAAAATGTCCGTGCGCAAGAATTTTAAATAGTTTTCGTACGACTTCAATGGATTTTGCGTAATTTCCACATCGTGACGGAACCATTCGTCCGGCTGGATGATATGCAGAATAAGTGCGTCGATAGAACGTTTGGGAGCTAAACGTAAATTCAAACGCAAAGGAAATCTTGTAAAATTCACTTTGCTGAGTTTTGAATACTTCGCCGTTACTTTGGCCAATACATCGACCTTTAGTTCTTCCGGCATGGCACGAATCACAGGTATTAGTGAATTTACCATGGAATCATCCAGAAGCGGGCCTTTCATTGCGCGGTCTAGAAATTCGTTCCAAGTTGATCGCTCATACAGAGCTAGCAGAACTACTTTACGATAGGACGAACTTTTAGAATATACTTTGACAACACGTGCTTGTAGTTCCTCACGCGCAACCGGTGGCAGTTTAATAAACTCTTCAACAAGTAATTGTGTATAAGGTTCTGATTTTGGAAATGCCAACCAGTCAGAGCTATTTTTTAATTTCTCGCCAAGGGATTGGACTTTTTTGAAAAGTGCATCGGTATTTAGCGTAGGAGACGATGGATTAGGCGTTTGGTAAAATGCAACGCAGGTGCGCGCGTGATCGATATTCGTCAAAGCTGACACAGAAAAACTAAAGTTCAACAGAACTAAAGCTAAGGAGACGAATCGAGTATGTACCACAAAATCCTTCCTGAAAGCATGACTACAAATAAAACACAAAGACGCTTTTGGGCGCCTCAAATATATGTTAAAAGCGATTAAATTCCAATGGCATGGCCATAAACCATTAGGTGCATTTGACAATCTAATCTAAGAATTACCATTTTGCCGATAACTGGATTTGCGATTTGGGTGCCAAACAAAAATTTTCAATTCTCGATTTTTAGGGATTTTTTTAGCGTCGACATAAATAGAAAATGCACCATATCGATTTGGTGTAGGTCCCCAGTTAGTCTCCGATTTTTTTCAATTCGTAAACAAACCGATCGCTAGTTTGGCAGATTTCTAAGTCTTTTTCTGACCGTCCTAATGTGCGATATAGATGCATTGAGCCAGTTTTACTTTCTAAAGAAAGTTCTCCGACAGGAATGATATATTTAAATACGGGACTGGTAGTAAATTTTGCTTTTTTAGATTCACAGACGTCAGCCGCCGTGTCGCTGGTTTTAATTGCCGAAGGCGATGAAACTTCAATCCAATGCCCTGTTTTTTCCCATTGCTGAGTCACCGAATAGGAACATACCGCGGCATTGGTGCCTAGACCAGTAGACACTGTCGATACGACACCTTGGTTTTGAACTCTACTGATTGTTAGACTCAGTTGAGTTCCATTGGATTCATTGTTTAAGTTTGCATTGATAAAGTCGGCCATAGTTCCTAAAGCACCATTAGCGCATGAAATACGCACAAGCTGCCAAGTTCCTTTAAAGTTAGGCGGAATTTTATTAGTACCTTCAACCGTAGATTCCTCTACCTGCGGTGATGTACACGCCGCCATCGCTAGCGCGATGAATGATACAAAAGTAAGACGAATTAGTGTCATGATCCTGCCTTTGTGCAAATCCTATTTTAGAAGTGAAAACTAAGCGATATCAAGAAGCAACAGTTGTAAGAAATCAGATTTTTGCCCATATGCAGCGTTGATGTTACCTAAATGACTTTAGGTCCTGTTCTCTCAATGAGAACAGCGGTTATCATTTTGTTTGACTCAATCGACGTATGCTTTCATCGTTTTAAATATGGATTCAATGCCCAGTATTTTGCTTCAATACCTGAATAAGAAGAAACAGAAAAATCCGCAGTATTCTTTGCGTTCGTTAGCGAAGGGGATTGCAATCAGTCCGTCACAGCTGTCTGGAATTATTAACAAGAAGAAAAAACTCTCGCCCAGCCAGGCTATTAAAATAATCCAAAAATTGAATCTGACAGAACAAGAAAGTCTAGAATTATTGTCGGATATTCATCCCGAATTAAGAAATGCGTTGAACCGGAAAATGGAAGTTCAGCAATTGACAGAGGAAGAGTTTAGTTTGATTTCCAATTGGATTCATTTCGCTATTTTAAGTCTGAGTTACTTAAAAGATAATAAAGCATCTTGTCAATGGATCTCAAAAAAATTGAGCATCCCGGTATCCGATGTGGAGCCCGCATTCCGACGTCTTGAAAAATTAGGTTTGATAGAAATTAGGGGTACGCAGTTCGTTCAAACATCAAAACCACTCACGACAACAATAGATATTCCGTCCGATGCAATTCGTGCGCATCACAAGCAAAATCTAGAAAAAGCCATGATTAAATTAGATAGCGTCGATGTATTAGAGAGAGATTATTCTTCGATCACGCTGCCGATACACTTTGACGATATGAAAAAAGCTAAAGCCATGATCAACGAATTTAAGAAGAGACTGTATAAAGAACTTAAATGCGATGATCCAACAGATGTGTACACACTGGCTGTGCAGTTCTTTCCGCTAACAGAACCGTCTAAAGACAAAGGTAAAGTATGAAATCACTTGTTTCGTTTGTAGGGATTATTGGATTGGCCTCAATAAGTTTTGCCCAAAATTTAGTTGGCAATGGCGGCGATGTCGTCGCTGGAGAGTTTAATTCAATTGCCCGGACCGCTGTTTATTTTTTACAAAAAAGGAATTTGAAGTCAGGGGACCTGGAATTGGTTTCTGATATTCAGAAAAAAATCGAAACGACGGTTGTGGAATCTGTGGTGGATGAGTTGGTTATCGATGGTCGGGTGGTTGACGCCATTAACTATCCCAGTGTTTCAGCCATCAAAATCAATCGCAAACGCTGGGAACAGGTTCGTCTGCGTAGTCCGTCGGAACGCACCTTGATTGTTTTGCATGAATACATTTGGATTGCGGGTGTGGATGATAGTCACTATGCAATTTCAACCAGATTAACTAATGAAATTGTGAATGATTTAGACAAAAATTCAGTGTCGACGGAAAGGTATCAATTGTCGTTGGCCGATTTTTATTCAGAATTGGTTTTGTTCCGTGTGGACATATTGGGTATGCAGGGAACGGGGGTAACTGATTTTCCTTCATACTGTTATGCTGCTGGGGCATTAAAGGTTCATGCCGATAAAGTTAACCAATTGACCAAAGAAAATGGGTTTTGGTTTTCTACAACACAGAAACCAGAAGTCGATAGTCGCATCAGTTTCATCCAAACTTTTGCACAAGCTCAAGTTAACAATTGTAAATCGGGGACAGCGATCAATTTTGGTACGCAAATGCAAGACATTCTAAAAATGGCCGAAGCCATACGCTATCTTATGATGATCACACAATTCTCAGAATCCGAATTATAATCTATGAAACGTATTCTTTTTTTAATTGCATGCTCGGGATCGCTGATGGCCTTTCAAAACTGCGGTGCCAGTAATTTCTCAACGGACGACGTGGAAACCCCAAGTGTGGCAGCCGGAACACCGCGACCAACTGAACCCGATGGCAATCATAATGATGTGATCCAGATCACAATTCCTGCTCAACCCTATGATAAGTTATCCCAAAGCCCCATTTTTAAATTAGCGGACAAGATTTCTGTCGGAACGCTAAGCTATGCAAATCTAAAGCTCTATACTCCTCAATATCCACTTTATAGCGATGGCGCAGGCAAACGCCGCTGGATTTACCTGCCCGAGGGGACTTCGATTGATACGTCAGATCCCGATGCATGGGTTTTTCCTCAAGGTGCTATTTTATATAAAGAGTTTTCGGTGGGGGGGAAGAAAGTCGAAACACGCGTATTTGAAAAAGTAACGAATCAAACTGGCTTTGCAGGCTGGCGGGCCTCTGTCTATGTGTGGCTTTCTAGCCAGACGGATGCGGATCTTCTGAAGGTCGATAATTTCTATAGTCAAACAGATGTTGAAAAGGAACCTTATCAAGCCAGGATAGTGGCCAACCGATATAAAATGGTGAATATGAGTCAGTGTACAACCTGCCATTCGACGGCTAGGGACATATCGCAAGGTTTTAGTTACCTTCAGTTGTCCGATGCCACTAAGTCTATCAATGTATTTTCGCTTGCGGATTTGGGCTATTTTTCAAATCCATTCACACGTTTAGATATGATTCCAGGCACAGATAAAGAACGCGCAGCCATCGGCTATATTCAATCCAACTGCGCCACTTGCCATAGCGGAACTGGGCCAGGGCCCCATAATTTTAAGCACAGATCGACAATTCAATCTTTGGCAGATGAACCCATCATCAAGTCTATTGGCGCTAGTTCTGGGTTGGTGACCTTTGGAAACCCGTCGGCGTCGCGATTATATATGCGTATGGATAACGGAACGATGCCTAAAGTAACTCTATACACCAAAGATAGTATTGGTTTGCAGGCTTTGAATGATTGGATCATGAATTCGGTGATGCCTTAATGTCACAATGTGAATCGATTGTTTAATCACTAAGCAAAAAATCGAATTGTGGCAAAACACAGGAATTGAAATTTATATAATGGCTTCTTCAGAAGCAGTTTACATGTGTGAGTGAATCATGTAATTACTCGCGTACAAAATTGTATTGTCCCCCAAAAAGTGTGGCCTTCAAGTTGCTTTCTTATTTTGGTGTGAATTGTTGTTTTAGAATGGCAGGTTTATTATGCGCGCAGTATTGGTTGTAGTTCTTTTTTCCCTAATCACTGGAATCTTACCACGGAATGTAGTTCAGGCACATGCGATCAAGGCGGAAGACTATCAGTTTCCGTTTCAAGATCCCTGGATTGCATCGATATGTTCAGCTGCGGTGATGTTCAATGGCGGAAATCAGGAAAAAATCCAGATCGAGATGTTACCAGAACGCAGAACAGTTAAACTTCTAGAAAATAGAAATAGAGTTTCATTTAATTTGTTCGAACAAAAAGGTAAATCAGCCCCGCTTGTTTTTGTATTGAGTGGAACAGGCGGTACCGCGTTTTCATCAAGTGCACTGGCAACTGGAAAACAATTGTTTGATTTGGGTTATCACGTAGTGACGTTACCAAACAACGTCAATTACCAATATGCAATCGGTGTCAGTAGAACTGGCGCACCGGGGTACATGCCAAATGATGCCAAAGAATATTACGAATTATTAAAACAAGTCACGGCGTACTTGAAACAATACAGATCTCTACAAATTCAGGACTATTCTATCGTGGGTTATTCGCTGGGCGGTTTAATGGCCGGCTTCTTAGTTCAAGAAGATACAAATGGCGCCCAACTTTTCAATTTCAAGAAAATCGTAATGATTGATCCCGCTGTGGACATTGGTTACGCGCTAGATGTTCTCGACAAAGCCTATGATGCTGGGACACGTATTTCGTCGACTCGTAAAGAATCTATTAACGGTATGATCTATGCGGTAGGTTTCGATGTATTGGATCATGGTTTTAATTTGAATAAAATTTTAGCGGCAGTTGATAAAGTCAATTTAACAATGGATGAACGTCAATGGTTGGTGGGTTATAATTTCCGCAATGATTTGGGTGATGTGGTGTTCGCTAGTCAGCAAATCAACGATATGAACGTTTTAAAAAACAAAGCTACTAAATATGATATGAACGCCCGATTGAATGAATCTAAAACGATCAGCTTCAATCAATATATGCGTGAAATCGTATTCCCAAGTTTGAAAATGGAGGGTGTTTCATTAGCCACTCTCGTCCATAATTCAAATTTTTTTTCTTTAGAGAGTTTGCGTAACCATCCTAATTTGTACATCTTTGCTAATGCCGATGATTATATTCATCGCCCAAAAGATGTTCAATTTATGAAAGACTTCATTCCCGACTCACAATTCTATTTATACCCACATGGCGGACACGTAGGAAACTTATGGTATCCTAAAAATCGTGCGGACCTAGACGCCGTTATGAAGTTTTAAACAAACTTTCAAGGCCCCGTTGTCAGCGGGCATGATTTAGACTAAAACTTGAGTATGAAAAAATCAAAAGTCAAAATCATGCTTCTTGGATCTGGAGAATTGGGAAAAGAATTTGTTATTTCAGCGCAGCGATATGGACTGCATTTGATCGCTGTTGATAGTTACGCTGACGCCCCCGCCATGCAAGTGGCCGATGAATTTGAAGTCATAGATATGTTAAATGCGAATGAATTGGATCGCATTGTTCGAAAGCACCAACCGAATATTTTGGTTCCAGAAATTGAGGCCATTCGCACCGAAAAATTAGAAGAATTTGAATCAAGAGGAATCCAGGTCGTTCCCACGGCAAAGGCGACTCATTTGACGATGAATCGCGATGCGATTCGTGATGTTGCGGCTCGTGAGCTGAAATTAAAAACGGCTAAATTTCTATACGCAGAATCGTATGAAGAATTATTCGCGGCCAGCAATAAAATTGGATTTCCAAACGTTGTGAAACCGGTGATGTCATCATCGGGCAAAGGTCAGTCGGTAGCAAAAAACAAGAAAGACGTTTTGAAATCTTGGGATTATGCGGTGGCGGGTATGCGCGGTGATAAAAGGAAAGTTATTGTTGAAGAATTTATTAATTTCGAATCAGAAATTACCTTGCTCACAATAAAACAGAAAAACGGCCCGACATTGTTTGTAAATCCCATTGGTCACCGTCAGGAACGTGGTGACTATCAAGAATCTTGGATGCCGGCGCGAATTTCACCGGCACAGCTAAAGAAAGCCCAAAAGATGGCGAAAAAAATCACTGACTATCTAGGGGGTTCTGGTTTATTCGGTGTCGAATTTTTCCTGACTAAGAAAGATGTCTATTTTTCTGAATTATCACCACGCCCTCATGATACAGGTATGGTGACATTGGCATCCCAAAATTTATCAGAGTTTGATTTGCATTTGCGTGCCGTGCTGGGACTACCTATCACTGAAATTAACTACCTTGGTCCGGCGGCATCTGCGGTGATTTTGGCAGATCGTCCGTCGGATAAATTTGAATTCACCGGTATTGAAAATGCGTTGCAAATAAAAACATCTGACATTCGTATTTTTGGTAAACCGACGACGCGTAAACATCGCCGAATGGGCATAGCGCTGGCGCGCGGTAAATCTACGGATGACGCCCGCAAGAAAGCACGCCAAGCGGCAGAACGAGTGAAGATAAAATACGCAGACTAAATTTTAGCGCTGTTTAAATAGGTGGATGCCCTCGACCTTGATAGGCATTGATGATTTAAATGAATGTTCGCGTTTGCAATTAGGGCAGATGATTTCTTCTTTTTCATTAGTGCCTTGTTGACGAATGAAAACGACCTCTATTTGTTCACCACATTTACAATTTAGATAAATGGATTCTTTGGAAGGGAAGCGGGCTTTTTTGATCAATCTGTGTCCTTGATATAACCAGTTTTCGTTCTTTGGCAAAACGGGTCAAATCAAGGAATTTTTATCAGATCTTTAGTCTGCTATTTCATGACACATTTGTTTTTCTCGCAAGCAACTTTCTTGCTACACGACGGATCGTCAGAGATAACTTGAATGCAGCTGATGTCTGAAAACTTTCCTTCCCATTTTTTCTTTGATTTTATAGCAATCGCCACTTTGTCGCCGCCGGAAGAGCAATTACAGCCGTTGCTTGTTGTTGTCGTGCACTCGGTGTCTTTTTCGCATTTTAAATAATCGTCAGGTATATCGGACGCAAACAAATTGAAACTCAGAAAAAATAGAATAATTGTGCAAACTGATTTCATAACTCTCCTTAAACTAAGTTGATTCGGTCGAGTTACGATTGTGTCGATAAAAGAATTATAAATCAATACCTAAAGGCAAGGCCGATCCAAACGTGTCAGAACTGGCTCCTTAGCTTGCGGCTAAGAAGCTAAAATCTATTGGAAA
>TARA_B110001454_G_scaffold33856_2_pt1 | contig 13161 bp, 9 predicted proteins | sample TARA_B110001454 | Tara Oceans TARA_B110001454 (sample SAMEA4397004) | marine metagenome | biome: Polar Biome; feature: [MES] marine water layer (ENVO:01000295) within the mesopelagic zone...; material: water (ENVO:00002006), including particulate matter (ENVO:01000060) such as...... | reverse complement strand
TCATATGAGTAAATTCGTTTTTACATCTGAGTCTGTATCAGAAGGACATCCTGATAAAGTTTGCGATGCTATTTCTGATGCTATTTTAGATGATCTTCTTGGACAAGATCCAGAATCTCATGTTGCATGTGAAACTTTAGTCACTACTGGAACAGTTGTGGTCTCTGGAGAAATTCGTTCCAAGGGTACCATTGATGTTGAAAAAGTTGTAAAGCAAACCTTAGGTGAGATTGGTTATACTGATAAAGCATATGGCATGGATAATCAGAATGTAAATATATTATCTATGCTTGATGAGCAAAGTCCTGAAATTGCTCAAGGTGTAGATGAAGGATCTGGTCTTCATAATGAACAAGGTGCTGGCGATCAAGGTTTGATGTTCGGTTTTGCATGCAATGAAACTAAGGAACTGATGCCAATTCCTATTCATTTATCTCATAGACTAGTAGAAAGAATGACAGATTTACGAAAAAATGGCGTTATCCCTTGGTTAAGACCTGATAGTAAGTCGCAAGTTTCTGTGGCCTATGAAAATGGGAAGCCTACTTCTATTGTTAAAGTTGTAATTGCAACGCAACATGATGATATGTTGGACCAATTTAAATCTGAAAAAGCTGAACATGATTTTGTTGAATCTCAAATAATTGAAAAAGTAATAATTCCAGTATTGAATAAATGCGGACTATCTTACGAAATGGATTTTATTGTTAATGGTACTGGGCGTTTTGTTTTTGGAGGTCCTGAAGCTGATACAGGCTTAACGGGCCGTAAAATTATAGTTGATACTTACGGTGGTTATGCTCCCCATGGTGGTGGAGCTTTCTCCGGAAAAGATCCAAGTAAAGTAGATAGATCCGCTGCTTACATGGCACGCTATATAGCAAAAAACATAGTTGCTGCAAAGCTTGCCGATAAATGCGAAGTGCAGTTGTCATATAGCATTGGCATAGCAGAACCAACATCTTTTTATGTAAAATCATTTGATACTAGTAATTTGACTGATGAAGAACTAACAGAAGTTGCTAAAAAAGTTTTCCCAGTACGTCCAAGTGGTATTATTGATCATTTAAAACTTAAGTTTCCACGTTATAGACAAACTGCGGCAAATGGACATTTTGGACGTGAAGACGAACTTTTTACTTGGGAAAAAACTGACATGGTTGAAAAATTAAAAACAACCTTAATTAAGGGGGCTTAAATATGTCACTTGCAAAAACGACACAAGCAGAACGTTTACCATATAAAGTTAAAGATATTTCTTTGGCAGAATGGGGGCGTAAGGAAATAAAATTAGCTGAAGCTGAAATGCCGGGTTTAATGTCTATTCGTGAAGAATACGGTGAATCAAAGCCTCTTGAAGGTGCAAGAATTGCCGGATGTCTTCATATGACTATTCAAACTGCTGTTCTAATCGAAACACTAGTTGAATTAGGAGCTGAAGTAACATGGTCTTCTTGTAATATTTTTTCTACTCAAGATCAGGCTGCTGCGGCAATTGCTACTACTGGTATTCCAGTTTATGCATGGAAAGGTATGAATGAAGAAGAATTTGATTGGTGTATTGAACAAACTTTATTTGCATTTAAAAATGGTGAGTCATTGAATATGATTCTTGATGACGGTGGCGATCTTACTAATATGGTATTAGATAAATTTCCCGAATTAGTATCAAATATTAAAGGTCTATCTGAAGAGACAACCACTGGTGTCCATCGTCTTTATGAGAGAGTGAAAAATGGAACACTTACAATGCCAGCCATTAATGTAAACGACTCAGTTACTAAATCTAAATTTGATAATAAGTATGGCTGTCGAGAATCATTAGTTGATGCAATTAGAAGATCTACTGATATTATGATGGCGGGTAAAGTAGCGGTTGTTGCTGGATATGGAGACGTAGGAAAAGGTTCTGCTGCATCATTAAGTGGTGCGGGCGCAAGAGTTATTATCACTGAAATAGATCCAATATGTGCACTTCAAGCTTCTATGGATGGTTTTGCAGTTAAAACAATGGAAACGGCTATTCCTCAAGCAGATATTGTGGTAACGGCTACGGGCAATAAAGATATTATTCAAAGTCGACATTTTGAAGCAATGAGAGATAAAGTTATTGTTTGCAATATTGGACATTTTGATAATGAAATTGACATGGCTTGGTTAAATGATAATTATGGCCACACAAAAGATGAAATTAAACCTCAGGTAGATAAATATACTGTTAATGGTAAAGATATTATTGTTTTAGCAGAAGGTCGTTTAGTTAATCTTGGGTGTGCAACAGGACATCCATCTTTTGTAATGAGTAATTCATTTTCCAATCAAACTTTAGCTCAAATTGAATTATGGAAAAATAATGAAAATTACAATAATGAAGTTTATGTGCTACCAAAACATCTTGATGAGAAAGTAGCAATGCTCCATCTAAGTAAATTAGATGTAGAACTAACTCAACTAAGTAAAGATCAAGCAGAATACATAGGTGTAACTGTAAAAGGTCCTTTTAAAGGTGAAGATTATCGTTATTAATCAATAATTTTTAATCTATTATAAAAAGAGTATCAATTATTGGTGCTCTTTTTTTTTGTGGTAAAGTGCATATATTTTAAGTCAATTTCAATGATGTAAGCACAAGGGCTTGTGTCTAATTAGTATAAAAAAATGGTTATTTATTTTAAAATAAAATTTTATAGAAAAATAAGTAAGGCTTTAATAAGTCTTCTTTCTTTTTTTATGTTAAGTTGTGATTTTCAAAACCCAGCAGCATTTGAGCTACCTACATGGTTCTTTGATTTATCATTTCCATTGGTTCAACAGAAGTATTCTCTTGAAGGAATGGTTGATAATAAACAGATTTTTTCTACGCCAGATTCTCTAGGTATGCAATTAATGTTTGAAGGTCTATTACCTAAGGCATCGATTGGGAGTGATATTTTGGAAGTTGAGATAAATCAGAGTATTAAGTATGCTCAACCAGCTTCTAATGGGCCAATTTTTTCTTTTAATTTAGACTTACTATTAAATCTTCCAGTTTCATTAGGTCTGTCAGTACCATCTGCAGATGGTACTGTATCAAAAGCTGAATGGAATGCATTAGCTTCAACAATTAAAGTTGATACATTAATACAAATACCTGAAAATGGTTTTGACATTAGTGGTATTAACTTTCCGAGCTTTGTTGAGTCACTTGATGGTTTTTCAATTAAAGCTGATGAAGGAAGTTCTATAAGTGACTTTGTAACAACCATAAAAAATAATGGTATGCCTACAAATATTACTGAGCCTCAAATCTTATTTATTGCAGGATTTCGTAACTTAGATACATTAGCAGCTCATACTCAAACATCTATAGCTAAGGATGTTACTTTTAATTCATCAACATCTTTAAGCCAGAAAAACTTAGCAAAGGTTAATTATATTAAAATTAGTTTTGGGCTTGCAAGCACAAGTGAGGAAAATCTTACAATTAAAGCAGGGGATAGCTTAAAAATAAATACATCTTTTCAAATTAGAATTGCTGATGTTGATTCAGCAATTGTTAAAATTAGAGAATATGAAGTACCAGTTACTTTACCTAAAATTTTATTTCCATCTGATATTGAGATCTATGGTGGAAAACTTATTAATCCAAGTGGCTTTTTAACTAATGAGATCAATATAAAAAGTTTATCTAACACTTATCCTTTTGAAATCGATTTTTTAATGAATTTTAAAAATTTTATTCCTCCAAATGCACTTAAAGATTCGATTAAGATTGATAGAGTCCTTAAAAAAGGAGAACTTTTTACTAAAGTATATAATCTAGATGATTATACATTTTATAACCCAGCCGGTAGTGATAATGCTCTTACAGAACTAGACATTGATTTTTCCGCAAAATTATCAGCTCAAACTGGAAAGTTGCCTTTAGATGGCTCAAATATTGGTGGTATTGACCTTGATTTAGAATTGAAGAAGCTTCATTTTGAAACGCTTGAAGCAAATATCATTCAAGAATTTCCTCCTAGCTCATTTAGTGTCGCTGGTATGCCAATAGGCTTTATTGGGCTGGAGTTTGTAGATACAAAATTAGAAATTGAGATGCTAAATGGAATTCGTCTTCCTGTAGTTTTGGATTTTGATATGATATCGGTCAATCAACTTGGTGATACAATGAAAGTGAACGCATTTTCAACTTTAGCAACCCCCATTGGATCAACAGATACGACTAAGACCATAACTCGTTTATCAAGAGACGGCACTACTACACTAAAATATAAATCGCCATCATCTGTTACCTATACTGATAGCATTACCACTTCCCCTAAAACGGGTGAAACTACAATCAATGATTTGTTGTCATCAAATCCAGCTACTTTTGAAGTTAACTCTCGAGTAAGAATTGATGGGCGTGGAACCTTGGAATCAGGGATGCATATTGGAGGAAAATATAGAATGCTTGCCCCCTTTGAGGTAATAATGGCTCCTATGACATTTATTTCAGTTACAAATACACCAATGCAAGAAATGGATCATTCAAATCGTAATAAAATTCGTTCAACAATGCAATCGGCAAGTATGGAAATGACTGTTGAAAATAATATCCCTTCAGGTGGTGAATTATCAATGTTAATGTCAAATATTGGTTTTTTCCCACTTGATACAACAGTTTCTGCTCTTTCAGCTTTTAAAGACTCAATGGTAATTAAGTTAAATTGGGCAAGTTCAGATAGTCTTTATATTGTATCTAAATGTGAAAGTCTAAATCCAATAATAGGGAATTTATTTATTTTTGATGTGATGGATGATTTTACAGATTGCATAGATGGAATGGCTTATATCGTTAAAAGTACAGGTTTAGGAATTGATACAGTTGTTTCATACGTTGATACGCTACTTAAAATACCATTACCTAATCCGATCAGCTTTTACACAACTACTAGTTCAAGTGCTCATTCAGGTCAAGTAAAAGAACCAGGTTTTGTAGCTTACTCTAGCCCAATAAGTACATCTCGAATACGATTAATGACAAACCCAGGCCAGCCATTTATGGCTCCAAGATTTTCATTGTTTGGCTCAAATTCTAAGAAAGTATATTTAACAACAGCTGACTATATTGATATTAATTCAAGTATCAATCTAAAATTAAGTAGTAGTGGTATGACCTCAGCTGCACCTAATGAGATTACTATAAAATACCCTAATGGTGGAGAGACTTTAAACAAAGATACTCCTTTTACAATTAAATGGAAGACTTTTGGTACTGTTTCTAATGTTACTATTTCATATTATGCGGGCTCAAATCCAAACGTAGAATCAGATGAAGGTTGGACTAGCATTGCGGAAGAAATAAACAACCTTGATTCTTTTGCTTGGACTCCAAGTGCTACAAATGGTATTAATTCTATGACAGAATCATTAAGAGATAGTATTCGTATTCGTGTTAAATCCTCAGATAAAAAAACAATTGATATGTCAGGTTGGTATTTTACTATTAATCATCGTGCTGGAAAAATTACCTCAAATAGTAATAAGCTAAAATTAATTGATTGGTCATTAAAACCTTGAAAAGAGTTATTTACATTTATTTAATGCTTTTAATAGCACTTTTTGGGCAAAAAAGAGATCCGCGTTCAGTTGCACTGGCTGGTGCAACTACAACAATTGCTGATGGTATATATGCAGTTGGATTTAATCCGGGCCTCATAGCATTTCAAAAAGAGAAACCATTTATGCTTCAATTGGGTGGCATTGACTTTGGGTTGGGGAATAATTATTTATCTATGGCTGCAATGAATACCTTAAGTGGCGATACACTAGATAGTGATGAGAAAACAACCATTATAAATCGGTTTAAAAGTAGAGGAGGGTTTACTTTTGATCTCTTTGGTCAATTGGCTACTCCAGGCCTTAACTATGCTTCTGGCAATATGGTTTTAACATCTAATATTTTATACATGAGTTCTTATTCTTTACCTGCGGGTATGGCTCGATTAATGTTAGAGGGCAATGCTAATAATCCAGATATAGATATGACTTTGGGTCTAGAAATAATGAGTGTCCATGAATTAGGTTTCTCTTTTGCTGTTCCATTTGAATCATACGCGGTTGGCTTTACTTTAAAATACCTACAAGGATTATTTTATATGGGAATTGACCCTGATTCAAGTAGTGCAAATTTTATAACAACTCCACGTGCTGTTTATGGGTCAGGCTCTTATTATCTTAGACAAGGATTTGGTGGATCAGGCTATGGTTTAGATATTGGTATTGCAACTAAAGAATTCAATGGTATGAGATTTGGTGTATCATTAATTAATGCAGTTGGATCAATTGGTTGGAATAAACCTTCATTTATTAAAGATATGATTGATTATCCATTAAAATGGGATGGTGAACAATTATCAGATAGTGTTGCTGTTTTATATACCTACCAAATAGATTCACTAAGAGCTGATAATCTATCGTCAAGTACAATTTTTACTAGTAGTTCCAAAGTTGTTAAAAATCTAGATGAAAATGGTAAAGTAAAACAATTTAATATTCGCTATCCTGCAATTCTTCGATTTGGCTTATCTTATAAGAAAAATGATCTACTAATTAGTTCTGACTTGATAACTGGTTTTGAAAATCGTCTTTATGCTAATTCAAGATGGCGCTGGGCGATAGGTGTAGAGTCATATCGTTTCCCTTCTATGCCACTTAGAATGGGATTTGCATGGGAGGGGATGGATAGAACGGAATTAGGTTTAGGAGCGGGATTTTATGGAGGCCCAGTTATGATTGACTTTGGGTTCTCTTTCCGTAATGGTATGTGGATACATTCAATGAAAGGTTTAAATCTATCATTAGGTTTCACGATGACGAGCTTTAAAGGAAGAAAAAATAAAAAGGATGATTTAAAAAGTGGGCCATCGCCCACACCTGAAAAATCACTTCCTGGCGAAGATAAGAAGTGAAATTCCTCCAACTGAAAATAGTACATTTCCCATCCATGCTGCAAAAATGGGTGACATAACACCATTGTAGCCCATAGACATACCAAATTTTATAAAAGCATAATATATAAAAATCACAAAAATTCCCATTCCGGCACCAAAAGAAAGTCCGCCCTTTGATTTCATGACAACTAAAGGGAGTCCAAATAGAACAACAATCAAATTTGTAAATGCAAAAGATATTTTAAATAATCGATCTACCTCCCACTTAGTAGTATCGACTCCATTTTCCTTAAGCTGTTTAATACGAATTGTTAGGTCTGCGAAGCTCATTTCATCTGGAGTTTTAGATTGCTGAGTAATATCTTCTGGTGCAAAGTTTAAATTCAATAATGTGTCCCCTTTGGATAATCTCATTTCTTTAACTTCTCCATTCAGTTTGAATTCACGAATTGAGAAATCTGAAACATTCCATATTTTTAAGGAATCTAACCACTTTATACCTCTAGCATCTAAACGCTGAGTTACAATTCCTTTTTCTAAGGATATTGCAGTAATGCTACGCCCAATAGTTGTATTTACTCTATAACGTTCTATTGAAATGTGAGTTTTTTCATTTTTTTGTAAAAAGACATTCCGTAAATCTGTTTGTGCTTTTACTCGAGATCTTCTTTTCATGTATTCACGTTCAATGTTATATCGAGCTTCATTGCCTTTACTAACCCATTTATTATCTAGTTCAAATGAAATAAAACTAACGATGAGGCCAATGAAAGTAATCGGAAGGGCAATTCGGTAAAGGCTAATACCTGTAGCCTTCATTGCAGTTAGTTCATTTCGCTTAGCTAGTAATCCCACACTAAAAACAGTAGAAATTAACATTGACATAGGAAGGCCAAGATTTATAAACCATGGGATTGCATAAATATAATATTTGATTGTGATATTAGCAGGTATAGAGTTATCAATAAATCGATCTAGATTTTCAATTAAATCAACTATTAGAATAACACAGAGAAAACCTATCAGCGTCATTGATAAAGTGACTATAAATTGACGAATTATATAAATATCAAGTTTTTTCATTAAATAGGATTAGTAATTAAGTAGTGAATTTCATTATTATTGATGACTTTTAAAGATAATTAAATGAATTTATTAGAAGAAATTAATTCCGCTATTTCTATTTTTGCAGGTTTTATGTGGGGACCGCCATTATTAATTATATTATTGGGTGGAGGCATATATTTCTCATTTTATAGTCGTTTTGTTCCTTTTAAATACTTTTTTCATGGAATAAATATACTTTTTGGACGTTATAATGATCCAAAAGATCCCGGAGAAATTACTCATTTTCAAGCATTATCGAGTGCTTTAGCTAGTACAGTTGGTTTAGGAAATATTAGTGGTGTGGCAATAGCGATTCAAATGGGTGGGCCCGGCGCTTTATTTTGGATGTGGTTAAGCGCTATCTTAGGTATGTCAACAAAATTCTTTTCGTGCACTTTATCTGTACTTTATCGTGGAAAAGATGATGCTGGTAATATTCAAGGTGGTCCAATGTACTATATTGAAAAGGGGCTTGGAAAAAAATTCAAACCATTATCAATTCTTTTTAGTTTAGCGGGACTTATTGGTTGTACAGTAATTTTTCAATCAAATCAATTAGCAGATATTATAAGAAATCAAATATTTGAACCAAATGGATGGTTTTCCGATAATGTTATGGCTGGAAATTTTATTCAAGGTTTAATAATGGCTTTTTTTACTGCTCTAGTGATTTTTGGAGGTATAAAACGCATTAGCCAAGTTGCTTCTTACATGGTGCCAATTATGGTTGTGATATATCTTTTTGCAGGGCTATTAGTTATATTTAATCATATTACAGAAATTCCTTCATTATTTAGTTTAATACTGCATGATGCATTTACAGGAGAAGCGGTAATGGGTGGCTCTGTAGGAGCGGTAATTATAGCAGGTGTTCGAAGAGCATTATTTTCAAATGAAGCTGGTTTAGGTACCTCTGATATGGCTCATGGTGCTGCAAAAACAACTGAGCCAGTAAGAGAAGGTTTAGTGGCGATGATCGAACCTTTTATTGATACAATTATTGTCTGTACTATCACAGCAATGGTGATATTGTCATCTGGAGTATGGCAACAAGAAGGTTTAAGTGGAGTTACGATGACTACAACTGCTTTCATTAAAGAATTGGGAGGGTTTGGGAAATTTCTTTTACTAAGTGCTGTACTTACATTTAGTCTATCAACAATGATGAGTTATTCTTATTATGGAAGTAAGTGTAGTGGCTATCTTTTTGGAACAAAAAGTATTTTTTACTATCGGTGCTTCTATATTGTTACAATTGTGATTGGTGCAATGATTACTATTGATATGGTTATTAATCTTGTTGATGGAATGTATGCTATAATGGCTATTCCAACTGTGATTGGATCAGTTATGCTTTCTCCTAAAGTAATGAAAGAGGCTAAACTTTACTTTAAAAAACTATCTAACAATTTTGAGTCCTAATTTTATTTATATCCAGATATAAGTCCCCACTCTTCTTCAATTTTACATTCAATAATATTGAAGTAACTATTATAAAGATTTTTTACATTTTGAATTTGAGACTCTAAAATACCAGATAGCGCAATATAACCTCCTGGCTTTAAAAGTGATTGAAATTTTGGTAATAATTCTATTAGTGGTTTAGATAAAATATTAGCAATAAGAATATCATATTTATTTTTAGGCAACTTATTTGGTAAATATGTTGGAATAGATAAATTGTTTATTAAAGAATTTTGTTTGGTAACCTTTAATGCTCCAGGGTCGATGTCCACTGCAATTGATGATGAGCAACCTAGTTTAATAGCCGCAATTGATAATATTCCAGATCCACAACCAAAGTCTAAAATAGATTCACCACCTTTAATGTTTTCTGATAACCATTTTAAGCATAGTTTAGTAGTTGAATGCGTACCCGTACCAAATGCAGAGCCTGGATCTATAAATACATTGGCTACATTATCATCAGGAGGCTGCGATCCAACAGGAAGGATCCATAGTTTCTTAGAAATCTTATTTGGCACATTACTTTTTTGTGATTCTGTGACCCAATCAATATTTTTTACCTTTTTTTCAGAATAATTAGGAAGAGAAGTTAATTTAAAATGGTGCATTAATTTTTTAGCTAGTAATTCTCCACTTGTTTCAAGACTTGCTAGTACAATTATAGTTGGATTGTCCCAAGCTTCCCACCTTTTTTCACCTGGTTCATCGACCCACATTTCATTATATGATTTTTCTTTTCCTAAATTTCTAATTGTTGTTGAAAATGCACCACATGACAAAAATAGATCGCAGGCTAATTCTAAATCTATCTTTGGCATTATAAAAGTTATATTTTTCATATCTAAAACTTAAACGGAAGTGGTGTAATTTTTACTATGGAATCAATTAAACGAAAAAACCTTAGTACTGAGAAACAAAATATTAATTCTCATGCTATAGATGATAAACCTATTTTAGAAATTCTTCATATTATTAATTCAGAAGATCAAACAATAGCAGATAGAGTAAAAGAAGCAATTCCTGAAATAGAACAGACTGTTTTGATTGCAAGAGATGCCATAAGAAAGGGACATCGAATATATTATGTTGGTGCTGGAACTTCAGGTAGACTAGGAGTCCTTGATGCTTCAGAGATACCACCAACCTTTTCTGCTCCAAGTTATTTTTTTAATGGAATTATAGCAGGTGGTAACAAAGCTCTTCGTCAATCAATTGAAGGGATAGAAGATGAGCCGGAAACAGCAATCAATGATTTAAAAACAGTAAATTTAAAAGCTAATGATATTATTATTGGAATTAGTGCAAGTGGAGCTGCTAAATATGTTAAATCATCGCTTGATTATGGTAAATCTATTGGTGCTAAAACAGTCTATTTAATATGCAATGAAGAACCTTTTTTATCTGTTAATTCAGATATTATTATAAAAATTAACACGGGCCCTGAAGTGATAACAGGCTCTACTCGAATGAAGGCAGGAACTGCAACAAAGATGGTATTGAATATGATTTCAACTGCTACAATGATTCAATTAGGTAAAGTATATGACAATTTAATGATTGACCTTATGGCAGTAAATGATAAGCTAATCGATAGAGGTACTCGAATTATTGTTCAACTTACAGGCGCTGATTATCAATTAGCCAATTCTAAATTATTAGATGCAGATAAATCTGTAAAAACTGCTATAGTTATGATTAGATATAGTTGCTCAAAAGAAGAAGCTATTTTTAAATTAAATAAGTCTAAAGGATTTTTAAGAAAGTTATTATGATGATTAAAGTTCCTTCAATTGATAATCTTTTGAAAGAATGTCGTATTGATACATTTCGTGCTTCGGGTAAAGGAGGACAACATGTAAATAAAGTAGAAAGTGCAATCCGCTTAACCCATTATCCAACAGGAATTGTTATAACTTGTCAAGATGAAAGAAGTCAATATCGCAACAAAGAAATTGCAGTTAAAAGATTACATAAAAAACTTATTGAATTAAATCAAAAGCCAAAAAAAAGAATACCTACAAAAGCCACTAAATCATCTAAAATTAAAAGAATTGAATCAAAGAAAATTCATTCTCAAAAAAAAGCATTACGTCAAAAGCCAAAAAAAGATGAATAATATCATTGAATAGTTTAAGACCTGCTTATTTATACTTAATTTTTACCTTATCTTAAACTAACTAAAGTTCAAAAATGTCATTAAACAAATATATTTTTCGAGAGTATGATATTCGAGGTAAAGTTTCTGACGATTTCCCTGCAGATGTAGTTGAAAATTTAGGAAAAGCTTTTGGTACTTTTATTAATAGAAGTGGAGGGAAGGAAATATCTCTTAGTGGCGATGTACGTTTAACAACACCCTTATTAATTGAACAATTTAAAAGTGGAGTATTAAGTACAGGAATAGATGTTATAAATATTGGTATCTTACCTACTCCTGCAAATTATTATTCAATGTATAAATTGGATGTAGCTGGAGCAGTTCAAATTACAGGAAGTCATAACCCACCAGAGTTTAATGGTTTTAAAATGTCGCGTAATAAGAAAGCTGTTTTTGGTGAATCAATTCAAGAATTAAGAACAATTATAGAAAAGAAAGATTTTGAAAAAGGTGAAGGATCTGAAGCATCATATGATATTTTAAGTGACTATAAGGCAATGTTGCTATCAAAAATTGATATTAAAAAAACTATTAAAGTAGTTATGGATTGTGGTAATGCCGCTGGAGCTATTTGTGCTCCAGAAATTTTTAAGAACTTCAATATTGAATTAACAGAACTATTTTGTGATATAGACGGAACTTTTCCAAATCATCACCCTGATCCGACAGTAAAAGAAAATCTTATTGACTTAATAAATAAAATAAAAACTGGTGATTATGATATTGGGATAGCTTTTGATGGAGATGCAGATAGAGTTGGTGTAGTTGATGAAACTGGAGATATCATCTGGGCAGATCAATTAATGGCACTTTTCTTACCAGAAGTTGTACAGGATGGCGATGAAATTCTTTATGATGTAAAGTGCTCTCAAGCATTAGAAGATATGGTCATTAAATATGGTGGAAAACCTATAATGTGGAAAACGGGCCACTCACTTATAAAACAACGAATGGCTGAACTGAACTGTAAATTAGGCGGTGAAATGAGTGGTCATATTTTTTTCGCAGATGATTATTTTGGTTTTGACGATGCTTTGTATGTAGCAGCTAGAATAATACAAACACTTTCAAGAACTAATAAAACTTTATCAGAGCTTAAAAGTGAATTACCAAAATATTATTCAACTCCTGAAATGCGTTTAGAAGCTGATTCAGATGAAGAAAAATTTAGAATCGCTCAAGAAGCAGTTAATTATTTTAAAGAAAATTATGATTGCATAACTATTGATGGCGTAAGGATTAAATTTGGAGATGGTTGGGGATTAGTTCGTCAATCAAATACTCAACCTGCGATAGTATGCCGTTTTGAAGCAAAGACTCATGAAAGAATGCTTGAAATACAATCCATCGTTTTAAATAAGCTTAAAGAAATTGGCAGACTTAAAATTGACGCCAAACATTAACTCATTTGAAAAACATATTTCTTTTTTAAAAAGTGGTGTTGAAAAAGCACTCAAGAATATTCCTTTAAATGATACACCTAATTATTTATATGATCCAATTAGATATATT
>TARA_B110001454_G_scaffold53630_2_pt1 | contig 13201 bp, 14 predicted proteins | sample TARA_B110001454 | Tara Oceans TARA_B110001454 (sample SAMEA4397004) | marine metagenome | biome: Polar Biome; feature: [MES] marine water layer (ENVO:01000295) within the mesopelagic zone...; material: water (ENVO:00002006), including particulate matter (ENVO:01000060) such as...... | reverse complement strand
TGAGGTTTCCAACCTCATGTCCCGGGTTCAAATCCCGGCGGGCGCACCAAATTAATTACAATCTTTGCATCTATCATATTGAAACACCTTTCCCCCTCCGATGACCTGTGTCTGGCGAGTCAGCAACTCAAATATCCAATGAGGTTGGAATAAGTAAAGATCAATCAGATCTCTTGGATGAGAAACAGATCATTGGTCGAAAAATATGGAGGATTGTTCCTTATCTCAAAAGATATTGGAAGAGAGCATTGGGGGGAATAGTAACCAATGCTGTAGCTAGAGCCTTTGATTTGATACCATTCATTGCTATAGGAATGGCTGCCGATTATTATAGAGATAAAACGTTCACAGATGGCACTATTGAAAGATTTGTAACTTCAGATTTTCTTCCAGGATTAGGCCCTATGAACTCAATAGAGTTTGGTTTTGGCTTCTTAATTTTAATATGTTTTTCATGTCTTGCAGTATTTCAAGGCATTAGTAATCAACTATGGCAGTCAACTGCTTATATGGCTCAACATGATATTAGGATGGATGCTACAGATTCGTTAATGGCTATGGAGGCGTCATACTTTGAAACCAGACAAACAGGCAATCTAATGGCAGTTCTTTCTGCAGATGTCGCCCAGTTAGAAGATATAATTTCAGATGCCAGTACTAGTATGATCCGTCTAATTATGACTTTTGCCACTGCCTTCGGCATAATGTTCTGGATGTCACCTATGTTGGCTCTAATTTTATTTGCTCCTTTAACTCTAATCGTCCCCATGGTCGTTTGGTTCTCTACTAGAGTTCAGCGTAAATATAGAAAAACCAGAGAAAGCACAGGAGGAATTGTAGCGATATTAGAGAATGTCTTATCGGGTATTACAGTAGTTCAGGCTTACAATGCAACCGATTTCGAGAGCTCTAGAATTGGTCGACAAAGTGGTGATTATCGCGACCAATCTATATCAGCGGCATTTGTAAGAAATCGTTTCATCCCTGGAATATATGTAGTGGCTGGATTATCTTTTGGTCTTCTCGTATCTGCTGGTGGTTGGGTTATGGCTTCTGGCGAGATTACCGTCGGACAGTTTGTGACGTTCCTTTTAATTTCAACTAGAATGACTATGCCTATGTTCATTTTAGGAATGCTTCTGAATCAACTCCAAAAAGGCGAGGCTTCTTCAAAGAGAGTATTTGCTATAATTGATTTAGAACCATCAATTTACGATAAAGAAGGAGCAATCGCACTTGATGGTCCAATTACCTCAATCACTTTTGAAGATGTCTCATTTTCCTACCCTACGTCCGAAGGAAATGTCCTCAATGGTATTTCTTTCACAGCATCTTCAGGTAATTTCCTAGGAGTTATGGGGCACACAGGTGCAGGTAAGAGTACTATTCTAAAACTATTAGAGAGGTTTTATGAACCTCAGAGTGGCAAAGTTTTGATTAATGGTATTGATATTAATGAGTATTCCATTAAATCTGTTAGGGACCGGGTTGGTTTTGTTTCCCAAGAACCATTCCTCTTTTTCGGTACCTTACGTGAAAATATAGCATATGCACGTGAAGCAACAGATGAAGAAATTAAGACTGCTTTGGAAACTGCTGGTGCGTGGGAATTCACATCTAAACTTTCTCAAGGGATCGACACAATGGTTGGCGATCGTGGTGTAATGCTATCTGGCGGCCAAAGAGCGCGCATAAGTCTGGCCCGTGCTCTTCTCAACAACCCTGATCTTCTCATCCTTGATGAAGCAAGTGCTGCTTTAGATGCTGAGACAGAAAAGAGAATCCAACAATCTCTTTTCGGTGATTCAAATGGAGATAAAAAAAGAATTACTATTGCAGTTGCTCATAGGTTAGCAACAATAAGAAATTCCGATGAAATAATCGCATTGGTTGACGGTGTTATAGTAGAACGTGGGACACATAATGAATTGGTAAAAAATGATAATGTATATGCCTCTCAATGGTCAATTCAAACCGGAGAAATTGATTCTTAGGAGGTATAATTTTGGATATCCAATGGATAAAGATTCATCCTGGTAAAGTATTCATAGGCTCCGATAATCGTTCTGTTCTTTTTGGAGGAATTGGGCCTAGGCACGAGGTAAAAATTGATTACGAATTTGAAATTTCTTTCTTGCCTGTCATAAAAAAACATGCATCTAAGATGTTATTATCGAATGAGTATAATATTGCCTCAGAATCTGAATGGGCACTCGCTTTTAAACAGGGTTTAATTTCAGGAAATAATGAAGTAGAAGAATTGACGGATCGAATACGAGGTTCTTATTGGTCAAAATTTTGTGATGGCAGGCCCTTTCTCGAAGATGATTGGCTGATGAAATCCTCTCGTTCTTGGAATTCAGGTACTCCTTCAATGAATCATCTCAGTAGGGGACAAAATTCAGAGTATCTTCGAATAGTTAAGAGACCCAAGAATCATATTTTTAGCCCTGATTCTCCTCAATTACCAAGGTCTTCTGACAAATATAAGTTATTGTCTGAAGAATTTTTTATTGCATTTGTTGTCGGTATAGCCCCTTCTTTTTTGTGGGCTTACTTCAACGCTAGTGACGGATATATATCTGAAGGCTGGTTAAACCTTGTTTTTGGTGGTCTTTTTATTGGTGTATTTACGGTTATCTTTTGGCGTCCCAAAACAACTTCTTGGCGGGTTGGAACTAATTGTGGAAAGATGAAACCAGTCTAACGTTTTCTATCATCTATTTGCAAGCCTGATTTTCCTCTTAGTATTCTTATCCATCCTGTCAAAACACCCATTCCATAATTCCAGTGTAATGTGTAAGTTGCTATCGATGACAAGAATATAGTTTTCTTCGTCTTACTTGGTGAATTTCCTTTCCATGACCCATACCATGCTATCAGATTGTATAGTAAAATAAGTGTTGGCAATGTGTGTACTCCAAGTCTTGGAAGACCCATTGGTACTGTTGATAAACTAATATCCCAAAATTCCGGCCAAGCCAATCCTTCATTCGACAAGCCCCAGAAAAAGAATCCAAATGCAGCTATTACTATCGGAGGAAATAATGCAACCGCTGTATGCGTAGGCACTCTTAGTTCTGGATATTGATGACTTGCTAAAGTCCTTACAAGCCCATAGTTCCTAATTTGTTTCTTTACTCTTGATAAATCTCTTCTTCTATGCCACATAATTGCAGTTCTATCAGTCCACAATTTTTTTCCAGTCATCCTAATTTTATGATCAAGCATAACATCTTCTGCACCTATTGCACCTTCGTCAAATCCCCCTATCTCTTCAAGAACTGAACGCCTGTAAGCACAATTGACACCCGGTAATTGAGTTACCTCCTCAAGTTCTTTTGTCCCTGCTTTACCATAATTTGTGCCAGCTGTAAATATTGTACTACAGAATGCAACATCTATTACTTGCTGCCACATTGTTGATTCTTCAACAGGTGCGAAATTTGGTCCTCCAACTCCACTAACCTCTTCTCTAACAAACCATGAAACAAGTTTTTCAACCCAATTTTCAGGTACAATTACATCATCATCTGTAAATAAGATAAGTTCAGAATCCGTTGCATTGATTGCTATATTGCATGCATCTGCTCTAGTTCTAGATCCTTCATCGTCTATGAATTGGATGTTATTATTTTCACAAACTTTCCCCCCAGGGTCGTTTGTAGGGCCTACTACGACTATTTTACAAGGACCTGAATAAGTTTGATTGACTAGTCCTTTGAGTACAATATCTAGTTCCTCATGATTCCTGACGCTAGGAATGATGACCGTAACAGAGGGATTGCTCATGGCTGTGCGTAAGCGCCTACGCTTTCAATAACATCGATGGATAATCAAGCATCACTTGTAACTCTTGGAGCTAGGAAGTATATCCAACTTGCTCCTCCATCATTACTATTCCATGTAAGTCGTAATGGATATTTATCTTGAAATTCTAGAGTCACAGCATCAGTTAATCCACTTGCGAGTTTTCGAGTTAAAGGGTCTAGGAATTGTAGTGAATAGGTTGAATGAGTTGGATTTGGAGCGACAAGTTCACTAAGTTCTCCAGCATCGAATCTGACATTTACTGATTCTCCAGCTTCAACAGTTACTGAGACACTCATTTGATTTGCATCTAAACTTAGATCAACTAGTTCACCTACAAATTTTGCTGCTCTTAATGCATTAGATAATTTCGTAGGTTCTATAGTTGCTTTGCTGTCAAAAGTCAATGATGGCATTTTAGGTTCATTCATAGTACCAGTGTCTAATCCTCTTAGAATTCGGTGTACTGCACCTACTCTTACGTTTATTGCACCTATTGCTTCATCGTAATCTAATTCAACTAAGTCAGAAGGTCCCGCGAGACTTAGTAAATCTCGTAATTTAACTAACTCTAGGCCAATCTCCACTGGTTCTACTTCATAAGTTTCGAAACAAGCATCCCCTATTGTTGCAGATAATAATGCCACATGTGAACCATCTACTACATTGATATGAAGCCCATTCTCTCCCCATACTAATTTTGCTTCTTCTGTTAACACTGAAAGCAAATCCACTATTTCTTTCATTAATTGCGTATTTGCTGTGACTCTCAACATCATGACACCCCTTTCTTATCCTACCCTTAACTGCTGGTTATTCATGCTTCTGTTTGAGCAATTAGTAATTCGCCTATCAAAACTTTACTTTTATTGCTAATTTATTGGTATTCTCTAAACTTGTGTCCACAACTTTCACAGGTGCAAATTTTAGTCTCAGGCTCATCAGAAGAACGTGTTTGCATAAGTACAACAAATATTCTGTCTTCATCGCACTTAGGGCACAGATAATCTCCTACCCACAGAGTTCCTTGAGCAACATCTACCGGTACAACTTCCTTCAAGTGTTTCAAATCTGGAGCTGCACTAGAAGTCCCTGCTTTCGATAGATCAATGGTGATTCCAGTCTGAGGGTCAGTAAACTCTGCACCTTTCCCATCTTTTCCTGCGAGAGGCCCTTCATACTTGCATGAATAATTCGTACACCTAATATTTCCATTCCCTTCCATAAAACCTAACGTACCACATTCTGGACAAAACATAACTTCAACCACCAGTTGATTTCTATCAACCAACCGAATAGTGGTAAATCATTGTGTTATTGAACATTACTCATCATTGAACTGCAAAAAAACCTAGGTTTATGAAAATAATTCGATTCCAGCTTTGTAACCAGTCCATGCCAAACCTATGCTTCCTATGATTGTCAAACTAACGTATAATAATGTCGTAGACATCTCATTTTCAGATAAATTTACAGTATCCATTGCGAAAGCCGACATTGTAGTGAACGCTCCGAGTAAACCCGTGCCAAATAATAACAGATTATCTTGACTGATTAATGCATCAGCAGCGATAGCACCAAACATTACTCCGAGTAAAAGAGATCCAAGTAAATTTACAGTTATAGTACCATACGGTAATCCTTCCGAGGGCATAATATCTGAAATTATATATCTTAGAATGGCCCCTATCGCTCCACCGACTCCAACCAATAGCATGAGCCTACCTTCCATAACCCGGCCAAGGGATGCCAGTTTTGACGCCTTCGCTTGGAATCGTGAGATTGAAGCATGAAGTCCATGTCGAAGAGCCCGTGCGTATCATCTACGATTGGAAGTTAGCCCGTGTTATTGATGATGATAATGAAGTCATTGATGAATTATATTGGAATAGAATTTCAACAAAAGCACTTGTTAACCGCCTCTATGATTTACAATCTGGCCGCATGAGTTCTGAAGCACGTTCTCTTAAAGAAAGATTTCCAGATGCTACAGTAGATGCGTTGGGTGTATTGTCATATTCTGGTTGGCCTGAGTTATCCGAAGAAGAGGTGCGAAAATTCACAGCAGCTTCCACTCGTCTAGCTAAGCGTGGTGTTGCAGATTCCTCTGGAGATATAGACAGGCGTCTAGATATGTTAGTATCAGCAAATAATGAACTTAGAGCCTCATGGACTACTCTTGAGGCTAGGTGTATCGAATGGGTAGGTCTATTTCTATCTGAACTCGATTTAGACACAGACAGACGAGAAATTCCTGTAATAGTTTCGTCATCCTCATCGATTAACGAGGTTTCAGAGAAATTTGGCGTAGCCGACACTTGTCATCAACCTTCGGAAGATGAATGGCTTGTCCTTAAATCTCATGCTCAAACAGTAGTTGATTTAACTGAGACACTATCAAATCATGAGGAAGCAATTCGAGTGTTGGCTAATGATTATTTACCTAGTTTATCTGCATTAATCGGTCCAATCGGTGCTGCTAAATTAGTAGTTTTAGCAGGGGGTCGGGAGCGATTAGCTCGCATGCCATCAGGAAGTTTACAAGTGTTAGGTGCCAATGCAGCAATGGCTGCCCATCGAAGAGGTGCCCCCCCTCCTAAACATGGGGCGGTTTTATTTTCTATGCCTGCAGTTAGCCGTAGCCCTCGCTGGGTTCGTGGAAAAATCGCTAGATATTTGGCGGGAAAAGCCAGTATTGCTGTTAGAGTAGATCATTTTGATGGCACACCATGGACGAAAGAAGATATTTCAAAAATACATAAGGAAGCTGAAGCAATAAAAAACAAATTCCCTAAACCTCCTAAGAGGAAGTGAATTCATGGCCCGAAGAAAACCCATACAATTAGCATGGGGTATTCGTAAAGAAGGACGTTCTCTGTGGACTAGAAATGCGGTGAAAGGTGTTTCAGTTAGAGGAGAAAGAAGAAAGAAAGATAGCCGAATAGAATGGCGGCACTGGGATCCAACAAAATCTAAAGTGGCCGCTAGTTTGCTAAAAACTCAAAGAGAACCTAGTTTAATGCTTCCTAGAGAAGGTGCAACCTGCCTCTATCTAGGCGCATCTTCCGGGACTACAGTTAGTCATATTCATGACCATGTTTGTGGTTCGGGGAATCACCATAATGGGCAGATCGTGGCAGTAGAAATAGCCCCGAGAATGATGAGAGATTTGAGTAAACTATCTGAATTAAGGCCGGGCTTAATTCCTGTTTTGGGAGATGCTAGAGACCCTTTAGTTATATCTCCGTATCTCAGAAGTAAAGTTGACTGGATTCATCAAGATATTAGTATAGCGGATCAAACAAATTCATTTCTGAAGATATCTGAAATTTTCCTTAAAGTCGGAGGAATTGGCTTATTGTCTCTCAAGGCCGCTAGCGAAAGATGGTTGGAGGGAGGTGATGACTCTAGATTTACAGTAGCAAAGGAATTAATAGAATCCAACCAAAAAATAGTTTTATTAGAGATTATTGATATCTCATACTTTGAGGGTCAACACAGAGTATTTGTTATTGAAAGAGATGATAATTAATTATCCGCTGGCTTCCACACCAATTACTACTGCTATCAGAAGGATGTATCCAATAATTATTAACCCAACCACTACAATATTTACCCAACCTAAAATCTGTGCTGCTTTAGCTAGTCCTTGATCAGGATGACCTGGTTGACTATTCGTTATTGCCAATGCACCATTAGCCAGAATGACTGCCGGAATCGCGGTACATATCCCACACAAAAACCATGACACAGCTGCAAGGACAAGCGCTAGAGTAGCGTTAGTTGTTGTATATTGTCCCATTGGATGTCCACTAACTTGTACAGTACTACCCGCATTCTTTCCAGGGTTAGCCCATGGTATCTCACTTTCTTCACTCATTAATCTCCGCACATCAATTCCTTTTTTAATAGTTTTTCATTCAATCTAACCGACAAATCTTCTCAGGCAATATAATGTATTATGCAGTTCATGGTCTGAGCGTGCCTGAAATGCCAGAGGTTGAAACAGTCCGTAGAGGCCTTGTACCACATTTAGTCGGTTCAACAATCAGCTTTGTTGATTTACGTCGGCCGAATCTTCGTTTCCCATTCCCTAAAGATTTCGAAGAAATATTAACCGGATCTCAAATCGAAAGAATTGATAGGCGTTCCAAATATCTTTTATTTCGTTTATCAAATGACTATACTTGGATGAGTCATCTTGGAATGACTGGAGTATGGACCATTGAAGGAGACGGTTCAGGGAAACATGATCATGTATATTTTGAATTTGATGATGGTGCAAAGACTGCTACATATACAGACCATAGAAGATTTGGGTTCATGGATACTTTTCTCACTTCCGAAGAATCTGAACAGAAATGGTTAGCAAATCTTGGACCCGAACCTCTTACTGAAGAATTCACTATTGAAATTTTGAATTCTAATCTTCGAAGTAAACGTTCTCCAATTAAAAGTGCATTATTAGATCAAAGAGTTGTATCAGGGCTTGGAAATATCTATGTTAGTGAGATTCTCTTTAGAAGTAAAATATCTCCCCTAAATACAGCAGCAGAGATTGCAGGTAAGAACCAGAGAGCCAGTATCAAAGTACAACGTATTTTTGAGCATACGAATCAAGTTATTGCCGAAGCAATAATGGTTGGAGGTTCAACTATTTCAGATTTTAGAGGTGTATCCGGGGATTCGGATTTGGGTTACTTTGCACAACAGTTCCGAGTATTCAATCGTGAAGGTGAAGAATGTGTGACTGAATCTTGCAAGGGAATAATTTTGAGAATAGTTCAGTCAGGCCGCTCAACCTTTTACTGTCCAAAATGTCAACGCTAAAATTATTTGAGCATTTGATCGACAATCGCTAATTGTAACCACATGGGTGTAATTTTTGTTACCAAAGGTAATGGCTTGTTGATTATACCCGCTATAACTTCTCTTTTTCCTTTTCTCATTGATTTAATTGCAATTTCTGCTACTCTATTGGTGGGAATTGCTGTGTATCTTTCCATTTTACTGAGTTCCATCCCAGCAACTTCTTGGAATCCTGTATTTACATAACCAGGACAAAGTGCAGTTACTGTAACTCCTTTACCTTTGAGTTCTTTGTGTAAAGCTCGTGAGTAAGATAATACATATGCCTTAGTTGCACAATAAACTGCAAACCCGGGTCCAGAAATATATGCTGCAATGGATGCAACATTCATGATACGCCCTTTCCCTTTTTTTACCATTTGATTTCCGAATTCATGAGATAATTTTGTTAGTGCATGAATATTTAGGTCAATCATTTCTAATTGCCTATCTATTGGCATCTCAGTATGGTGTCCTAGTATACCAAAACCTGCATTATTTACTAAAATATCTATTTTTTTCACTTTTTTAATTACTGTATTAATTCCCTTTTCTGTTGTCAAATCAGCCACAATAACTTCACAATTAATGTTGTGTTTCTTAGTTAATTCTTTAGATAAATCATCTAATTCCCTTTTCCTTCTAGCACAAATTACTAAGTCGCAATTCTGTGATGCTAGAATCTTTGCAATTTCCATTCCTATGCCACTGGATGCCCCAGTAACCAAAGCAATCTCTCTCGTCGTCCCCATCATAATCTGTTTATCGTTCAGAGTTTCATATAATATGATGTTTAGTTTATATTCTTTCAAATTCAATAAGTTAATCCCGCATATGCGAATGGTAAATTCATAACTTTCTCTAAGTTTTGCTCCATTTATATATGTTTAGAGAATTAAAGATAAGGAAGTGAGAAAATAGTTAGAAAAACAAGAAATAAGCACCTTTGGAGTTTAACTTTAGTTAGGTCCGGAGGATACAAAAGAAACAATGAATTAGAAGATGCTCTATTTGCATTCGGTCGAACTTCCGACGAAGTAGAACATTTTCCAAAATCTAGACTGCCTACTGGTTTAGTAAATTTGTTGAAAAGAACGAATTTACAAGATGATGCACTTGAAACCGGATTTTTTTTAGAAATCTCGTCCAAACCTCTAAGTCAAAATGATTGGTTTAAATTTGAACAGATTATTTCTGTAAAACCCAAATCCACCTGCCCTCTAGGAACGTCTCTAAGAGCAGTCTTTTCAGTTGATGATGGTTATGATACTTTTGAATTGGGGACTTTCCCTTGGTCTGATTCTATGCCTAGTCAGTTGTGGGTTAGAGTTAGTGTACTTGATGATAGAACTTTAGCATGGATTCTTTCTCAGAAAAACCTTCTTTGTGGCGATGAAAATGAACAAAAAACTCTTCATGATTTTTCTAATTTAGAGATAAGTAATCCCAAACCAGTTGAATATTTACGTCTCCCGCCGCCCCCTGAACTGCCATACAACTTCTTTGACAAAGAATAATTACAATAACATTCATGTGTATTCAATTGACCAGCGCTACTATGACATACACTATACAACAGAAATTGACTACTGAGTTTATTGGTACATTTTTTCTCTCTCTTACAATATGTACTGCAGCAGTATACGGTACAGCGGGTGATTATGCCCCCTTTGCAATAGCCTCGACTCTCATGGTGATGATCTATGCTGGAGGACATATATCTGGTGCACATTATAACCCTGCAGTCACGGTTTCGATTTATCTTCGAGGTGCTTGTGACAAAGATGAGGTTCTACCATATATCGCTTCACAAATAATAGCTGCAGTTTCTGCAGCTTTTGTTGTAGAGAGACTTTTATTGCCTGATACATTATCTCCCGAAATGACTGATTTAGGTACTGAGGCAATAGTTGCAGAACTTCTCTTCACTTTCGCACTAGCATATGTAATCTTGAATGTTGCAACAACTGAATCAACATCTGATAATGGTTACTATGGTGCTGCAATTGCTTTTGTTGTACTTGCAGGTGCGATAACTGTGGGCAGTATCTCTCTTGCTTCATTTAATCCTGCAGTAACTAGTGCACTAATAGTGTCTGGAAAAGTAAGTCTTGCAGATTCATGGATGCATTTTGTTCCTCAATTCATTGGAGCAGTTTTAGCAACATATGTTTACAAGTCAACTCAATGAAATAGTTCATAACTCTCATTCAGTATCGAAATTTTAGTTTCGTTTATATACCGTCAAGATAAACTATGATCATGCAATGGAATGTAATAATATCGAAATCAATTGAAGACCAAAATGAAGACTTAGGAATTTTTAATTGGAACTTCAAAGGTAGTAATACCTGCCTGGGGTTGAATACACTAGTTTCAGCGAAGATCAAAGATCGTGAATGGGCTCTAAGGGTTAATTCTTCTTTAGTACATGGAGTTGAAGATGGTTCTGAAGTTTGGGCTCAGGAAATATTTCTTATTCCTAAGACAAACGAGAGACAATCTTACTCTGGAGAAACTAAAATTTTCTATTCTAAGTCATTACAAACGATTGGTGATCAGATAGGTCTTATCGAATTAGTTAATAATGAAATCAAAGAAGGAATGTGGGATTTAAGAGCCAACCCATTGAGTTTTAGCATTCATAATAGAGAACCTTGTTGGCATATCAGATTACATCGTATTTCTCAAGATGAAGAAGAATAGAGTATAATCACATATTCCTACGGAACTTTCCACCAGTTTCAAACAATGCTTGTGTTACTTGACCGACTGTACAATGTTCAACAATATCCATCATTACTTCAAACAGATTACCACCTTCTCTTGCTACTTGTTTGAGTCTTGCTAGTCCTTCTTCTGCTTCTTTGGCATGAGATTCTTTGAATGCTCTATTTCTGTCTATAACCATCATTCTTTCAGTTTTATCAGAACGTGTAACTTCGATATTGAATTCTTCTACAGATAATGAATTATCTCCTCCTTCTTCGAAAGTGTTTACTCCAATAATTGGTAACTCTCCAGAGTGTTTCCTATGTTCATAGATCATTGACTCGTCTTGTATACGATTTCTCTGATAATTAACTTCGAGAGCCCCAAGAACTCCACCACGTTTATGCATTTCTTCGAATATTTTCAGAATTTCTTCTTCTACAGAATCAGTCAACCAGTTCGCTATGTGCGAGCCTTGTAGAGGGTTCTCATTTTGTAACCAGCCATATTCTTTTGAAAGAATTAGTTGAATTGCTACTGCATCCCTTACTGTATCTTCTGTAGGTGTTCCAAATGCTTCATCTCGAGAATTTGTATGTAATGAATTTGCATTATCTGCTAATGCATAAAGTGCCTGTAATGTAGTACGATAATCATTCCAAGTATATTCTTGAGCGTGTAATGATCTACCACTACTCTGTATGTGATATTTCAGTTTCTGACCACGCTCATTAACTCCATACATGTCACGCATAGCAATAGCCCAGATTCTTCTACAGACTCTACCAATAACTGCATATTCAGGATCCATGCCATTAGAGAAGAACCAACTGAAGTTTCTCAAGAATTTATTTGCATCTAATCCTCTTGAATTGAATAACTCAACATATGTCAAACCATTAGACAATGTAAGAGCGGCTTGTGAAATTGGGTTTGCTCCAGCTTCTGCAATATGGTATCCCGAAATTGAAACGAAGTAGTGATTACGAACTTCATTATCAACATAAAACTCTGCAACGTCACCCATCATTCTCAAAGCAGTATCAAGATTGAATACTAGTGTATTCTGACCCATTGATTCTTTCAATTGGTCTGCTTGCACGGTTCCTCTAACTGTACTTAGGGTTCTAGCTTTAATCTCGGCATGTTCTTTCTCATCTGGCTTACGTCCATTCTCTTCTTCGAACTTCTTTACTTGTTGTCTGATTGCTACATTGAAGAAAGCAGCAAGATGCCACCAATAATTACCGTTAATTGTCTTTGATACAGAGGTATTAGTGGCGGACAAGTCAAATCCTTCGAATAATTTTTCCATTTCATCTATAGTACTTATTGATACACCACTTTCACAAACTTTACCAAAGATATCTAGTCTTTCTTGAGGGTCATTGCCATACAAACTTGGAGAATCAAATGCTACTGAAAGCCTATTGAAGTTTTGATCCTTAGAAAGGAAATGATATCTCTTATTTGTTCTCTCTGCACTACCTTCTCCCGCAAACATTCTGACAGGTAATTCATCCTGTCTCTTGAAGGGGAACACTCCACCAGTATAGGGGAATGAGCCAGGTATATTCTCTTTCCTAATCCACTCTAGGGTATCTCCCCAGTCGCTATAATCAGGTAGAGCAACTCTTGGCATATCTAAGCCTGAAAGTGTTGTTCTGGTTGTTTTCACAGGGATATCTTTGTTTCGAACAGTATAGCTAGTTGCTCCTGAACGATATTCTTCTGATTTAGTTCTGAAATTTTCTAAACTTTCCCAAGCACTCTCAGGTATTTCAGAGCGAACAATATCTGCTTCTTGCTTGAGCCCTTCTGCTACCGTTTT
>TARA_B110001454_G_scaffold49380_1_pt1 | contig 13206 bp, 11 predicted proteins | sample TARA_B110001454 | Tara Oceans TARA_B110001454 (sample SAMEA4397004) | marine metagenome | biome: Polar Biome; feature: [MES] marine water layer (ENVO:01000295) within the mesopelagic zone...; material: water (ENVO:00002006), including particulate matter (ENVO:01000060) such as...... | reverse complement strand
GCGATAATTAGTGATGCGCTGGCTCTTATATCTGTTGACATCACCGGAGCAGCAACCAGTGACTTCTTTCCTCTAATAAACGCGGTATTATTCTCCACTTTAATGTTAGCGCCAAGTCTGGCAAGTTCAGGGATATGACTAAACCTATCATGATAGACAGTATCTGTCACAACAGAAGAACCATTTGCTAGAGACATTAGTGCAACCCACTGGGCTTGTAAGTCTGTTGGAAAGCCGGGGAATACAGCAGTTGTCATATCTACAGATTTAAGTTGTTTTGGCGGAGTGACGGTAACTGAATTTTTTGTTGTGTCTATTTCGCAACCAGTTTCACAGAGCTTATTTATTACTTTATCAAGGTGCTCTGGAATAACATCTTCAACTTTAATTTTACCTAATAATGCTCCTGAGATGAGAAAGGTTCCAGCCTCAATTCTATCTGGGATAATTTCAATATCCGCAGGCCTCAGCTCATTGACTCCTTCAATAATTAATGTGTCTGTCCCTATTCCTTTTATATTGGCACCCATACTATTTAAAAATTGACAAAGTTGTGTAATCTCAGGTTCTTTTGCACAATTATAAAGCCTAGTGACCCCCTTCGCTTTTACGGCTGCCATTGCAAGGTTCCCTGTTGCACCAACAGATGGAAAGTCAAAATAAATATCAGTACCAATAAGTTCTTTTGCTTTAGCTAAAATATTACCGCCCTCAAGATTTAGTTTTACACCAAGTTGTTCTAAGCCTTTTAAGTGATAGTCAACTGGCCTTGGTCCCCATGCACAGCCGCCCGGCAGTGAAACATTTACCCTTCCGAATCTCGATATTAAAGGCCCTAAAACATAAAATGATGCTCTCATGGTCTTGACTAGATCATAAGGAGCCTCTGGATTATTCGCTGAGAAAGAGTCTATGATTAGCTCTCCATTATTAAGTATTGTTTTTGCTCCAATTATATTTAACAGTTTCATCATTGTTCTAGTGTCACGAAGGTCAGGGACCTTTTTAATTGTAAATTTTCCGGGAGCTAATAATGTTGCTGCCATGATAGGTAAAACTGCATTTTTTGCACCACTAATTTTAACTATACCATTAAGTGGTTTATTTCCTTGAATAATAATTTTTTCCATAACTATGCTACTATTTCATCACCTATTAATAGATTATTAATTACCTCAGTACTAATATCGCCGGCAAGGTATTCCGCACTAACAATTGTACGAGCATTACTAACAAATTTCGTTACATGTAAATGCCTATCAGCTTTTTTTGCGATTTGAGGTAAATGGGTTATACATATTACTTGCTTATGTTTTGACAATTTTCTTAGATGACTAGATACTTTCTTTGCAGTTTCTCCAGAAATCCCAGAATCTATTTCATCAAATATTAGTGTTGACACAGGATTTTGATCTTGAAAAACAGTTTTTATCGCCAGCATTATTCTAGACATTTCACCTCCGGATGCTATAGCAGCCATCGGCTTTAATGGTTCACCCGGGTTTGCTGAAAGTAAAAATTCAACTTCATCAACGCCCTTAGCATAGTATCGAAGTGTTTCATTGTTATATGAAATAAAACTGTTTTCCTTGAGTTTTTGAGATATATCTATACTGAATTTTGCACCATTCATATTTAATTCACCTAAAGAATTTTCAATTAACTGAGATAGGTTTTTAGATTTACTTTTGCGACTTATCAATAATTCTAAAGCAAGTTTGTTATACTTTTTTTTCAATTCTTCAATATTTTTGCTTAGCTCTTCCTCTGACTCAACAAAAAAAGATATTTCAGCTAATTCTTTTTTGATTAAGTCCCTATTTTGGATAACAGATTCAATTGAACCTCCATATTTACGTTTTAGTGATTCTAAAACAGATATACGTTCTTCAATAGATGATAGTTTTGAACTATCAAATTCATCACTTGATAATCTAGTTTCGATATCAGAATCAATATCCTGCAGTTGAATAATAATAGAATTAATCTGTTCCTCTAAACTTGAAATACTTTTATCGTATTTCTTTAGAAATTCAATCTTACCAGATATACTATTTAGGTCAGATATAATTCCTTTCTGGTTATTACTTAGTTTTAATTGTAGAGTATTAAAAAAAGTCAGTAATTCCTCCTGATGATTTAGCTTTTTATATTCGTTTATTAGGTCTATTTCCTCTTCAATTTTAATATTTGCTAATTCAATCTCATTTAATTGAAACTTAAGAAGTTCTTTTTTTTCTTTATACAAAAGTAAATTTTGTTTTAATTGATCTAACTTTTTACTACTCCTATCTAGATTTTCAAAAACCTTAATTATATCCGTTACTTTTTTTTGATGATTACAATAATAATCTAAATAATTAATATGATTTTCCCTCTTCAGTATTAGTTGTTGGTCATGTTGCCCATGAAAATCTATTTTAGACTCAAATTTTTTTTTCAAATCAGTTACTGAAAGGGGCACCTCATTTACATATGCTTTCGAGCGACCATTTTTACTAATGATTCTGCGATAAGAATCATCATTAAAATCTATTTCAATTACACTGTTTTCAGATTCAGATTTGACCATCATTTTATCTGTTTTTTTACCAGCGACAACAGAGAGTGCTTCAATAATAATAGACTTACCTGATCCAGTTTCTCCAGTAATGACCGTGAACCCAGAGTGAAGGACGATATCAATCGTATCAATAATTGCAAAATTTTTAATTAATAAATTTTTTATCATCGCTTAATAATCTTAGATATACTTTGATAAAATATCATAGATAAAGTTAATCCCATGGTATCAGCAATGATATCAAAAGAGCTCGGAAATCGTCCAAATACTGTAGACTGATATAATTCATCTGTAACAGCAAATAAAAACCCTAGAAAAAAACTTAAGATTATCGGATAATGAGTCTTATTCGTTATACTATTTATTAGTAGATAACCCAATAAAAAATACTCTATCGTATGCAATACTTTGTCGAATCTAAATAAATATGAATCCGGCATAGATTTTCCGGGTATGGAAGACCCTAAAATAATAATTATAGGAAAAGCAATGACAAGGAATTTATATATTTTCGTATTCACCAATTATTTTTGCCATTTCTAAAGGTAGGTCAGAGGCAATCAAACCTCTTTTACCCCTTTTTTTTACTATGTTATCAGCAGCTTTACCATGCAAATAGCTTGATAGTCTGCAAGCATCATACTTATTGAATTTCTGAGCAATAAATGATGCAATCATACCACTTAATACGTCACCTGATCCAGCAGTCGCTAGGCCAGAATTACCTGTCGAGTTAAGACTTAATTGATTATCATAGACAATGCATGCGGGGACATGTTTAATGAGAGCAGTACCTTTATAATTCTTCATAAAACCTGCTACTATATTAATAAAATCATTAACTATTTTATGCCTTTTAATATTTAAAATTTTTGAAAATTCCCCTAAATGAGGAGTTATTATAAGATGTTCAAGGGGACCCCTTAATTCATTAAAACAACTAAGCCCATCAGCGTCCAAGACTATAGGCTTATTTACTGTTTGTATTAATTTTATGACTAATTCCATTGTCTCATTATTCAAACCAAGGCCGGGTCCGATAACTATTGAATCCGCCCAACCAATTTTTTTAATAATCTCATCGTAATTATGGATACTTAAATACCCTCTACCATTATCCTCACATGAAAGTGTCATGCCCTCAAGTATATACTTTTCATAAATATCATTTAATGATGAAGGGCAAACAGTAATTGTAACTCCTGCACCAGTTCTCAAGGCACCAAAGGTTGACAATACAGCTGCTCCGGTCATGCCAGTGCTTCCTGCAATAATTAATACTTTACCCCTATCTTGTTTGTAAGTATTTGAAGGTATACTTACTAACATTTTTTCTGCTTTTTTAGAGTCGAATAGTTTATAGTTAACCTTATCTATATTCTCAATTGCTTGATAAGAAACACCAATATCTGCCACTTCAATATCCCCTGAATGGTCTTTACCATCGGCAAGGTACAATCCAACTTTACCAAAACCAAACGTGACTGTTTTATTCGCTTTAATAGCCACGGGCGATGCAAGCCCATTATCTGAATTAAGGCCTGATGAAATATCTATTGCAATAACGTAAAAATTAGATTGGTTAATCCACCTAATCCATGAGACTATTTTTTCACTTAAACCATCTCTGAATCCGATACCGATAATTCCATCTATTATAATATCAAATCCTTCATACTTAATAAGTTCAATACCATAAGATATTGAGCCCAAGGAATTGACAAATTCTTCATGGTATCTTGAAGCCAGTCCATTGATCTCATTTTTCTCAATTAAAAAGTGTACATGCACGCCATAATTTTTTTTATGGAGAACCCCAGCAGCGCAAATTGCATCACCTCCATTATTGCCCTTTCCGCAAAGAATAAGTATTCTAGGTAGTTCTAAAATTGAGGAGCTATAATTTTCCACAGTAGCAACAATACTATTTGCTGCAGACATCATTAACTCTTCCTGGGTGATATTGTATTTTTCTATTGTATTTTTATCTAAATCCACCGATTGGTTTTTAGTAAGTATCCTCACTAATTATTTAATTGATACAAAGCAAATGCGACAGCATGTCTTTCGGTATGCGATATTGATACTTTTATTGAACCTTTATAATCAAAATCTAAGATGACGGCAGGTGATCCGTCTGAATTATTTATAATTCTTATGGACTTGAAATCAATGGGTTTTATATAACCACTAGTTTTAATTGATTTGACTACAGCTTCTTTTGCAGCAAATTTTCCTGCAAAATGTATTGCCGGATCTGATTTTGATTGACAATATTTTTGTTCTTCTGATGAAAAGATTCTATCTAAAAATCTTGATTGATATTTTTCTATTGATGATTTAATTCTATCAACTTCGATTAAATCTGTCCCAATATACAATTCAGACAATATTATTAATCTTTTTAATAATTGAGATTAATTCAGCTATATCTTTAATATCCCAATCAGCACCAGATTCTTTAGTACCAAAGGTATCTCCATATACTGCAAAAGCAGTTCTCATACCTATTTGTTTTGCACCTACAACATCTCTCTCAGGCCAATCTCCAATCATCAGACTATCTTGAGGACTAAGGCTTAGTGCTTTAAGCGCCATTTCAAATGGCTTTGAAGAAGGTTTCCTTTCTCTGCTATCATCAAATGTGATAACAGCATCAAAAAAGTGATGTAGATTTAAATAATATATTCTCATCCACGCTTCTCTGCTTGGAGCGTCTGAGACAACAGCTAACTTAATGCCAAGTTTTGTTAGGTCAACTAGTGTACGATTAACATTCGGATAGACAAGCAGATTTGCTTCTCTTGCTCTTCTATAGGCGACGATTCCGGCTGCAAGAAACTTATTATCTACATAACCGATTGAATTGTTTAGAAAGACATCAAATACTGTTTGATTTTCCCAGCCAAATTCTTCATAGATTGATATAATATCTTTGAATGATTCTACTTCATCAGCTTCAAGCCCAGCCTCTATCATTCCTCTAATTGCTGATTTTACAGCTACCTCTTTCATTCTCATAAAATCTAAAAGGGTATTATCAAGATCAAAGATAACGCCTTGTATAGGGATATTATTATTCAATTCTATTTCTGGTATTTTAGAGGGTTTTTTATTCTATCAATTTTATCTTGCGCAACTTTACGAAAGTTTCGATATTTATTAGCTTCATCAAAGTATTTTAGTGCTCTAGTTTTATTACCCCGGCCCATTTCAGCCACACCTTTTTCATACCACCCGCCACCAAATTTACCTTTTAAATCAATACATTTTTGGGAAGCTAAAGAAGCATTACCCCAATCTTCTATAGAGTTTAACGAGGTGGCATATCGATGCCAAATATCATGATTTTTTTCATCATATTCCGTTGCTTTTTTAAATTGTTCAGATGCTTCTAGATAAAGTTCTTGATCACTATATACAATACCCAGATTATAGTATCCTTTAGAGAATGTTGGGTCAATTTGAATAACAGTCATTAAAATATCTTTTGCTGAAATGTAATCCTCCTTTAACCTATATACGTTACCTAGATTACCATATGCTTTAGTATACCCTGGACTAATTTCAATAGCCGCAGAATATTTAACAATTGCAGAGTCTAGGTTATTATCAGCCTCATAAGATGTACCTAATGTAAACCAGGCTTTATGAAAATCAGGCTTAATATCAATTGCCTTATTAAAATAAGATATAGCCTGATCTGAGTTGCCCATCTTTTTTTCTAGAACACCTAATTGGTAATATGCTAAAAAATATTGATTATCATATTCCACAGCTTTTTGGAATTGCGTAATGGCTTTTTCAAGATCGCCTCTTTTATATGCTTTATTTCCAGAATTATAAAATAATTTGATTACATTTTTAAGCAAAACTTTGGCTTTTTTATGCTCAGGGTATATTTTTAGGACTTCTTTAGCATAATATGCAGTGCCTTCTATGTCTTTTTCTTTATATCTTATTATACCCATATTATAATACGGCTGTGGAAAGTATGGGTATTTTTTTGTAACAGATTCAAAATCTTTAAATGCTAGATCTTTTAGACCTTGTTTTAAATTTTGCATAGCATTTACCATCGTACTATTTAATGATTCCATTTCTTTTATCCATGGCCTAGAATCTTCATCCAACTGTACACCTCTTGATGCGAATTCAAGGGCTTTATTAAGCGATCCTTTACGAAGCCACAACTCTGACTGAGCTACAATTGAAGGCGCAAATGAAGGGTCAATTTTGAGGGATTCTTGTAAAAGAGAGTCAGCATACCTTAAATCACCAGTTTTCATTTTGGTTTTCGCTTCAGAAAGTAGCTTTTCAGGGTCTTGGCATAATAAAATAGAATTGAAAATAACTGTTAAATATAATAGTGTTAAATATCTTCTCATTCTGTCCTCATTTATACTTTATTTTCGTAATTTTTTTGTGACATTATTCAGTCCTTTTCGAAGCCATAACTCTAAAAACCCTATACGGGCAGGTGCAAAAGAAGTATCGATTACAAGATCCTCCTCAAGCAGAGATTGGGTCTCTTTTAAATCTCCAATCTTTGTTTTGTTATTAGCCTGAGCAAGCAGAGCGTCAAGGTTTTGAGAGAATAAGAATGAACTGAAAATAAATAATATATTCAATAATGTTAAAAAACTTCTCATTTTTCCCTTATGGATTGGTCATTTATATATTTTAGAATGTTTAGTCAATAGATAAAAAGTTTATATAAAAAAGATATTTATTATTTGTTTTTGATTTTTGAGACTTGTGTTGATAAGGTTTCAAGTTTTGTACTTACACCATTGATATTCCTTTCTAGGCCAGAAATATTACCATTTATCACAGCTACTGCCTTGTTTATATCATCGATTGACTGTTTTAATTGATTGATATAAAGATCTAGGTCACTACCTAAGTCAGTAGTCTTTGTATCAATCTTTTTCATGTTACGGTTCACACCGTATAAACTATCATTAAATGTTTCGGTCACTTCCGTAACAGATTTTTTATTCTGCTTCCAGAGTAATTCCATAGTACTAATTAGTTCACCCTGTGTGACTCTAAGCGAATCATGTAGGGCATTTAATTTTCTATCCGTAGCATTACCTAGCTCAATAATCGCACTATGATTTGAGTTGATTGACTCTTGGTTTAAGCCAATTGAACCTCTATTCTCTTTTATAGATCTATTTATGTAGTCAAAAGATTTCTCAACTCTTTGCACTTCTCTATAAAGATTTGCTACAGAGCCTGACATAATATCTATCTGGCTTTTATTATTTATAATTTCTTTTGAAACATCATTTATATCATCCATCATGTTTGCAGTCGATCCTGATAAAACATATGTTTGATTTATATTCTTTGCTAGGTTATCCTCAGCTATTGTTAGACCATTATTTATTTGACCTATAGTATCTCCAACCATACCAATATTTTGCCTATTTAATGAAATATCCACCTCATGTTCTATTATGTCATGTGCAATTTCGAGGAGATGCTTTGATTTTTCTTGGTCTTTTGTATGCAAACGTAATAAATCAGCCTCAAATTCTTGCTGTAAGATTTCGATACCTTTATAGATCTGAAATAAATTATTAATCTTATTCTGTAATGAGTCATTCCAAGATACAGTTTTTCCAGTAAGGTTTTCTACATGCCTTCTAACAAATTCAATCTGATCCGACATGTAGGTAAGATCACCTTTTTTTGCCAGGTCTTCGCGTCCAATAATGTCTTCAGGTTTTATTTGGACAAATCCCATGTCTGTTTTTAAAAAAATCTTATTCGGCTTTTCATGAGTTATTGTACCTTGGATTATTGATCCATCTCTAAGAAAAAGTATAGTTGTATTCTGTGAAATGAGAACAGAACACAATAAAAAAGTAAATAATATAATTCTTTTAGTTTTTTTCATTCCTGATACCGCGCAGGTTAGATTTGAAATCTACTCTGTTGAAACCAAAAGGGCAAAGAGGAACAAAATAAAATATATTGTATCTTTTTAATAGAAAAAACCCGAATTGCAATTAATAATTGATCTAAAATAGCATTTAAAATATATAAATAAATGATTGTGCCGAAGGCCGGAGTCGAACCGGCACGGAGTTACCTCCACAGACCCCTCAAGCCTGCGTGTCTACCAGTTCCACCACTTCGGCAAATTACTTTGTTATCATTATTATCAAAATTGATTTTTTAAAAAGAATCAATCGATAATAAAAAATGCTACCTGCTAAATCCATGGTATTATGGAATAATAATAATTATTCCGTTAAATCAAGGAAAGGTTCTTCTTGGTCAGGGATCACACTTTCAGGCTGTTGTTGGATAGGCATATTTTCGGAAGCCTGCTTAACCAATGATGAATTTGTTTCTGAACTTGGACCACTGAGGATACTAATCGCGATAGCTAACCCTATGAATATTGTTCCAAGCCATGTAGTAATTTTACTTAATACATTACCAGCACTCTGACCTCCAAGAATACTACTTGCAGCCTGACCACCGAAAGTGCCTGATAGTCCGCCACCTTGGCTGGCCTGCATTAAAACAACTGATATTAGCAGTATACTAACGACTGTATGTAAAACAATTAAAATTCCAATCATATTTACCTCTATTATTGCTCGTTAACTATTTTAACAATATTTGTGAATTTAACAACTTCTAAGCTCGCACCACCAATAAGAAAACCATTGACCCCATCTATTGATATTAACTCATTTGCATTTTCTGAATTAACTGACCCTCCATAAAGAATTGGCACACAATCGATTTTAGAATTAGAATATAATTCAGTTAATATTTTTCTTATAAATGAATGCATCTTATAAATTATCTCATCAGAAGCAGTTAAACCAGTACCAATAGCCCAGACTGGCTCATAGGCTATAGTAATATTTTCCAATGATTTAACACTGCTTAATCCTTTTATTAATTGACGTTCAATAATATTAAAGGTTTCTCCTGCATTCATTTCTTCTAATTTTTCCCCAACGCACAGTATTGGCTTCATTCCTGAGATTAGAACTTTACTAACCTTTTTGCCAATTAAATTATCATCCTCATAAAAAATATGTCTTCTTTCAGAATGCCCAAGAATAACATAGTCTACATTACACTCTATTAACATATCTACTGATATCTCTCCAGTGTATGCCCCGTGATCTTCAAAAAAACAATTCTGAGCGCCAAGATAAAAAGGCTTGGAAATATTTAGATTATTTAGGGTTGTGAATGGAGGACAAAAAATAACGTCTACATTATCAATTTTTGCAAGGGAATCTCCTACTTCAGTTATAAAAGAACGACCTTCACTTGGTGTTTTATTCATTTTCCAATTCCCAGCAACTATAGACTTTATCATATTTATTACACCTCTAATTTTTCTATTGCTTTAAGGTTTCTACCTGATAATAGCTCTAATGATGATCCACCGCCTGTAGAAACATGAGTTATTTTTTCTATTAAATTAAAATGTTTTAATGCTGATGAGGTCTCACCACCTCCAGCAATAACTGTAACATCATTTTCTACTCTTCTCGCTAGGTTGTCAGCTATCATTCTAGTACCATCAGAAAATCTATTATTTTCAAAAACTCCCATGGGACCATTCCAAATAATAGTTGAAGCTGAGTCTAATACTTTATTGAATTTTTCTATGGTTTTAGGACCAATATCAAAGCCTGCTTGGTTATTAGGTATTTCTCTTACGTTAATTGGGTTGTTTGACATAGGGGCATCTAAATTTTCTGAACAAATAACATCCACAGGAAGGACAAGATCTTTACCGCTCATACGTGCAAGATCTATTATTGATCTAGCTTTTTCTATCATACTAGACTCTAGCATCGATTTACCAATGTTATATCCCATCGCCCTTAAAAAAGTAAATGCCATTCCACCACCAATTATTACTTTTTCGGCCTTGTTTATGTATCTATCAATTAACTCAATCTTAGTTGATACTTTGGCTCCACCAAGCAATAAGACCAAAGGCCTTTGAGGTTTATTAATTATTTCTTTAAGATACCGCATCTCTTTTTCAATTAAAAACCCAATGCCATAATTTTTAAAATTATTAATGACTCCTACATTTGATGCGTGTTCCCTGTGGGCGGTTCCAAAAGCATCGTTTATGTATAACCTACCATGTCTTGAAATCATATTTGCAAATTCAGGATTATTATCTTCTTCTTCAGTATAAAACCTTAAGTTTTCTAAAAGATGTATTTCTCCAGGCTTCAAAGATAATGATGTATCAATAGCCTCTTGAGATATACAGTCTTCTGAAAATTTAATAGGCATCTCTAACATAGATGCAAGTGCCTCGCCTACGGGAATTAGACTATATTGGCTAGAAGTTTTACCCTCTGGCCTTCCAAGGTGAGACATGATAACAATTGAGGCGCCCTCATTAAGACAGTATTTTATCGTTGGAAGAGAAGCCTTAATTCTAAACTCATCAAGTATAGTCTCACCAGAAAGTGGCACATTAAGATCTAGTCTCATTAAAATAGTCTGTCCCTTAAGATCAAATGACTTAACTGATCTAATCATCTATGCCACTAGTGATTTTCATTTTAATTAAAAAGCTTTGTTCTTTGAATTGTAATATATGAAGTGTGAATATATAAAGGGTTTATAGTGCACTAAATATAATATTAACTAAATGAATTTGTATACAACAATGTTTTCGAAACATATAACGCTAACCATACCTTTCTTAGAATTAAATATTCATTTATTATGAATTCTGATCCCTTCAAAATAAAAAATGACGGTACCTTTCATGAATTCATGTCCCATCGTGTCCATGAAATATTATTAGTTGCTAGCCCATATGATGCATTCATTCTAGAAGAGGACGGTGGCTTAACCGCACAAATTATGACAGAATATATTGGGATGGATTTTAATTATGCCCCAAGAGTCACTCGCGCATCTACAGCTGCAGATGCAATGAGTTATCTATCTAAGGATAAGTTTGATTTAGTTATAGTGATGCTAAGAATTGAGGATACTGACCCAATATCTTTTGGAAAATCAATAAAAAAACTTTATCCCAACAAGCCTGTTATATTATTAGCATTTGATGAAACTGAAATAAAACAACTATCACAAAATATATCACCAAGTTCTATAGATCGTGTTTTTATCTGGTCAGGTGACGCATCAGTATTTCCAGCAATTATAAAATATGTAGAGGATAGAAAAAACGCTGAAAAGGATATAACAAAAGGAAATGTACGTGCAATAATCTTGATTGAAGATTCACCTAGAATGTATTCAATACTATTACCGCTGATTTATAAAGAAATTATATATCTAACAAAAAATTTAATGAGTAAAACACTCAACTCAACCCACAGATCTTTACATCTTAGAGGAAGATTAAAAGTTTTACTTACACCAAATTATGAAACAGCAGAAAAATTTTCGAAAAAATATGGCGATAATATTATTGGTATCATTTCTGATGTAAAATTTCTTAACAAAGGGGAGAGAGATCCTCATGCCGGGATGAAATTTGCAAAATCTATAAGAGTAAATCATCCAGCAATGCCTATTATTTTACAATCAACAGATATATCCAACCAAAATTTAGCAAAGTCTATAGGAGCAGATTTTCTTCATAAGAACTCAAATACACTACTAAAGGACTTAAGAAACTTTATGGTTCTTAATTTTGGTTTTGGTGATTTTATTTTCAAGGATTCTAATGGAAAAGAAATAATTAAAGCTACTAATATTGAAGAATTAATCAAGGCCATTGAAACAGTGCCAATAGAATCAATCCTATATCATGGCAGGAACAATCATTTTTCAAACTGGCTCGCGGCAAGATCTGAATTTGATTTAGCTACAAAACTACGGAAGATTCATGTAAATAAATTTGATGAGAAAGAAGATGTCAGGGATACAATCATCGAACATATCAACTCTCCAAATACCAAATTAAGATTTGGTCAAGTTGTAGACTACTCAGTCAATGAAAATTTTAGATTTTATAGAATGTGTGGTGGATCTCTAGGCGGTAAAGCTAGAGGTCTTGCATTTGCACGGGATATGCTAAAACAATCTGGGATCAATAATAGGGTATCAAATATCATTGTAAAAATACCGCAGACAGCAATTATTGGAACCGATGAATTTGACCGTTTTATGAATGATAACAAACTGTGGGATGATGCTTTAAAAGTAAAAAAGGATAAAAAAATCATATCATTATTTTTAGATAGTAGACTTTCTATGGATCTGATCTTAAAGCTTGAATCATTTTTAAAAGAATGTCACTTCCCTTTAGCTGTACGGTCCTCAAGCCTCCTAGAAGACTCACAATATCAGCCGCTTTCTGGTGCATACTCAACTTTTATGCTACCTAATAATCAAGACACTTTTAAGGAACGCATTAAACAATTAAAAAAAGCAATTAAACTAGTGTATGCCTCGATTTTCTACCAAGAATCAAAGTCACATTTAAGCAGAACCGCGCATAGAACGGAGGAAGAAAAAATGGCGGTCCTGATTATGGAGATCGCTGGGCAGAAATATTCTAGTGGTAGGTTTTATCCTACGTTTAGTGGTGTATTAAAAAGTATCAACTATTATCCTGTCTCATATATGAAGCGAAATGAAGGCGTTACATA
>TARA_B110001454_G_scaffold29987_2_pt1 | contig 13216 bp, 10 predicted proteins | sample TARA_B110001454 | Tara Oceans TARA_B110001454 (sample SAMEA4397004) | marine metagenome | biome: Polar Biome; feature: [MES] marine water layer (ENVO:01000295) within the mesopelagic zone...; material: water (ENVO:00002006), including particulate matter (ENVO:01000060) such as...... | reverse complement strand
ACCAGAAGAGGTGACTCAGGCAATGCTAGACTTTCTCAATGAGGTGCAGGTAACGCCTTAAGCCCAGTAAATACAACACTCTTCCCTTTGTCAGATTGTATCAGGTACTTTCCTTTGCATCTTCAGCAACAAGAGCGGGTTGGTTCGAGGCCTGTAGATATATATTTATTAGATGGGAAATATAAGCTGATAAATTTTGATCATTTAAGTGCACTTGGTGAAGCCATTAAATACAGACCCGAAGTTAGCAAAGCTTAAATACTTTGAATTAACTGTCCTGCTTCCTTTGTGAAAAACATCCGATCTAGACAAAAGATGACTAAAGACGAAAACACTCAAACCCGTCGAGAGTTTCTACACTCCGTAGGAGATGTCGGAGGCAGTGCCGCCGTTTATCAAGCCATGATTTCAATGGGTTTGTTAATGCCCGGTGATGCAGCAGGTGCGGAACTTCGAAATCAATGGCAAGCCAGAGTAAATCAACTCACTACAGGAGTGAAGCCCACTGTCGCAGTATTGGGAGGGGGAATTTCTGGTCTGTGTGTGGCCTATGAACTTAAAAAGGCAGGATTTCCTTTCTACGTGATTGAAGCTCGGCAAAGGCCTGGAGGGCGCAATCATACTATCCGTTCTGGATCAATCGTAGATGAAGTTGATAGCCAACAGACTTGTACTTTTGATAACGAAGAAGAGCTCTACTTTAACGCTGGCCCCGCTCGTATTTCTCAACACCATAGTAATTTACTTGCTTATTGCCGCGAACTGAATGTGCCTTTGCAAGCATTGGTTAATGATAATCGAGGAGCTTATATCCACGATTCTGCAGCCTTTGGCGGAGCCCCGGTAAGGGCGAGGGAAGTTATAACGGCAATGCGAGGCAGTATTACGGAATTACTGGCTAAAGCTATAAATGCTAACGCTCTAAATGGGGATATTGGAATTGATGAGCGGAGTTTCGTGCTTGATGTGCTTAGGGATTACGGCAACCTTAACTATAATTTCAAATATACAGGTTCCAAACGCGCAGGTATTTTATCAGGTACAGGAGGCCTGACACCTTGGCAGCCCATTCAGCCCCTTAACCTGAATGACTTCTTCTTCGATACCGGTGTGCCGTTTAGAGTTAATTTCGGGGAATCTTATGACCAAGCAGCGACCATGATGCAACCTGTTGGGGGCATGGATAGAATTGCTTATGCTTTCGCAAACGAGCTGAAAGAAGAACTTTATTATGGGGTAGAAGTTACAGCAATGCGTCGAGCGGGTAATCGCGTTAGATTAGAGGGCCGTACAAATGTGGAAGAAGGGGCCATTGAAGTCGATTATGCGATTGTTGCCATGCCTCCAAGCGTGATTAAGGATATCCCTAATGATTTTAGCAGATCAACACGAAATGCGATTGCGGATGTGGAATATGCCAAGCCAATAAAAATAGCGTTTCAGTCGCCTCGCTTTTGGGAAACTGACGAGCAAATCTATGGCGGTATATCTTGGACCGACAGTGAGATTCTTCAAATATGGTACCCGTCCGGTGGATTTGGTCAAGATAAAGGAATTATTTTAGGTTCTTATCTTTTTGATGGGGCTCATGCAGAAAATTTTGCCAATCTCAGTGTGGAGGCACGCAAAGAATTTACGTTGGCAGCAGGAGAAAAAGTTCACTCACAATATCGCGAGAATCTTAGCCGAGGAATATCGGTGGCATGGAATAAAGTCCCATATTCGCTAGGGGGTTGGGCTAAATCCACGCCTTCCACGGTATTACAGCAGCCTGACGGACCATTCCTATTTGCCGGTGACTATCTGACTTATTTACATGGCTGGCAAGAGGGTGCTGTGATATCAGGCCTCCACGCCCTTAATAATCTCTTAGATGTTATGGAGGTTTAAAGGCCTCAAGCCAATCCACTCTTTTCATAATTAATTAACAACCCCATAGTGAAGAACGGGCTTGAATAAACAAATCTAAGTAGATCCGGTTAGGATAATTGGTGGGGAGCCATTGTCATTATAGCCCTCTAGGTGTATCCAACCATGTTTATTGACTGATTTTTCTATAATGTCTCGAATCGACCCGAATCCATCCGGAATAATGAATTCGTTGGATTGTGCTTTGGTGATAGTAGGTATTACGTCAGGCCACATAGGCGTATCCTCAGGTCCCTCTTCAAAACGCGGGCCGCTAAACCCATCACAGACAGCCCTTTTACGGTTGCCCGGTATATCCTTTTCAAATATTTGTGCAGTTACTTCAGATGTTTCGGCCCCTTTTACTTTGCAAAAATCAACATCAACACACACAATTTTGGGGCCCAAAATAGATAAATTCTCGACGAATAGGGACGAATAGCAACATGTCGCCACGCCACGAAGACACAAGGTGCCTGGTGTTATTTTTACCCAGCGCAAATTCTCTTCACCTTTAACGATCTTCAGGCTGTTCTGCAAATAAATTTTGTCTATGCCCTGAGACGCTGGATAAAAAGCGTGGCCACTTTTCCATGCGGCCCAATGGAGGACAGCATTGCAATCATTGCAACAACAAATCAGTCTGAAAAGAGGTTTCGTGGTTGCAAAATGAACTTCAAGTTCGCCACAGTCACACGTAATGATAGTCATCTTTTACCTCGGTTTTTATAGAATATCAACAAACTATTTACTTTAGACAAACCATATTAAGAATAATTCTAGGATCATCCATAGTTACTTTATTAGGATATATCCGAGCGCCATGTTGAAGTAATGGCAACAAATATTTTAGCCTGTACCTCAATCATTAATTCTATAAATAAGTGATTCCCCTGCTTTCCAATTTGGATCTTGTTTTTTCATTTCATTCATCTGCTTCTCTAACTCTTTTTGATCAATAATATTTTTCTCGAACCATTCAATGAACTCATTCTCTCTTGTTACTTTCCAAAAATTCCAAGCACGCATGCCTAATGGTGACCTAAAAATACCTGTCCTAAGGACATGAACTCGGAAATCAAGATGCTTAGTTTCAACTAACCCTTGTTTGACTTTATCGTATATGTCAAATAAGTCGACCATCAGCATGACTGTGAAATTAAGAACCCTTAGTGTCTCTGTTTTGCTAAGATCTTCTGCTGCCCAATCTTTAGCCAGAAATTCAGAGAACTCCCCGTCTTTTGCCGACTGAAAATATCTCTCATAAGTTCGCTGAGTAATTTCATGACCAAAGCGTGCTTTAGTAATCAAATTAGTTTGTCGAAGTTGAGCAGATAAATAGATAAGAGTTAGAACTGTTGCCAATGCCGCAATCAGTTCTCCTAAAGAGCCTAAACTATTAATATCCATTGTATGAATCCTCATTCTTAGTTAAATATTATTACTGCGTAGCTGAGTTAAGAAAAATTCACTAATAACTATATGCCATACACCAACTAACAAATGGATCCGAGACTGTAATGAGCGGATTAGCAGCAGGGTTGTTTGCTAAAATTCCGATTGTTGCAACTGGTTTCGTAGTCATTTAGTTATTAAGCACAGGAAGTAGGAGCTCGCTGCCAACAGTTCGCTGCACATCGAAAGCCTTCAAAGTTATCGCAATAAAACTGTAATATCCAACCAAGCCGGTTATATCTGCAACACCCTCGTAACCAAAAATTGCGACTGCATTGGCAAATACTTCGGCGCTGACCTTTGCTTCACTTACTAATTCGCGAGTGAAACGAACGATCGTTTGTTCAGTTTCTCCAAAGCCGTCGATGGTTCCTAGGTCGTTTAAATCTTTCCGATACCGAACAATATCAATAATTTCCTGTTCTAAACCTGCAGTTATCGCTAGTGGTTCATGTGCGCTATATTCATATTGATTATTTATTTCTCGTGCTGTCGATATTATTATTAGCTCGGTTAATCTTTGATCTTTAGGAGTTCCGTAACGAACTCGCTGACGAACATCAAAAAGAGCTTCAGCCAAAACTGGACTATGCATGAGCATGCCAATGGGGCCGCGGAGACCAGTGCCATAACCAGTGCCGGGGCTAACATAAGTGTCGAAGGCATTTTGTCCTACGACATCAAGTTCGTTGCGCTGAACTTGGGGTAAGCGTGCCATTGAATCTGCCTCTATATCTTCTGGGATAGTGTCGGCAGTCTGTTGCCCTAGCATTCGGTAATCGGACTCGGCGGCATTGACGTTTACTTCGATTTTTGTGTTTAAAGCTAGAAGGGTTAAGAGAGTTCCGATTATTAGTGATTTCGCATTCATCGAGTTGGCCTTGATTAAGATGCAGTTAGTTGTTTAATTATTGGCTGTCTAGGAAGACTCAGTCTACAGTTACCTAGTGAGATTAAGAAGTTTTCCACTGCTGTTTGCTTAAAATTTGTTGAAGATATAGGTGATACAAATGATGAGAAGTATAAATCGATCGTTGTTGCGATCGCTGTTGTTTTTTTCAATATTGCTTTCTATTTCGTTTTCTTTTGCTGCTGGGTTCTATTTTCCTGAGAGCGATGAAAGCTGGACTACAGTAAACCCTGCTTCAGTTGGCTGGAATGCTGATCTACTCGACCGAGCGTTAGCAGTGGCTGAGGAGCGAGATTCAAGTGGCGTACTGATATTACACAAAGGTCGCATTATGGCTGAAGGGCATTGGGATATTGTAAATCCTTCTACTCGCTACAATAATTTTGTTACCGGGAAAGACGAGAAAGGCCGTGTGATTGAAGATGTGGCATCCGCGCAGAAAAGTATAGTTGCGGTATTAGCGGGAATGGCTCAAGAGCGCGGTTATTTGGAATTGGACGACTCTGTCTCAAAATACCTGGGTGTTGGCTGGTCCAAAGCATCGGCAGATCAGGAACAGATAATCACTATTAGACATCTGTTAAGTATGAATAGTGGCTTGGCGACTGATTTTAGTTTTGAGTCGGCCCCCAATACTAAGTGGCTCTACAATACGCCGGTATATCACGCAACGATGAGAGTGCTGTCAGCGGCAACTGGATTAGGCAGGAATGAGCTTACCGTAGGTTGGATTAGCGACCCTTTGGGTATGCCCAATTCACAATGGACTCCGCGGCATTGGGCCAGCGCTGATATCGCCGTCGGCTACTCTACCACGGTAAGAGAGCTGGCTCGGTTTGGTATCATGATTCAAGCCGGTGGTCGTTGGGAAGGTTTAGTGATTTTGCAGGACAGTGAATATCTCGTTGACATGCTTTCACCCTCTCAATTTCTTAATCCTGCCTATGGTTATCTTTGGTGGATTAATGGCCAGGATTTTTCAGTTTCAGCGGCGCCGAGAACAACACGGACTGAAGGAACATTAGTTCGTTCTGCGCCCTCAGATATGGTCGCTATGCAGGGCGCTTTGGATCGCAAACTGTATCTGGTGCCAAGTTTAGATTTGATAGTGGCTCGGCTCGGTGGCGATGGCAGGAGACAAGGCTCAAGTTTCAATGAGGCCTTTTGGGAAGCTCTAATGGCCGCCGCTCCAGGGCAATAGCTACTTACCAAGACAGCTGAATATTACCCCTTCCCAAACTCTTGCGGGTCTATTACTCTCTGTGCAGCGAAAGTTGACCCAAAGCGTTGGTAACATTCTATGATGTTGAATATTAGCCATTATCTCCGTATGCCTGTACTTCTGTTAAGCCTACTTTTATTGATATCCATGGGGCAACCAACCGACGCTGCTGATATGGATATTAGGCGTGCTGTCACCGCGCACTATGATAATCATCTTGAGGATCTGTTTGTTTGGTTTCATCAGAATCCGGAGCTGGGGTTTTTAGAGCAAGAAACTTCTGCTCGCCTTGCTGCAGAACTTCGTGCCTTGGGGATAGATGTCACTGAAGGAGTCGGTGGAACTGGCTTGGTCGGCATGATTGAAAACGGTGAAGGGCCTTTGATATTAGTTCGGGCTGACATGGATGGGCTGCCAATACTTGAAGATAGTGGCTTAGCTTACCGCTCGCGCAACAGACAAATTGATCGAGTTGGTATAGAAGTGCCAGTGATGCATGCTTGTGGCCATGATATGCATATGACGACCTTGGTTGGTACCGCCAAATTACTGATGGACAATCGCGACAAGTGGAGTGGCAAAGTAATGTTGGTTGGACAGCCAGCAGAAGAAATTATTAACGGTGCCAAGGCGATGCTAGAGGACGGGCTCTATGAGCGCTTTGGTGTTCCTGATTACGCTATTGGTTTACATGTCAGCTCAGGCATGCCTAGCGGTCTGGTTGCTGTGAGAGAAGGGATTGTTCAATCGAGTGCCGACAGTGTTGATATCACTGTCCGTGGAGTTGGTGGTCATGGCGCCTATCCGCATCAAACTATCGACCCTATTTATGTGGGCTCACAACTAGTGATAGCTTTGCAGGGGATTATTAGTAGACAAATTAACCCTTTGTCTCCGGCTGTAATAACCGTTGGTTCATTTCAGGGCGGTAGCAAGCATAATATTATTTCCAGCGAAGTTAGCCTACAGTTGACAGTGCGTACAGATTCAGAAAAAACTCGTAATCAAGTGTTAGGCAGTATCCGAGATACCGCACTTAATATTGGTCGGCTTAACGGTTTACCTGATGACTTAATGCCTATTGTCAGAATGGGCTTCGAAAGCACCCCCACGAATGTTAATGACAGTGAAGCAGTACGAAAAGTATTGCCAGTATGGGCTGATCAACTTGGGTATAGCCCTTTGGTAACTTCACCCCGCACAGGCATGGGAGCAGAAGACTTTGCTTACTTTACACAGACTGAGCATAACGTACCGGGAGTATTTTTTTCAGTAGGAGGTGCGCCAGCTGACTTGATGAATCAAATAGCAGCGGGAACAGCATCCGCTCCTCCCCATCACTCAGCGTTTTTCTACATCGACCCGAATTCAGTTAAAGCTGGAACCGAGGCAATGTATACAGCTGCTATCGAGCTATTAAATAATCCTTGATCGAGCGTTCTCTCTCTTTCTGCCAATTTCAAACTAAATTTTGCATGTAGTCATCAACGTTCTCACTACTGTATCGGGAGACTCTTATTGGGCAGATATTTTAGATAATCCGATTTTCTCTAAGCTTGTCTATTTGTTCCATTGAATAACCGAGTTCTTTCATAATTTCATCAGTGTGTTCACCTAAAGTTGGTGCCCGGGTCCGGATTTCCCCGGGTGTTTCTGAAAGTTCTACCGGAGTTCTCATTAACGGTGCTGGAATGTCCAACCCTGGATACTGAACCGGCTGAAACAGACCTTTTGCCGCAATGTGCGGGTCTTCTAGGACATCCTGGGGTGACATGATTGGTCCGGCAGGTAATCGCGCTTCTTCCATTGCTTCTAATACTTCAGCTGAAGTTCGTTCAGCGCACCAAGTTGCGAGCCTCTCACTGATTAACTCACCGTTATCGCCGCGAGTGATATCGTCTTTAAAGCGAGGGTCGTCGACCCAATGGTCTTCACCCATGAGGTTGGCCCAACGCTTAAACAGGGGGCCACCAACAGACTGCACTAACACCCAGCCAGTTTTAGTCTTAAAAGTATCCGCAGGTCCTGAAGTCTGAGAGCGATTTAAAGTCGCAACTCGATTGGGCTTTATTGCCGCTTGTTCGATTGCAGCCCCATTCATCATAGTTAATGCGGTACTGAAAAGTGAACCTTCTACCATCTGACCTTTTCCGGTCTTTTGTCTTTCGAACAGAGCAGCCATAGTGCCGAAGGCAGAAAGGCTAGCGGTGCCAAAATCAATAAAAGGTGCGTAGGCTTTGACTGGCTGTTCTGGCGTTCCGGAAAGATACATGTTTCCCGACATTGCTTGGCCCAATCCATCAAATCCCACACGATTGGCATAGGGCCCACCACGCCCGAAAGCAGAAACTGTGGTAAGGATGATGTCTGGCTTAGTAGCTTTTAGACTATCGTAATCAAGGCCCATAGCAGTCAAGGTGTCAGGTGGTAGATTGGCGATTACAACGTCAGCAGTAGCAACGAGTTTCTTAACAATTTCTCGACCTTCAGGCTTCATCGGGTTGAGAGTGAGGCATTTTTTGTTACGTGCCAATTGCAAGAAAAGGGCGCCATCGCCTTTGTCCGTGACGGGGGAGAGAAACCTATCTTCGCTACCATCTACTTTCTCTATGCGGATAACCTCGGCACCCATGTCGCCGAGCAAGGTTCCACAATAGGGGCCCGCGATATATCTGCCGAAATCTAATACCCGGAAGCCTTCAAGAACTTTAGTCATTTAATCGTCCAATTTGAAATGAATTTCTTAGTTAAGGAGCAAGATTTTAGCATAAGCAACTAATTTGTATAGAAATCTAACCTTCTAAGTATTGGCTGCACTACTAACGATTTTTGTAAGTTAGTTAACGATTTTATTTACAATTATTACGCATAATAAGTTCCTAATGAGATGCCATTTACAAAGGCAAGAAAGAGAATCAAAAGACTAAAAAGCTATCACTTAGAAGAATCATAGTGATAACTTATGCTGATAATCAAATAAGCTTTAGATGAATAGCAGGCTATTTTGAAGAAACCTTATCAAGATGTTTTTAATGTCTGTAAAAAGTGACGGCAAGAACATGAACCCCAATCTTGCCCTAACTGCAAAATTTTGGGTGAGAGGCAGCTTGTGCTTCTCTAAGTCTTACATTTGTTGCCACTTCTCACATATCGAATGAATTTTGTATCAGAGTAGGCCTTCTTGTTTGCGCCCAAGCCCTGATCTACAATGAATTTTTGTTGTTGTTGTTGTTGTTGTTGTTGTTGTGGTGGTGGTGAGTTGAGTTCTTTAAGCTTTCTAACCTCCACTCGGTACGCTCTAGCAGTAAACACTGATTAATTAATGTCATCCAAATATCATCAATTTGATGATTTATCGAGAAGCAAAGCCACGGAGAAAATCATGCGTCACGCTAAATCTCTATTCTGTTGTTCCCTTCTTTTAGTTTCACTGCTTATAGGCTCACTAGTGCAGGCCGCGGAGCATCCTGGTTATATCGATGCACCAGACCGCCGCACTACTGGAATTGGCAAATTCTATATGGAACGGGAAATTTCATTTGTGATGGGACATCAAGCGGCGGATTGGCTGAATCGACCAGGGCGAATTGAGGAGGAGCGGCCAGATGAAGTTGTAACAAACATGGGCCTGAATTCTGATCATGTTGTTGCAGATATTGGCGCCGGTTCCGGCTATTTTTCTTTCCGCATCGCTAAACTAGTCCCCGATGGCAATGTAATGGCGGTAGATATACAGCCAGAAATGTTGCAACTCATTGAGGCACAGAAACGCCAGGATGGCGTGACTAATATTCAAGGTGTGTTGGGCGCTATTGATGATCCTAATTTACCTGTGAATTCCATCGATGCCGCAATCATGGTGGACGCCTACCATGAATTTTCCCATCCGTTCGAGATGATTAGAGGAGTATATGAGGCACTTCGACCTGGTGGCCGCATTTTTCTATTGGAATACCGAGGGGAGGATGCCAGCGTTCCGATTAGACCGCTGCATAAAATGACTGAAGAACAGGTTGTTAAAGAAATGAGTGTATTTGGATTAGAGTGGACCGATACACTGGATTTCCTGCCTTGGCAACACATGATGATATTCACTAAGACTTAGTCATACTGTTCCAATTTGCTTTGGTAGGTCGCTCACTACAACTATTTTTGATTGCCACTGCAGTAGTAATTCCGTCACCGCAACTCTGATGTTGTAATTGAAATTCAGGATCTGATTCTGATGGGTCTCTTTCATTTGTCGATTTAGTAATTCCTTACTTCTCTGCTTATGGTGCTGGCTGTTTACACAAAATACCAAGCAGACTCAGCTCGCCACATTTCATGGTTTGTGCGCCTCGAGTGAATAAGCTCCGCACCTTTGCTCTCCATCAGTGAATTGAGGATAATGGATATTGGTTGAAGTCAGCACCTGAGGAAATCCTGATGCGGCGAACGATCATACAATCCTTAGAGAAATATTAATTAGAGGCAGTTTATGCAACGGGAATCCATGGAAGTTGATGTGGTAATAGTAGGCGGAGGTCCAGCTGGGCTTGCTACTGCGTGTCGACTCATGCAAATGGCAAAGAAAGCGGAAAAAGAAATTTCTGTTTGCGTCCTCGAAAAAGGTTCGGAGATTGGAGCGCACATTCTCTCTGGTGCAGTATTCGAGCCAGCTGTATTGCTGGAATTGTTCCCTGATTGGAAAGAAAAAGGAGCTCCACTAAACACTCAAGTTACTGGCGATGATGTTTACTACTTGCCTAATGGTGAAACCTCTTTTAAATTTCCGGGCTTGTTGGTTCCCCGGCCAATGCATAACCACGGAAATTATATAATTTCACTCGGCAATCTTTGCCGTTGGTTGGCTGATCAGGCTATGGAGTTGGGGGCGGAAATATTCCCAGGATTTGCCGCTGCTGAAGTTCTTTATAACGAGGACGGAAGTGTGAGAGGTGTGGCGACAGGAGATATGGGCACAGCTGCTGATGGTGGAAAAAAATCATCTTTCGAACCTGGTTTTGAATTTCATGCCAAGTACACAATTCTTTCTGAAGGTTGCCGTGGGCATTTGGGGAAAGAAATCATCAGTAGATATAAATTGGATGCTGACAGTGATCCGCAACATTACGGAATGGGCATCAAAGAAGTTTGGGAAATTCCGGAAGATAAACATAAAGAGGGGCTGGTTGTTCATACTGTCGGCTATCCAATGACAGGAGCGAGCTATGCAGCTACCAGTGGCAGCTTTTTGTATCACACGGAAAACAATCAAGTTTCATTAGGGTTAATTGTAGATCTAGCCTATCAAAACCCTCACATTAGCCCTTTTGATGAGTTTCAAAAATTGAAACATCATCCAATTTTCAAACAATATATAAAAGGCGGTAAAAGAATTAGCTATGGTGCGCGAGCCATAATCAAAGGTGGTTTAAATTCACTACCAAAAATGACATTTCCCGGTGGGCTGTTGATTGGTTGTGATGCAGGCACCCTTAATGCAGCAAAAATAAAAGGCAGCCACACTGCGATGAGGTCTGGCATAATCGCGGCTGAAACCTTATTCGCGGAGCTATCGAAAGAAACTCAACACGCAGAGCTCACGGAGTATACACGCAGGTTTAATAATTCAGATTTATATACAGAGCTCAAAGCGACACGAAACTTTGGTTCTGGTTTTCATAAGTTCGGCTTTTGGTTGGGAAGTGCTTTGGTGTTTATTGAGCAGAATATTTTCTTTGGAAAATTTCCGTTTACATTTCGAGATAAATCAAAAGATCATTGCCAATTAAAACCAGCGGCAGAAAGCGCGAAGATCGACTATCTCAAGCCGGATGGCGAAATTAGTTTCGATAAGCTCAGCTCAGTATTCTTATCCAACACTAATCATGCTGAAGATCAGCCTTGTCATCTACAGTTAAAAGATGCTTCGATTCCTATTGATATGAACTTACCAATGTACGATGAGCCGGCACAGCGGTATTGCCCAGCTGGAGTTTATGAGGTTATAGAAGATAGTGCTGGCGACAAGCGTTTTCAGATTAACGCGCAAAACTGCGTTCACTGCAAAACTTGTGACATTAAAGACCCCGCACAAAACATAAATTGGGTTGTTCCTGAAGGCGGCGGTGGGCCAAATTATCCGGCAATGTAGCTCCTAATTCACCTGCTTTAACAGCTGCATCTGCTTGGCCGCCTATGCTGAGCCCGAGATCGAGGCACCGTTCCAGCGCATCGTTGTCGTGAAACACAAAGATCGCCCTGAAGTCTTTAACTCCAGCACCTAAACCCACGCCGACTTCTCCGATACGCATATAGGTATCGGTGCCAGAGATATTATTGTGGACAACTCCGCGGCCGCCACCAAAACTGGCGAAAATAAGATTGATGTTGGCATTGGAAAAAACTGCATAGCCGGAAGCGCTACCAATCTGCGCTTTGGTATCAGGCTTCGACGCATACAGTTCGGTTAAGACATCTTGGCGCATTGACTGGGTTCCTTTGCGCTGTTCTTCAGGTGGGGCGTTTTTCAATCCCCCCCGCCTGACAGGCGGCGAGACCAAGCAAGATAATCTGTATAAGGCATAATCTGTATGACCTAGTTAGATTCTTCATTTGATTTCCGCTCATTTTTTGCTTAACTGATATCAGTAGTAAAAATATAATTTTTAAAAAGTTGTTTAGTAGCAGAAATATTAGCTTTATCTGCTGTACTTATATTGACTACTAAGCCTCGTTTTTTTTCTAATTCTGAAGTTACAGAAGCTTCGATGTTGCTCTTTGTTAGTACTTCTCGAGCTACGTCTTCCGTTATCATCAGCCTAAGGCTTGGTCTAAATATTTTTCCGACAGCTGTTAGCGGCATTGTGTCTATAAATTCAATTCGTTTTGGTACCGCCGCTCGTTCAGAGATTTGCTCTGCACAATACGCAATCAGGGTTTCAGCAGAGATTTCGCTGCCGGGGGTTTTGACCACATAGGCCATTGGTAATTCGCCGGCATAGGAGTCTGGTAGCCCAATCGCTATAGAGACACTTATTTCGGGATGCGCGTTAAGTGGCTCTTCAATTAATTCAGGGTCAATGTTGTGCCCGCTGCGGATAATCAGATCCTTTGCTCGGCCCGAAAGATAGAGAAACCCATCGCCATCCATATACCCTAAATCGCCAGTGTTGAACCAACCGTCTTCAATCCAGGCATTCTTGTTGTCAGATTCAATTTTATAGCCTTTAAAAAGCTGTGGACCCTTCACCATGATAGAGCCGCTTTCGCCTAACTCGCAGTCTTTAATAACTTCAGCGCCTTCCAAATGGACAATGCGGATCTCTGAATAGGGAATGCGCATGCCAACACTGCCTGGGGGCTGGATCAGTGGTGCTCGGGAGATTAGCGCCGTTGTCTCTGTCATTCCATAGCCATTGCCGATATTTACTGCATACTTATCTTCGAAGCTGAGCTCAAAAGGATGGGATAATGGTGCTGCGCCGGAATTGATATTGGCTAGACAATCGATATTGGCATCGCCCACAGGAATATCTGCCAAGGCCATCAACACGGTGGGTACCGCGGAGAATCCTTTAACTTGAAATCTATCGATATAATTCCAGAAATTCATCATTGCTTGAGGTGAGCGAAAACCTGATGGTGTCATTAAAATTACTTTGAAGCCCACGCTGAACGCGGCAACTCCTTGAATTATGCAACCATAAATATGAAACAAAGGTAGGCCGCATAGG
>TARA_B110001454_G_scaffold152293_2_pt1 | contig 13244 bp, 10 predicted proteins | sample TARA_B110001454 | Tara Oceans TARA_B110001454 (sample SAMEA4397004) | marine metagenome | biome: Polar Biome; feature: [MES] marine water layer (ENVO:01000295) within the mesopelagic zone...; material: water (ENVO:00002006), including particulate matter (ENVO:01000060) such... | reverse complement strand
GACAACTTTAACTGCAGCTATTACTAAAACATTAGCAGAAAAAGGTCTTGCAGAAATGCGTGATTTTGATACTATTGATAATGCGCCTGAGGAAAAAGAACGTGGTATTACTATTAATACTTCTCACGTAGAGTATGAAACTGAAAAGAGACATTATGCTCACGTAGATTGTCCAGGTCACGCAGATTATATTAAAAATATGATTACTGGTGCAGCTCAGATGGACGGTGCTATTTTAGTAGTTGCTGCTACAGATGGTGCTATGCAACAAACAAGAGAGCATTTGCTTTTAGCAAAACAAGTTAATGTTCCTGCGGTTGTAGTGTTTATGAATAAATGTGATCAAGTAGATGATTCGGAAATGTTAGAATTAGTTGAAATGGAGCTTAGAGAGCTTTTAGATAAATATGAATTCCCAGGTAATGATACCCCTATTATTCAAGGTTCAGCTTTGAATGCATTAAGCAATGGTGGGGCTGATTCTGACTGTATAATGAAATTAATGGATGCAGTTGATTCTTTTGTTCCAACTCCTAAAAGAGCTATTAATAAGCCTTTCTTAATGCCGGTTGAAGATGTTTTTTCAATAACTGGTAGAGGAACTGTAGCTACAGGTAAAATTGAGGCTGGAATCGTTAAGGTAGGAGAAGAATTAGAGCTTGTTGGTATGGGTTCTGATAAAAAAACTACTTGTACTGGCGTTGAAATGTTTAGAAAGCTTCTTGATCAAGGCCAGGCTGGCGATAATGCAGGGTTATTATTAAGGGGTGTTGATAAAGAGGATATAAACAGAGGAATGGTACTTGCTAAACCTGGATCTATTACTCCTCATACTAAATTTTCAGCATCTGTATATGTTTTAAAGAAAGAAGAAGGTGGAAGACATACTCCTTTCTTTAAAGGTTATAGACCTCAGTTTTATTTTAGAACAACTGACGTTACTGGTAATGTGATCCTTCCAAAGGGTACTGAGATGGTTATGCCTGGTGATAATGTAAATCTTGATATTGAATTGATTACTCCAATTGCTATGGAAAAAGAGTTGAGATTTGCTATTAGAGAAGGTGGTCATACTGTTGGTGCTGGGGTTGTTACTGAGATTAAAGAGTAATAATAGTGGCTGGGAATAGTAAAAGAGATATTGTTCAAATTGAAAGTACTGCTGGAACAGGGTATAGATATTCAATAACTAAGAATAAACGATTGCATCCTGAAAAAATTGAATATAAAAAATATGATCCTGTAGTTAGAAAGCATGTAGTTTTTAGAGAAACAAAGTAAATATTAATTACTAGGTGAGTAGAGCGATTGCTAGGTGAGTAGTTCAACTGGTAGAGCGCCGGCCTCCAAAGCCGGAAGTTGAGGGTTCGAGTCCTTCCTCACCTGCTGGAGAAATGTTATAATGTTTAAAGGTATATCTGAATATTTTAAAAGTATTAGAGTTGAGATGGGCAAAGTTTCTTGGATGACGAGAGATCAAGCTGTTAATTCAACCTTTATTGTTGGTGTTTTTGCTTTTATTGTAGCAATTTTCTTATTTGTTTTAGATATTGGACTATCTGAATTTGTTAATATTTTATATAATTTTATTTAGTTGGGGATATGGAAAAAGCTTTAGATAATAATGATTCATTTAATTGGTTTACTTTAAGGGTGATATCTGGTAAAGAAAGAGTAGTTGAGGATACTATATTATATGAGTCAAAAAGAGAAAATATTGATGATTCTATTGAGGAAGTTTTTGTGCCTTTTGAAAAGGTCGTTAAGATAGTTAATAGTAAAAAGGTTATTAAAGAAAGAGTTTTTTTCCCAGGATATATTCTAATTAAAATGAAGCTTAATAAAGTTTCAAGATATTTCATAGAAAATGTTCAGGGAGTAATAAGTTTTGTTGGAGCCAAAGGGAAACAACCTATTCCTTTAAGAGACACAGAAATTAAGAAAATTTTTGGAGAAGTAGAGCGTAAAGAAGGTCGAGAAATGATTGTTTCTCCATTTCAGAAGGATGATAGTGTTAAAATAATAGCTGGACCTTTTATTGATTTTTCAGGTGTTGTTAAAGAAACAAACGATGAAAAGCAAAAAGTTAAAGTTAATATTTCAATTTTTGGGAGATCTACCCCTGTTGAGCTTGATTATTTTCAAGTTGAATTAGAAAGATAATTTGTTATGGCAGATAAAAAAATAGAAGGTTATATAAAATTACAGATAGAAGGTGGAAAAGCTAATCCTTCTCCTCCAGTTGGTCCAGCTTTGGGTCAGCATGGTGTTAATATAATGGATTTTTGCAAAGCTTTTAATGCGCAAACTCAAGATCAGGTAGGAAAAGTTATTCCAGTTGTTATTACAGTTTATGCTGATAGATCATTTACGTTTATTACTAAGACTCCTCCTGTTCCATCATTAATTTTAGAAGGTTGTGGAATCAAAAAAGGTTCTTCTGAGCCAAATAGAGACATTGTAGGAACAATTTCAAAGTCTAAAGTTGAAGAGATTGCAAAAATAAAGTTACCAGATTTAAATACTAAAAAATTAGATTCAGCTATTCAGATGGTTAAAGGTACAGCTAGGAGCATGGGAGTTAAAGTAGAGGGCTAAAATATGCTTAAAGGTAAAAAATATAAACAAAGTTTATCATCTTATGATCCATTAGAAGAATATGGGTTAGATAAGGCAATTGATTTATTGCATAATTTTTCAAAATCAAATTTTGATGAGTCTGTAGATATTTATGTGAATTTAGGGGTTGATCCACGTCATGCAGATCAATTAGTAAGGGGAATGGTTTCTTTACCAAACGGTACTGGAAAAAAAATTAAAGTTGTAGTTCTATCGAAGGATGATGGAAAAAATAAAAAAGCAAAAGATTTAGGTGCTTTAGAATCAGGTTCTAAGGATTTATTAGATAAAATTTCTAAAGGTTGGTTAGATTTCGATGTTTTAATTGCTTCTCCTGATATGATGGCTGAAGTTGGTAAATTAGGAAGAGTTTTAGGTCCAAGGGGTTTAATGCCTAATCCAAAAACAGGAACAGTTACTCCTGATATTGAAAAAGCTGTTGAAGAAATTATTGCAGGCAAAGTTGAATATAGAGTTGATAAAGCTGGTATTATTGCAGTTAGTGTAGGAAGAATATCTTTTGATAAAGATAAAATCATAGAAAATATAAATGCATGTATTGGTGCAATTTTAAAAGCTAAACCTAGTAGTGTTAAGGGCATATATTTGAAGAAATTTTCAATTTCTTCAACTATGAGTCCAAGTTTAAAAATAGATAAGAGTGAATTTATAAATTAAATTTTAAAAAAGTGAATAATTATGCCTAGTCAAAAAAATATAAATACAGTTGAAAAATTAACAGATAAATTTAAAAATTCATCTGCATTATATTTTGCTAAATATACAGGAGTTAATGTCGATCAAGCAGCTCAATTAAGAATGAAATTTATCGATAATGATGTAGATTTTTTAGTATCCAAAAATACTCTAAATAAAATTGCAGCAAAAAATGCAGGTTTTGAAGATTTATTTGATAATATATTATCAGGTCAGATAGGTATAGCGTATGCTAAGAGTGATCCAACTTCACCAGCAAGAGTGATAAAAGAATTTACTAAAGAAAATGAATCTTTTGAAGTAGTAGGTTTATATTTTGATGGAAATCTTTATGATCCATCGAAATATAAAGAACTAGCTAATTTACCTTCAAAAGATGTATTGCTTACTAAATTTATATATTGTATCAATTCTCCAATGTCAAATATGGTTTTATTGTTGAATGATTCTATGTCAAAATTAGTTGGTACGCTTAAAAGTTTTGAGAGTCAAAAAAATTAAAAATTTAATAATAAGAGGAAGGTTAAAATGGCAAAAATAAGTAAAGATGATGTTTTAAGTTATTTAGAAACAGCTAATATGCTGGAAATTTCTGAATTAATTAAAGATATTGAAGATAAATTTAATGTTTCAGCAGCAGTTCCAGTTGCTGTTGCAGGTGGTGCAGCTCAAGGTGCATCGGCTGAAGTTGTAGCTGAAGAAAAGTCTGATTTCAAAGTTGAATTAACTGTGACTGGTGATAAGAAAATTGCTGTTATAAAAGTTATTAGAGAAGTTACTTCTCTTGGTTTAAAAGAAGCGAAAGAATTAGCTGATGGTGCCCCAAGCGTTGTTAAGGATTCTGCTCCAAAAGAAGAAGCAGAAGAATTAAAGGCTAAGTTAGAAGAAGCTGGCGCAACTGTAACTTTAAGTTAGTTTAAACAATTTTTATAAATAGAAATTTAATATAGTTCTTTATTAATCTATATTCAATTCAAATATGGAGGTGTATACTGCTAAATGAAAAATAATATAACTCATGATTTCTCAAAAAATAATTTTAGTATAGATTTGCCCGATTTATTAGCTATCCAAGTAGACTCTTGGAAAGACTTTTTACAAGAAGATGTTTTGCCTGAGAAGAGGAATAATTTAGGTTTAGAAGCTGTTCTTAGAAATACTTTTCCTATTGAAGATAATCATAGGAACTATGTTTTAGAATATAAATTTTATTTTTTAGGCTTACCAAAATACTCAGTAAAAGAATGTTTAGAAAGAAGAATTTCTTATAATGTTCCCTTAAAAGTTAAATTTGTTTTACATATAACAGATGAAAATGATAAATCTCAATACGTCCAAAATATAGAACAAGATGTGTTTTTTGGAAATATACCATATATGACTGAATCAGGAACATTCATAATCAATGGAGCAGAGAGAGTAATTGTTAGTCAATTGCAGAGATCTCCTGGGGTGTTTTTTGATCAATCATTTCATCCTAATGGTACCAAAATTTTTCTTGCAAGAATTATTCCTTTTAGAGGTTCGTGGGTAGATTTTACAACTGATATTTATGATTGTATCTATGCTATTATTGATAGAAGAAGAAAATTTCCTGCATCAATATTATTGAGAGCTATTGGATTTTCTACTAATACTGAGATATATTCATCGTTTAGTCTTACAAAAAAATATAAATTAAAAAATAGTAAAGATATTATCGGAAAAGTACTCCTTGATGATGTTGTTGATGTAAAGACAGGTGAAGTTCTTTTAGAGAAAGATACTATAATAGATAAAGATAATATCAAGTTATTACCTAGTAATAAATTAAATGAAATTGAATTATTAAATGATATAAAGGAGAATGAAGTTGCTATTGAAGTTCTTGGAAATACGATTAAAAAAGATCCAACAAATAATTCAGATGAAGCTGTCCTATTGCTTTATCAACATTTAAGAACAGGCGAAGCTCCAGATGTTTCTGTTGCAGCAAAATTTATTGAAAAAATGTTCTTTTCAACAAAGAAATATGATTTAGGTCAAGTGGGGAGATATAGAATAAATAAAAAGTTTGGTTTAGATACTCCTATAGAAGATGCTGTTTTAACTAAGGATGATTTTATTCAAGTATTTAAGTATCTGATTTCAATGAGAAATAATCAAAATGGTCCAGATGATATAGACCATTTGGGGAATAGAAGAGTTAGAACTTGTGGTGAACAATTGGCTAATCAGTTTAATATAGCTCTTGCGAGAATGAAAAGAACTGTTTCTGAAAGAATGAATCAAAGAGAGGCTGAAAGCTTAACTCCACAGGATTTGATTAGTTCAAGAATAGTAACTACGGTTTTAAATGCATTTTTTGGAACGAGTCAATTATCGCAATTCATGGATCAGACAAATCCTTTAGCTGAAGTGACACATAAGAGGCGTATATCATCTTTAGGGCCAGGTGGTCTCTCAAGAGATAGAGCAGGCTTTGAAGTTAGGGATGTCCATTATACACATTATGGTCGTTTATGTCCAATAGAAACTCCTGAGGGTCCTAATATAGGTCTGATTAATTCGTTATCGATACATGCTATTGTAAATAATTTAGGTTTTATTGAATCTCCTTATAGGAAAGTTAATAAAACAATATCAGATGAAATTGAATATCTTTCTCCTGATGAAGAAGATAGATCGTTTATTGCTCAAGCCTCTGAGAAATATAATAAAAAAGGAGAATTTGAGAATAAGTTAATTGAAACAAGAAATGGTGTTGAATTCACTTTATCATCTAATGATGAAGTAAATTATATGGATGTAATGCCAAATCAGATTGTGAGTGTATCTGCTGCATTAATTCCATTTTTAGAAAATGATGATGCAAATAGAGCATTAATGGGTTCTAATATGATGAGGCAATCTGTTCCTTTGTTACAACCTGAAAAGCCAATTGTTGGTACAGGTATGGAAGCTACTGTAGCTAAAGATTCTAGGTCAGCTATAGCAAGTAAACATAATGGTGTGGTTTCATCAGTTGATGCTAATCATATTACAATTCAAACGGAAGGTGAAGAAGAGGATATTGAATTAAATCCTATTGAAAAATTCTATACTTATTCTCTTAAAAAGTTTTTAAGAACTAATCAAAATACTTGTATTAATCAAAAGCCAATTGTTAATGTTGGTGATAAAATTAAAGTAGGCGATATTATTGCAGATGGTCATTCTACTAAAGATGGAGAATTAGCTTTAGGTAGAAATCTTACAGTTGCTTATATGCCATGGAGAGGATATAATTTTGAAGATGCAATTGTTATTAGTGAAAAATTAGTAAAGGATGATTCTTTGACATCAATTCATATCAAAGAATTTGAAGTTGAAATAAGAGATACTAAGAGAGGTGAAGAAGAATTAACAAATGAGATTCCAAATGTTAGTGAAGATGCTACAAAAGATTTAGATCATAGAGGAATTGTAAGAGTTGGAGCTGAGGTTTATCCTGGCGATATCCTAGTAGGAAAAATAACTCCAAAAGGTGAAACGGATCCAACACCTGAAGAAAAATTACTTAGAGCTATTTTTGGTGAAAAGGCAGGAGATGTTAAAGATGCTTCAAAACGTTGTGGCGCAGGAGTTAGCGGAGTTGTAGTTGAAACTCAGTTGTTTGAAAGAAAAAATGTTGCTATTAGAGCTGAAGAAAAGAAAAAAATCAGAGAATTGCAATCTGATGCTAGGCGTGAAAGAGTCGAGTTGATGGATAAAAGGAATGAACTTTTAATAGCACAAATGATTAATGAGAACTCTGGTGGTATAAGAGATATAGCATCAAATAAAACTGTTGTTAAAGCTAAAACTTTATTGACAAAAAAGAGAATTAATAGCATAGATTTTGAGTCATTATCATTAAAATCTCCATGGGTAATAAATCCAATCAATTGGAATAATGTATTGAAAATATGGAGAAATTATAATAGAAACTTAAAACAGCTTGAGGATAAGCTTGAAAAAGAAATATTTAAGCTGAGAATTGGAGATGAACTTCAACAGGGTGTTATGAAATTAGCAAAAGTATATATAGCACAAAAAAGAAAAGTTTCTATTGGTGATAAAATGGCGGGTAGACATGGTAATAAGGGTATTGTTTCAATTATTGTTCCTGAAGAAGATATGCCGTTTACAAAAGATGGTAAAACGGTAGATTTAATTTTAAATCCTCTTGGTGTTCCATCTAGAATGAATTTAGGTCAGCTATATGAAGCTATGTTGGGTTGGGCAGGAAAAGAATTGAATAAAAGCTATAAAACTCCTGTATTTAATGGAGCAGTTGAAAAAGAAGTTTTAGAAGAATTAAAAAAAGCTAATTTACCATCTTCAGGAAAGATGGAATTATGGGATGGGAGAACTGGTGAAAAAATTAAAAATCCAGTAGTTTATGGAAGTACTTATTTCCTGAAATTATCTCATCTTATAGCAGATAAAATGCATGCTCGTTCTACAGGTCCTTATTCTTTGATTACTCAACAGCCTTTAGGTGGAAAAGCTCAATCTGGGGGACAAAGATTTGGGGAGATGGAAGTATGGGCCTTGGAGGCATATGGAGCAGCTCATACATTACAAGAAATATTGACTGTCAAATCGGATGATATAATGGGAAGAACTAATTTATATAATGCTTTGGTTAAAGGTAAAAATACTCCTGAGTCAAATGTTCCAGAGTCATTTAAAGTTTTATGCAAAGAATTAGAAGCATTAGGGCTAAATGTCCATTTAAGTTAAATTAAAATTAATTCAAGGGAGAATAATTTTGAGAAAAAATTATAGATCAAATTCACAATTCAAATCATTTAGTTCCATTACATTAGGTTTATTGTCTCCGGAAAATATTCTAGAAAGATCTTATGGAGAGGTTACTAAGCCAGAAACAATTAACTATAGATCTTATAAGCCTGAAAAGAGTGGATTATTTTGCGAGAAGATTTTTGGTCCTATAAAGGATTTTGAATGTCATTGTGGTAAATATAAGGGGATTAGATATAGAGGAATTGTTTGTGATAGATGTGGAGTTGAGGTAACTAAAAAATCTGTTAGAAGAGAAAGAATTGGGCATATTACTTTGGCAGTTCCAGTTGTCCATATATGGTATTTACGTTCAATTCCTAGTAAAATCAGCTATTTATTAGGCTATACAACAAAACAACTAGAGTCTCTTGTTTATTATGAGAAATTTGTTATTTTACAATCGGGGGCTTCTGGCAGAGAAATTGGAGAATTAATAGCAGAAGATGAGTATTTAGATTTAGATTATGAATTTGGGATTGATTCAGATAATATTAGCGAAGAAGATATTGATGAAGATAATTTCTTCCATGCATCAATGGGTGGAGCTGCAATTAAATCACTATTATCTAATTTAGATGTATCAAAAGAGATAAATAAATTATTAGCTTTTATAAATAGTGAAAAAACATCTGTAACAAAAAAAGATGACTATTTAAAAAGATTAAGGATTTTAAGAAAATTTGATCCTCGCTTAGAAAAAAAATTAAATAATAAGCCAGAATGGATGGTTCTAACTATTTTGCCTTTATTACCACCAGAGCTTAGACCATTAGTTCCTCTTGAGGGGGGTAGATTTGCTGCTTCAGATTTAAATGATTTATATAGAAGAATTATTATTAGGAATAATAGATTGAAGCAATTATTGGAAATTAAGGCACCTGATGTGATTTTAAGAAATGAAAAAAGAATGCTTCAGGAAGCAGTTGATTCATTATTAGATAATAGTAGGATGCAGTCGGCTGTGAGAAGTGGTACAAGAAGACCCCTTAAATCACTAAGCGATTCATTGAAGGGAAAAACAGGTCGGTTTAGACAAAATCTTTTAGGTAAAAGAGTAGATTATTCTGGTCGTTCAGTAATTGTTGTTGGTCCTGAATTAAGACTCCATCAGTGTGGGATTCCTAAAGATATGGCTATGGAATTATTTAAACCTCAGATAATAAATGAGCTTATAAAAAGAGGGTATGCTAGAACTCCAAAAAATGCTAGAATTTTAGTTGATGATAAAGCTCAAGAAGTATATCAAGTTTTAGAATATGTTACGAGTAATCATCCAGTATTATTAAATAGGGCTCCAACATTGCATAGGTTGGGAATTCAGGCTTTTCAGCCTTTAATGATTGATGGTAAAGCAATAAGGTTGCATCCTTTAGTATGTGCTGCCTTTAATGCTGACTTTGATGGTGACCAAATGGCTGTACATATTCCTCTTTCTGTAGAAGCTCAAGTTGAAGCATGGATGCTAATGTTATCAAGTCATAATATTTTACATCCTGCTCATGGTAGGCCAATAGCAATACCTTCTCAGGATATGGTACTTGGTTGTTATTATTTAACTAGGTTGAGAGATGGAGAAAAAGGAGAAGGTTCATTTATAGGTTCTTATGATGAAGCCCGATTATGCCATATTAATGAAGCAGTAACATTGCATGCTAAAATCAACTTTAGAGATTCTGATGGAACATGGATTAAATCAACCTCTATTGGTAGAGTTTTATTTAATGAAATATTACCTAAAAAGATAAGATTTATAAATGATATAGTGTCAAAAAATAAATTAAATGATATTATAAGTAAATCATATAGAGAATGTGGCAATATGAAAACTGTTTCTTTTTTGGATAAATTGAAAGATTTAGGTTTTGAGTTTGCTTTTAAAAGCGGTTTATCTATAGCGCTAGATGATATTCACATCCCAGCTAAGAAAGATGAAATTTTAGATGAAGCTGATAAAAAAGTTAAATCTATTCAAGAAAAGTTTAATAAACGAATTATTACTGATGGGGAGAGATATAATAAAGTAATTGATATTTGGACTCATGCTACTAGCGATGTTGCTTCAGCTATGTTTGCAGAGCTTGAAGCTGATAATCAAGGTTTTAATCCATTGTTTATGATGGCAGATTCTGGAGCTAGAGGAAGTCAAGATCAGATAAAACAGCTTGCAGGAATGAGAGGTTTGATGGCAAAACCAAAGAAAACTATGACTGGTTCAACTGGCGAAATAATTGAAAATCCTATTAGAGCTAATTTTAAAGAAGGATTATCTGTTTTTGAATATTTTATTTCAACTCATGGTGCAAGAAAAGGTCTTGCAGATACAGCATTAAAAACTGCTGATGCTGGTTATTTAACAAGAAGACTGGTTGATGTAGCTCAAGATATGACAATTTCAGAGATTGATTGTAAAACAAGTCAAGGTGTGATTGTTGAAGATATTAAAGATGGTGAAGAAGTTATTGAAACTTTAGAAGAAAGAATTATAGGAAGATATTCAGCGGACAGTATTGTTGATGAAGTTACTAAGGAGATTCTTTCAAAGAAAAATAAATTAATAGATCAAAAGATTGTAGATAAAGTCTTTAAAAGTAGTGTTAATGAGGTTAAGATTAAGTCTACACTTTCATGTGAGTCAAAAAGAGGTGTTTGCTCTAAATGTTATGGAATAAATTTAGCTACTCATACTGAAGTTAAGATTGGAGATGCTATTGGAATAATGGCGGCTCAATCAATTGGTGAGCCTGGAACTCAGTTAACTTTAAGAACATTCCATATTGGTGGAACTGCATCAAGAATTATTGAAGGATCTCAAAGATTTACTAAAATGGATGGTAAAATAAAATTTTCAGAAAATTTTAGATTAATTGATTCTATTGATGATGAAGGTGATAAAAATATGGTTTCTCAATCAAGAAATTCTGAAATGATTTTATTAGATAAATCAGGTATTAAATTGAATTCTTGGAAAGTTCCTTATGGTGCTCATGTAAATGTTAAAGATAAGCAAAAGGTTAAAATCGGAGATTTGTTGTTTTCTTGGGATCCTTATACAGATGTAATACTAGCAAGAAAATCAGGAAAAGTTGTTTTTGAGGATCTTATTGAATTGGAAACTTATGTCGAAGAGGTAGTTGAGGGTGGCAAAAAAATGATGGTTATTATTGAATCAAAAAATAGAAATCTAAGTCCACATATTGAGATTAAATCTTCATCTTCAAAGGATACTGCAGGAGTTAGTATATTGCCAGTTAAAGCTACAGTGGTTGTTCATGAAGGAGAAGCTGTTAAGGAAGGTCAAGTTATTGTTAAAATACCAAAAGAATCAGGTAAAACAAGAGATATAACAGGGGGTCTTCCTAGGATTGCTGAATTATTTGAGGCTAGAAATCCTTCAAATCCTGCTGTTGTTACAGAGATTGATGGTGTTATTAAGTATGGTAAATTAAAAAGAGGTATTAGAGAGATAATAGTTGCAACTGATAATATTAAAAAAACATATAAAATACCATATGGAAAGCATATTTTAGTTCACGAAGGTGATTATATTTTTGCAGGGGATAGATTATGTGAAGGATCTGTTTCTCCAAGAGATATTTTAAATATAAGCGGACCAACTAGAGTCCAAAATTATTTGCTAAATTCTATACAAGAGGTATATAGGTTGCAAGGAGTTAAAATTAGTGATAAGCACATTGAAGTAATCGTTAGGCAAATGATGCAGAAAGTAGAGGTTATTGATCCTGGGAATACTGAGTATTTAAAAGGTGATAGAGTTAATAAATCAGAGTTTAATTTAGCAAATAAGAAATCTAAGGATAATGTTGTAGTTACTAATCCTGGTGATTCGGATTACTTAGAATTTGATGTTGTCTTAAATGAAAATATTAAGGAGCTTAATAAAGAGATTAAAGATGATGGTAAAAAGGTTGTCAAAACAAGAAAAGCAAAGCCAGCTACTTCTAAGCCTTTATTACTTGGAATAACTAGAGCTTCTTTGAATACAGATAGCTTTATTTCAGCAGCTTCTTTCCAGGAAACAACTAGGGTGTTAACTGATGCGGCTGTAGAAGCAAAAACTGATTATCTATTAGGTTTAAAAGAAAATGTGATTATTGGTAGATTAATTCCAGCTGGAACTGGACGAAAAGAATACAGAGAAATAAATGTAACTTCAAAAAATGAAATTAATGCAGCAAGCGATTCTGTTCAAGAAGAAGAGTTGGCTGAAAGTGTATTAAATGAATAATTTTTTACCATTTAAATTAATTTCATGTAAATAAAAAAATTATTTGTATACCTCCCAAAGTATATATTAACTTAATAAGCTGTATTTGTTAGTAGATTTTAATAAATTTATGAAAAGGTTGATATGCCAACTGTAAATCAGTTAGTTAGAAAAGGAAGAAAAAAACAGACGAAAAAGAGTAAAGTGCCTGCTCTAATGGCGTGCCCCCAAAAAAGGGGAGTTTGTACTAGAGTATATACTACTACGCCTAAAAAACCTAATTCTGCTTTAAGAAAAGTTGCAAGAGTGAAATTATCAAATAATTTTGAGGTTACTGCATATATTCCTGGAGAAGGCCATAACTTACAGGAACACTCTATTGTTCTTATCGAAGGAGGAAGAGTGAAAGATTTGCCAGGTGTTAGGTATCATGTGGTAAGAGGTGTTCTTGATCCTTCTGGAGTTGAAGGAAGAAGAACAAGTAGATCGAGATATGGAACAAAAAAACCTAAGGAGTAATTAGTTGAGAAGAAGAAGACCTGAAAAAAGAACAATTTTACCTGATCCTACTTATAAGGATTATACTGTTGCTAAGTTTATTAACTATTTAATGAAAAATGGTAAAAAAAGCATAGCAGAGAAAATATTTTATAATTCTCTAACTATTATTTCTGAAAAAGAAAAAAATGAAAATGCTATAGATGTATTTAAAAAGGCTTTATCAAATGTATCTCCAACTTTAGAAGTTAAATCTAAAAGAATTGGTGGAGCTACTTATCAAGTGCCGATAGAGGTTACTCAATCAAGAAAATTATCTTTAGCAATGAGATGGATATTAAGTTTTTCAAGAGGAAGAAAAGGTAAAACAATGTCC
>TARA_B110001454_G_scaffold96783_1_pt1 | contig 13344 bp, 16 predicted proteins | sample TARA_B110001454 | Tara Oceans TARA_B110001454 (sample SAMEA4397004) | marine metagenome | biome: Polar Biome; feature: [MES] marine water layer (ENVO:01000295) within the mesopelagic zone...; material: water (ENVO:00002006), including particulate matter (ENVO:01000060) such as...... | reverse complement strand
ATCTATTCCAGCCAAAGCGTACGATAGGCAAAACACGGAAGCGCTAGACTCGTTTTCGGACGTATATAGTCTGTCTTTACGAATCAGCGGGAGACAGTAGTGGACGAAGAACTAGAAGAGTTTGTACGCTCGACAGCCTCGGCGCTATCTGCCCAAGCCTTCATTCTCGATTATCTCCTGAAACACATCTTTTTAGAAATTCCGAAGCCAACACGCCTTCAATTGGCGGAAGCCCTTCTTGACTCTTCAGAGCGGACAGAATGGCTTCGTGGTGTTTCAAAAAATGAGTTTCAGTCCGAGCGCCTTGCCGACATGACGGTTCGGATGCAGCAACAGGTCGATGAAATGATAGGGCGAGCGTTAGAAGCTGCCGAACTTGCAGAGGGGAGCAGGTTCCGGCCAGCCTAACTGCGTCGCGGGCTCTCGTCATTTTTACCCGCTTTCTTTTCCTTATGCGGTGTCGGAGGCGTTTGCAGCATCCGCCGCAGCACGTCATCTTCTTGCTTTTGATCGGTGTCATTCATGCCAAAAACCTATGGTGATAAAATAGAAGCGCTTTCGCCCGTATCGCTCGATGACCGAACGCTAACTGCGATTGGACGGCTTGTTCGCGCCTGTGCAGAAATCGAGGACATGATCGACTTGTTCATTGCTTCAGTTGCCGGAATCAACGAACAAAAGACCACGATACTGCTAGGCAAAACAGCCATCAAACGCAGAATAGAGATTGCCCTAGAACTTTGCAAACTAAGGACAGACAAAGCTTTAGAAGTTCATAAAAACGTCTTCGGAGCCTCTTTCTCCGATCTGCTTGAAATCAGGAATACTGTCGCTCACGGCAAACTTCTCGGAGTGACTGAGGATGGTAAGCTCGCCTTTCTGACCGCCTATCAAGGCCCCACCACCGAAAACAGCGCTATTCGTATAGTAAAAAGCTATCTGCCAGAAACGATAGAACAATGGGCGATTGTAGCTGAGCGTGACCTACCTATGCTCGCTAAACAATTTCAGATCGAAGAGCTGCTAGAAGAACGTCTTCAGCGACCTCTCTTGCCTCACAGTAAAGCCCAGCGCGGAGGCTAATCAAAACCTCCGCCCCCGCCTCAATCATCTCCTGAGTAATCTCAATTTTTAGCGGCCCACCCGCCAATTCTGGCGCGCTCGAATCGATCTGCTTTGTCAAGTATATATCTGCCATTTTTTGGGCAACTGATACGGTGGCGATTGCCTATACTAGCCGCTCCGAATTTCTGTGAGTTTACGTTCCCAAGCAAGAGCGTGTGCAATGATTATATCAAGGTCGGCAAATCGCGGTTTCCAGGGGAATGTTGCCATTATTGCCCGATTGTCTGACACCAGCGACGCTGGGTCACCCGCACGGCGGCCTTCAATGCGGCGTTCAACCTTGAGGTTGGTCACACGGTCGACCGCGTCCAACACCTCCAACACGGAAAAGCCCCTCCCATACCCGCAGTTGAGCAGATGGTTCTGATCCGGTTGGGCTATCAGGGCTTCCAACGCCAGCACATGCGCTGCCGCTAGATCTGATACATGGATATAGTCACGCACGCCGGTGCCGTCTTCTGTGTCGAAATCGGTGCCGAAAACGCCTACATGGCTGCGCTTGCCAAGAGCCGCTTCAACAGCAACCTTGATAAGGTGGGTTGCGCCTGCGGTAGACTGGCCCGAACGTGCAAGTGCATCCGCGCCTGCGACGTTGAAATAGCGCAGTGCGCAGAAGTTGATGGGATGAGCGGCAGAGACGTCTCTAAGCATGTACTCGGTCATCAGTTTAGACATGCCATATGGATTGATAGGGCGCTGAGGGCAGCTTTCGGAAATCGGGCTAACGTCAGGCATGCCGTAGGTTGCGGCGGTTGAAGAGAAGATGAGATGCGGAACGCCGCATCGCACAGCGCTCTCGATCAGCGCGCGGCTGTTCACCGTGTTATTCTGATAATATTTGAGTGGGTTCTCCACCGACTCCGGTACGACGATTGAGCCGGCGAAGTGCATAACGGCCTTCACATCATGCGCACGCATGGCTGCCTCAACCGCGGTCTGGTCAGCGATGTCGGCCTCAACCAGCGGCACGTCAGCGGGGATCGCAAAGCGGAAGCCGGTTGTGAGGTTATCGACCACGACAACTGGCCAACCCGCATCCCGAAGCGCCAGGACGGCATGGCTGCCAATGTATCCGGCGCCGCCAGTGACCAGGATAGTGGGCTTGTTTGACATTTCTCGGTTCTCCACGGCATTCGCACTCACCGATTAGCGGGTCAGTGGCAAGAGACGCAATGCCGCAGATATGCGAAAACCGGGTTAAGCCGCAGCTTTTTTCGTCGAGTTGTAGAAGGTCGAGCGATTTGCGGCCATTTCGCGCAATTGCGCAGTGGGCGCAAAGCGATCACCATAATTGAGAACGAGCCGGTCAAGTGTCTCGACCACGCCAGCTATTCCGACCGTATCCATATGGGTAAACGGTCCACCCGTCCAAGGTGCAAACCCCCAACCGAAAATCGCGCCGATGTCGCCATCTTCGGGCGCAGACAGCACAGCTTCTTCATAACAGCGGGCGCATTCAACCAGCTGACGATACAGCAGCCGTTCACGAACCTCTGCAGCGCTGGGTTGATGGGCGGCGGGCGGGAAATGTTCGGTAAGGCCGGGCCAGAGGAACTTGGCGCCGCCGTCCATCGGATATTCGTAATAGCCCTTGTTGTTCTTGCGACCCAGGCGGCCGAGAGTGACGACCATTTTCTCAATTACATCATCGGCGGCAGTGGGCTTGTAGGCATCACCCAAGGCCGTCTTCGTGGCAGTCGTGATCTTGTGAGCCAGTTCGATTGAAACTTCATCGCCCACGGCGAGGGGGCCGACCGGCATGCCGAGCTGCTTGCCGACATTCTCGATAAGTGCCGGGTTGACTCCCTCGGCTACCATTTGGGCGCCTTCGCTCACATAGGTGGAGAAACAGCGCGATGTATAAAAGCCGCGGCTGTCGTTCACAACGATCGGAGTCTTCTTGATCTGGCGGACGAAATCGAGGGCTTTGGCTATGGCTATTGCGCCTGTGTTTTTGCCAAGGATGATCTCTACCAGCGGCATTTTTTCGACTGGCGAGAAGAAGTGAACTCCTATGAAATTCTCCTGCTTGCTCCATGCTTTAGCCAGCCCGGTGATCGGCAGGGTTGAGGTGTTGGAACCGAAGATCGTATCCGCGCCCAGCACCTTCTCCACACGCTGCGTTATTTCGGCTTTTATAGCGGGGTCTTCGAACACCGCCTCGATCACGAAATCGCATCCCGCAAGGTCAGCCGCATCGGTGACGGGCGTGACGCGGGCCAAGATTTCCGCCATTTTATCCGCCGTCATTTTGCCGCGAGAGACGCGCTTTTGCAGCTCCGCCTCGACATGGGCCTTGCCCTTTTCAGCAGAGGCCATGTCGCGATCCAGCAGGATAACCTCGATCCCCGCCTGCGCGGATACAGTGGCGATGCCCGCGCCCATCATCCCCGCGCCGAGCATCGCGAGTTTTTTGGTAGGGGAGGGCGCCACATCCGCAGGACGACGGGCGCCACGCTCTGCCGCCTGCTTGTTGACAAAGAGAGTGCGGACCATGTTGCGCGATTGTGGCTGGGCAATCACTTTCGCGAAATATTTGCTCTCGATGCGCAGTGCCCGGTCCATCGGCAATTGCAGACCTTCATAAATGGCGGAGAGCAGGGCGATGGGCGCGTTCATGTTGCGCTGGGCCTCTTTCTGCATCATCGGCACCGCGCCCATAAAGGTCTGGGCGAAGCCGGGGTGCATGGCCGAGCCGCCGCCGGGCACCTTATAGCCCTTGATATCCCATGGCTGGGCAAATGCGCCGGGATTGGCCTTAACCCATGCCTTGGCCGCCTCCAGCGCGGTTCCGGCTGGCACTACTTCGTCGATGAGCTTGAGCGCGGCACCCTCAGCAGGGGCGAACAGCTTGCCCTGAAGCATATACATCAGTGCCGTCTGCACACCCGTGATGCGGGGAAAACGCTGGCTGCCGCCGCCGCCGGGAAACAGCCCCACGAGGATTTCAGGCAGGCCGAGCTGTGTCTTCGGATTATCACTGATGACACGCCGGTGGCAGGCAAGCGCCAACTCGAACCCGCCGCCGACGCATATGCCCTCAATAGCGCATGCGACCGGTTTGCCGCAGGTCTCAAGGCGGCGCAGCACACGGTTCAACTCAAACACGCGCCCAAACAAGGTCGCCATATCGAGGCTCTGTCCCGGTGGGGGGAGGAGCATGCCCTCCATTGCTTTCAAATCCATCCCGGCCATAAAGCCGCTATCCTTGCCCGAAGCGATCACAGCGCCCTTGATGGCGCCGTCAGAGGAAAGCCTGTCAATCGCTGCATCAAGATCGGTCAGGAACTGTGCGCCGATCACGTTCATGCTCTGATCCGGGCAATCAATGGTGAGGGTGGCGATGCCGTCTGCATCGACATCGAAACGGATAGTCTGTGTCATATTATCAATCCTCTCCGTTGTGCTGTTCAGACGCGCTCGATAATCGTGCCGGTGCCCATGCCTGCGCCGACGCACAGGTTGATGAGGGCGGTTCCCTTGCCGGATCTTTCCAGCTCGTCGAGCGCGGTGCCGAGCACCATCGCGCCTGTCGCACCCAGCGGATGCCCCATCGCAATCGCGCCGCCATTGACGTTGATCTGGCTGTGGTCGAGGTCCAGCGCCTGCATATAACGCAGGACCACGCTGGCAAACGCCTCGTTCAGTTCCCACAGGTCGATGTCAGACTTGCTCATGCCGGATCGGTCTAGCAGCTTTTGCGCGATGCTCTCCGGCCCCGTCAGCATGATCATCGGCTCGCTTCCGATCGAGGCTGCGGCGCGGATGCGGGCGCGCGGCTTGAGGCCATATTTTTCGCCCATTTCCTTGCTGCCAATCAGCACTGCTGCGGCGCCATCGACAATGCCTGAGCTGTTGCCGCCATGATGCACATGGTCGATTTTCTCTACCTGCGGGTAACGCAGATAGGCAATCGCGTCGAAACCGGGCATCTGCTCTCCGATGGCCTGAAAGCTGGGCTTGAGCGCGCCGAGCGACTGCATGTCGGTGCCGGGGCGCATATGCTCGTCATGGTCGAGGATCACCTCGCCAATCACATCACGGATAGGCAGGATGGACCGGGCGAAGCGGCCTTCATCCCACGCCATTTTCGCGCGGCGCTGGCTTTCGACAGCGTAGGCGTCCACATCCGCACGGGAAAAGCCGAACATAGTGGCGATCAGGTCCGCGCCGATGCCCTGTGGCGCGAAATAGGTCTTGTAGGCAACTGCTGGGTCGGTCGCCCATGCCCCGCCATCCGATGCCATTGGAACGCGGCTCATGCTCTCAACTCCGCCGCCGATGGCGAACTGAGCTTCGCCCGACGAAACTTTCGCAGCCGCCATGTTGACTGCCTCTAGCCCCGATGCGCAAAAACGGTTGATCTGAACGCCAGGCACGCGCTCGTCATAGTCGGCGTTCAGCACCGCAACGCGCGCGATGTCTGCGCCCTGCTCGCCTACAGGAGCGACGCAGCCGAGGATCACGTCATCGATATCCGCAGTATCGATGCCCGTGCGGGCGGGAATGGAACGCAGCACCTGACTCGCGAGGTCAATCGGGGTGATCTCATGGAGCGCGCCGTCGGGCCGGCCTTTTCCGCGCGGGCTGCGCACGGCATCAAAGATATAGGCTTCCATTTCTGCTCTCTCCTGCCGATTAAGGGCCTGTCGCCGCTTGATATCTAATGTGCGCCAAATTCGCGTAAGCGCAAGGGGGCTTCACGGTCCCGCTCGGGCGGGATTCATCGAAGACGCGCGCCGGTTATTGTTGACGTAGCGTTATATTATTTCGCCGCAGCGCTATTTTTTGCTGCATTAGCGCTTTAGAGGTCAGGCATGCCGCTTTTGATTGCAGCCGCTATAGCATAGTGCGAATCGCATCGCGATAGAATTACTATCGATGATGCCGTGAGGGGACAGGAAATGAGGGAGCCGAACGAAGCACATGGCACGCCAGAGCTTGCCAAGATTGTCGTTCCAGCCGAGGTAGAGAATGCGGTCCGCACGCTCATCCGTTGGTCTGGCGATGATCCCGAGCGCGAGGGGCTGCTTGACACACCCAAGCGCGTGGCGCGGGCGTGGAAGGAGTATTGCGAGGGCTATGCCGAAGACCCTGCATACCATCTTTCCCGCATTTTCCACGAAGTTGGCGGCTATGACGAGATCGTGCTTCTAAAAGGCATCCCGTTCCAGTCCCACTGCGAGCATCATATGGCGCCAATCATTGGTAAGGCGCATATTGCATATCTACCCGGCGACTATGTAGTGGGCATCTCCAAGCTTGCGCGGGTGCTTCATGGATTCGCGCGGCGGCTTCAGGTGCAGGAACGATTGACTGCAGAGGTTGCGGACTGCATCTGGACCAATCTTCATCCGCGCGGCGTCGCCGTGGTAATCGAGGCCACTCACGGCTGCATGACCGGGCGGGGGGTCCGCACGCCGGATGTCATGATGAAGACAAGCCGGATGATGGGGGTATTCCGCGACGACAATAAGAGCCGCAAGGAAGTTCTGCAGCTCATGGGGCTGTGACCATGGTGGACGGTCCACCCCTTGCCTTAGTAACTGGTGGCCACCGGCGGTTGGGCGGGCACATTGCGCTCGGGTTGGCGCGGGCGGGCTATAGGCTGGCATTGCACGGAAGCCATGATTGCGTGCTGGACGGTTGGCTCGAAGAGGGGCTTGATACGGCAGAAGCGGAATGGGCCGGGTTCGTCGCTGACTTCGAGCAGCCGGACACCGTGATCAGCCTGATGGGTGATGTGACGGCGCGCTTTGGTCGCGCGCCAGACCTTCTGGTGAACAGCGCGGCCTTGTTTGGGCAGGATATGCTGGAGGACGTGTCAGCCGACATGCTGATGCGGCATTACGCGGTCAACTGCGCGGCGCCTGTAATGCTGGTGCAGGCGTTTGCCGGGACTGAAGGAGCCGGCAGAGGCCGCTCTATCATCAATATCCTCGATCAAAGGCTCAGCCAGCCACATGGCGATCAGCTTAGCTATACCCTTTCCAAGCAAGCTCTGGCAGGTTTTACGCAGATTGCCGCGCGGGAACTGGCGGGGCGGGGCATTCGCGTCAACGCGGTTGCGCCAGGTTTGACCCTGGCAACAGATGCGTATGACGCAGAGCGGATGGAGCGCCTGGCGGGCATGATGCCACTCAGCGCCCTGCCCACGCCGCAGGATATTGCGGAAGCGGTTTTGTATCTTGCCCTTGCGCGGTCCGTCACGGGGCAGGTCTTAGCGGTGGATGGCGGTGCGCATATGCGTAGCTTTCCGCGGGACTTCATGCACCTTTAGGCATGAGTCGATACGCGCCCGAAAACACAGATCCGGGCGCGTTCTCAGCACTTATTTGGCAGCAGGATGTGCCGCATCCTTATGATGATCGTCGCCCTCATGATGATCGGCATTGGCGTGATGGTCGTCTGCCTTGGGGGTGTGTTTGTCGACTGGCGCATGATCCTCGTGCTTGGTAGCTGGCTCATGGCTGTCCTTCGCTGGGGAGTGCTCCTGCGCTAAGGTGGGCGCGGATATCGCAAAGGCGGCTACGGTGACAAGCGCGGTAATGGTGCTGAGTGCTTTCATGCGTCTTCTCCGGTAAGTCAAAGTTTCTGGCCGTTGGCGACAGTCACCATATCGGCCGGGCAATTATAGAACCGAAAATTATTCGTTTATCGTTAACAGACCACTATGGTTTGAGGGCACGCGGTATTTGCCCGCGGTGCACCGCATTTTGCCCAGTAAAAAGCCCGCCGGATCGCTCCAGCGGGCTTTTCATATGGTCTCGCTATGGCAGAAGGTCAGGCTTCGGTGTCACCTTCGGCTGCATCCGAAGAAGCGTCAGCCTCGCGGGCGATTTCGCCCGGCTCGGCATTGGGATCATAGTCTTCCGTGAAGCCAGCCTCGTCCTTTTCGAACATCGAGGCCATCACATCGACACCGTCCTTCTGAAGATCGGCTTCTTCCGGCGAGCGGGCAACGTTCACCGTGATGGTGACGGCCACTTCCGGGTGCAGTGCAACCTTGACCTCGAAGACGCCCAAAGTCTTGATCGGGCGTTCCAGCACGATCATCGCCTTGGTGACGATCTTGTGGCCATCGGCATGCAGCGCATCAACAATATCACGCACCGCGACCGAGCCATAGAGATGGCCGGCGTTAGACGCCTGACGGATCAGCACGATCTGATGACCGTCGACCGATCCGGCTTCCGCTTCGGCAGTTGCGCGGCGAGCGGCGTTGTCTGCCTCAATGCGCGCGCGATTGGCTTCGAACACCTTGCGGTTAGAAGCGTTGGAGCGGAGCGCCTTCTTGTTGGGCAGCAAATAGTTGCGGGCGTAGCCGTCCTTGACGGTGACGACATCACCGATGGCGCCCAGCTTCTCGATCCGTTCGAGCAGAATGATTTCCATGTCTTAGCTCCTCACTTCACGATGTAGGGCAGCAGGCCCAGATGGCGGGCGCGCTTGATTGCCTGAGCCAGCTCGCGCTGCTTCTTGGCGGATACCGCAGTGATGCGGCTGGGGACGATCTTGCCACGCTCGGATACGAAACCCTGAAGCAGGCGGACGTCCTTGTAATCGATCTTCGGCGCGTCTTTGGCGGCGAAGGGGCAGCTCTTGCGGCGGCGGAAAAATGGGCGTGCCATGTCTCTATATCTCCTTATTCGCCGTCAAAATCAGCGCGGTCGCGGCGCGGGCCACGGTCCGGACGATCACCACGATCGGGACGATCGCCATCACGGCCACCACGGCGTTCCCGCTCGCGGTCGCCCTTGCGCATCATGACGGACGGGCCGGCTTCCAGCTCGTCAACGCGGACGGTCATATAGCGGATGACGTCTTCGTTGATTTGGGTTTGGCGCTCCAGCTCTGCGACGACGCCAGCGGGCGCGTCGATGTTGAGCATCACATAATGCGCCTTGCGGTTTTTCGCGATCTTGTAAGCCAGCGAACGCAGACCCCAAGTCTCTACCTTGGTGACTTTGCCCTCGTTCGATTCGATAATGGCTGTGGCGTTTTCCGCCAGCGCGTCCACCTGGGCCTGGGCCAGATCCTGACGCGCAAGGAATACATGCTCGTAAAGCGGCATGACAGCTTGCTTTCTTCGTTGGCCGATTGCTGACGGGCGCACCATGCACTCCGCCCCTCCGGCTGTCGTCTCGGTAGTCTTTCGCGCGGCCTTCCGGCTTTGCGAAGGCGGGCCTATGGCGGAAATGCGAGGGAAATGCAAGGGGCTTCCATGCGCCGCGCAAATCGCTATGGAGCGGGTCACTATCTTTTCTAGGGGACAATGATGCGTGCATTCATCTTTCCGGGGCAGGGCAGCCAGCAGGTCGGCATGGGTAAGGCCTTGTCCGAGGCCAGCGTCGTCGCTCGCGAGGTGTTTCAGGAAGTGGACGAGGCGCTGGGGCAGCATCTGTTCCGCATCATGTGTGACGGCCCGGAGAGCGACCTAACACTGACGGAGAATGCGCAGCCCGCAATCATGGCAAACGCCATCGCCACGCTGCGTGTGCTGGAAAAAGAAGGCGGGCTGAAGCTGGCCGAGAAGGGCGATTATGTCGCGGGGCATAGCTTGGGCGAATATACCGCGCTGTGCGCGGCGCAGGCCATTGATCTGCCGACAACGGCGCGGCTGCTGAAGCTGCGAGGGCAAGCGATGCAGGCCGCCGTTCCGGTGGGCGAGGGCGCGATGGCGGCGCTGTTGGGTGCAGACATCGAGAAGGCGCAGGCGCTGGCCGATGCAGCGGCAGAAGGAGAGGTCTGCACCGTCGCCAATGACAATGACCCGACACAGGTTGTTATCTCCGGCCACCGCGGCGCGGTGGAGCGTGCGGTCGCGCTGGTGAAGGAACATGGCATAAAGCGCGGCGTGCTGCTGCCCGTTTCGGCGCCGTTCCATTGCCCGCTGATGCAGCCCGCCGCCGATGCTATGGCCGAAGCGCTGGCGCAGGCGAACATCAATGCGCCGCTGCTGCCTGTTTATGCGAATGTGCTGGCCGCGCCGATCGCGTCGCCGGACGATATCCGCCAGCGCCTTGTCGAGCAGGTGACAGGCCGGGTCCGCTGGCGCGAGAGCGTCGCGGCGATGTGGGGCGCCGGCGTCACGGATTTCGTGGAGCTAGGCGGCAAGGTTCTGGGGCCAATGGTCAAGCGCGTCGCGCCGGATGCGAACGTCACCAGCGTTGTCACGATGGCTGATATCGAGGCGCTGCTGGCCGCCATCTGATTGAGGGGAGAAAATATGTTCGATCTTACAGGAATGACCGCGCTGGTAACGGGCGCGAGCGGCGGCATCGGTTCTGCCATTGCCAAGGGGCTGGCTGCGCAGGGAGCGCGGTTGGCGCTGTCGGGTAGCAATATCGACAAGCTCCATGCTTTTGCGGCAGAGCTGGGCGGCGATCATGTGTGCCTGCCCTGCAACCTTTCTGACACGGTCGCTGTCGATGCGCTGGTGCCGCAGGCGGTCGAGGCTCTGGGTGGCAAGCTCGACATCCTCATCAACAATGCGGGCGTTACGCGCGACAATCTCATCCTGCGCATGAAAGACGAAGAGTGGCAGGATGTGATCCGTATCAATCTCGAGGCGGCCTTCCGCCTGATGCGTGCCGCCGCCAAGCCGATGATGAAGGCACGCTTCGGCCGCATCATCTCGATCACATCCGTCGTGGGCGTTACCGGCAATCCGGGGCAGGCTAATTATGCGGCCTCTAAAGCGGGGCTGATTGGCATGTCGAAGGCTCTGGCGCAGGAACTGGCGAGCCGCGGCATTACCGTCAATTGCATTGCGCCGGGCTTCATCCGTTCCGCCATGACGGATGCGCTTAACGACGCTCAGAAGGAGGCGATTCTAGCCAAAATCCCGGCAGGCGCTTTGGGAGAGGGCGATGACATCGCCGCCGCCGCCGCCTATCTTGCTTCTCGCCAGGCCGGATATGTCACCGGTCAGACGCTCCACGTCAACGGCGGGATGGCGATGATTTGAGGCTATATTCGTTCGAGGAGAGGGTGTGATGACTACTGCCGAGATCGCCGCCGATTATGCCGCATTGTGCAAGGCAGGAAAATCCGACGAGGCCGGAAATAAATACTGGGCGGATGATGTTGTCAGTATTGAGGCGGGTGGCCCTCCCGAAAGCGACACAGTGACACGCGGCATAGAGGCTGTGCGCGCGAAGGGGGTCTGGTGGTATGCGAATCACGAGATGCACAGCTTCACCGCCGAAGGCCCGTATGTGAATGGCGACCAGTTTGCGATGCGCTATTCCATCGACGTGACGTTCAAGCCAACCGGTGCGCGGATTCAGATGGACGAGATCGCGCTCTATACCGTTGCGGGGGGCAAGGTGGTTGAGGAACGTTTTTTCTACGGCAGCTGAACAGCGTATCACTATCTCTAAGCTCTTGCCTCTTGGTCATCTTGGCACTAGGGCATGGGCAGAGCAGCGGGTTAATATCCGTTAATATTTGGACAACACAAAGGGACCACTCATGAGTGAGACTGCGGATCGCGTAAAGAAAATCGTCATCGAGCATCTGGGCGTCGAGGCGGACAAGGTGACTGAAGATGCGAGCTTCATCGACGATCTGGGCGCGGACAGCCTCGATATCGTTGAGCTTGTGATGGCGTTCGAGGAAGAGTTCGGTGTAGAGATACCTGACGATGCGGCCGAGAAGATCGGCACTGTCAAGGATGCGATCGACTATATCGACAGCAAGCAATAAGCGCGCTGAGCTTGCGCCGGGCGAATTCCGCCGTGGTGCGTGCTAAGACGGATATGCAATGGCGGCTTTCCGGCGCGGCTTAGTCCGTGTTAAGGAAGCCGCCATTTCGGTTTGACGATGGGCGCCCGGCGCTGTCTGGGCCGCCCGCAGAAATGGGTTAGGAGCTGGGTATGCGTCGTGTGGTCGTAACAGGCCTTGGCATAGTTTCGCCGCTGGGAGCGGATATCGAGACTGTGTGGAAAAACATTCTCGCCTCAAAGAGTGGCGCTGGAAAAATCACGCGGTTCGACGCTTCCGACCAGAAATGCCAGATTGCGTGCGAGGTGAAGCCCGCCGATCATGAATATGGCTTTGACCCCAACAAGCGCGTCGATCATAAGATCCAGCGTCAGGTCGATCCGTTCATCATCTATGGCATTGACGCTGCCGGGCAGGCGCTGGAAGATGCGGGCCTCACCGACATGGACGACGCGACCAAGCTACGCGCTGGCTGCTCCATTGGCTCCGGCATCGGCGGCCTTCCAGGCATCGAGAGCGAATCGCTCATCCTAGCGGAAAAGGGGCCCAGCCGGGTGTCGCCGCACTTCGTTCACGGACGCCTGATCAACCTGATTTCGGGGCAGGTCTCGATTAAATATGGTCTCAGGGGGCCGAATCATGCGGTCGTCACCGCCTGCTCGACCGGCGCGCACTCGATTGGCGACGCGGCGCGCATGATTAAAGACGATGACGCGGACATCATGCTCGCGGGCGGCGCGGAAAGCACGATCTGCCCGATCGGCATTGCGGGCTTTGCGCAGGCGCGGGCACTGAACAGCAGCTTCAACGACCGCCCCGAACAGGCAAGCCGCCCCTATGACAAGGATCGTGACGGCTTTGTAATGGGTGAAGGCGCGGGCGTTGTAGTGCTAGAAGAATATGAGCATGCCAAGGCGCGCGGCGCGAAAATCTATGCAGAGGTCGTGGGCTATGGCCTCTCTGGCGATGCCTATCATGTCACCGCGCCAGACCCGCAAATGGACGGCGCCTTCCGCTCCATGTCCGCCGCGCTGAAGAAGGCGGGCATGACCCCGGCAGACATTGATTATATCAACGCGCATGGCACCTCGACGATGGCGGACACCATAGAACTGGGCGCGGTGCGCCGCCTGTTTGGTGATGCGATCTCGAATGTTTCGATGAGCTCGACGAAATCCGCTATCGGCCATCTGCTCGGTGGGGCGGGCGCGGTGGAGGCGATTTTCTGCATCCTGGCGCTGCGGGATCAAATCGTGCCGCCCACGCTAAACCTCGACAATCCCGATGAAGGGACCGAGGGCGTCGACCTCGTTCCGCATGTTCCGCGCAAGCGGCAGGTGCGCGCCGTGCTGAACAACAGCTTCGGGTTCGGCGGCACCAACGCCAGTCTTATCATGAAGGCGATCTGACGCTTCCCATGCGCCGCATTATTCTGATCCTGCTGGGGGTAATGCTGGCGGGCATTCTGTTTGCAGGTACTGTTTTTGTCGG
>TARA_B110001454_G_scaffold219154_1_pt1 | contig 13366 bp, 16 predicted proteins | sample TARA_B110001454 | Tara Oceans TARA_B110001454 (sample SAMEA4397004) | marine metagenome | biome: Polar Biome; feature: [MES] marine water layer (ENVO:01000295) within the mesopelagic zone...; material: water (ENVO:00002006), including particulate matter (ENVO:01000060) such... | reverse complement strand
TGTGTAGGTATGCAATTATTAGCTGATAGTTCATCAGAATTTGGTACTCATAAAGGGTTTGGGTGGATACCAGGGGCAGTTGTTGAAATTCCTCGAGCACCTAATTTTAAAATTCCACATATGGGTTGGAACGAGATTCAATTTAAAGATCATAAATTATTTACTTCAATAGAACAGAATACTAATTTTTATTTTGTTCATAGTTTCTATTTTAAAACAGTAAATAAAGATCATACTTTGGCTACAACAAACTATCCAGAAAAGATAACTGCAGCAATTATTTATGAAAATATATTTGGTACTCAATTTCACCCAGAAAAAAGTCATAATAGTGGACAGCAAATTATTAAAAATTTTATAGAATGGAAGCTTTAATGATTTTATTTCCAGCAATAGATTTAAAGGATGGAAATTGTGTTAGATTAACACAAGGAGATTTTAATCGTTCAACTACATATAATACTTCTCCCGTAGATCAGGCAAAGATTTTTGAATCAGCTGGGGTTGAATGGCTTCACTGTGTTGATTTAGATGGCGCTCTAGATGGAGAGTCAAAAAATTTAAAGGCAATTGAAGATATTTCTAAAAATACAAAACTTAAGATTCAATGTGGAGGTGGAATTCGGACCATATCTCAAATTAAATATTTACTAAAAGCAGGAATTTTAAATGTAATTTTAGGTACAGCTGCATTTGATGATTTTGAACTTTTTAAGAATGCAATTTCAAAATATCCAAATAAAATTTCTCTGGCTTTAGATATAAAAAATAATTTGATTGCAACAAAAGGTTGGGTTGAGGAAAGAGAAATTAATTTAGATAAATTTTTTGAATCAATTAATCATTTAGAAATTAACTCTATAATCTGTACAGATATTATGAGAGACGGTATGAAGCAGGGAGTGAATACTGAGATGCTTGAAGAAGTTATGTCAAAAACTAAAATACCATGTGTTGCGTCAGGAGGAATTTCTTCTTTAAAGGATTTGGAGTTTTTAAAATCTCAAAATTATCAATCATTAAAGGGCGTTATAACTGGTAAAGCAATTTACGATGGTGCATTTAGCTTAAAAGATGCATTGGAGATTATGAGTAAATAATGCTTAAAATTAGAGTTATACCTTGTCTTGATGTTAATAACGGAAGAGTTGTGAAGGGAGTAAATTTTGTCAATCTTACAGATGCTGGAGATCCAGTTGAACAGGCTAAAATATATAATGATGAGGGGGCAGATGAACTTTGTTTTTTAGATATTACTGCTTCTAGTGATAATAGAGATACTTTACTCGGCATTGTCCAAAAAACTGCAGAAAATTGTTTTATACCTCTGACAGTAGGCGGTGGTGTAAGAACTGTTATAGATATACAAAAATTATTATATGCCGGTGCAGATAAAATTTCAATTAATACAGCCGCAGTTTTAAATAAAAATTTGATTAAAGAAGCAGCCAATCAGTTTGGATCATCAACAATAGTTATTGCAATAGATGCTAAGAGAGAAAGTGATGATGTTTGGAACGTCTACACACACGGTGGTAGAAAAAAAACGAACTTAAATGTTATTGATTATTGCAAAGAAGCTGAGTCTTTGGGGGCTGGTGAAATATTATTAACTTCAATGGATAAAGATGGCACTAAAACAGGTTTTGATAATGAATTACTTAAAAAAATAACATCTAAGATAAATATTCCTGTTATAGCATCAGGTGGAGTTGGGAATCTTGATCATCTTTATGATGGCATTACAAAAGGTGGAGCTAGTGCAGTTTTAGCCGCATCAATTTTTCATTTTGGAGAATTTAGAATTAGTGATGTAAAAAGATACCTTGCTGATAAAAAATTACCAGTTAGGATTTAAATTATGAAAGGTTATTGGATTGTAAAAGCTAATACCGTGGATTCAGAAAAACAAAAAAAATATGCATCTTATGCTTCTGAAACAGTAAAAAAATATGGCGGATGTTATATTGTACGTGGTGGGGAAAATATAACTAAAGAAGGAAAAGAATACGAAAGAAATGTAGTAGTTGAGTTCCCATCTTATGAAATTGCAAAACAAGCTTATGAAAGTGTAGGATATAAACGTGCAAAAGAAATCTTAGGATCATCTAAAGATAGGATTTTTGCAATAGTGGAAGGAGCTGAATAGTGACAGATAAAATTAATGTTTTAGTGAGGTTATTTAAAACTATTGAAAAAAGAGCTGTAGAAGATCCAAAGAATTCATATACGGCCTCTTTATTATCTGAAGGAAAAGAAAAGTGTATAGCTAAATTAAGAGAAGAAGCACTTGAAACAGTAGAGGCTGCGGAACAAGAAGATATAAGTCAAATTATTTACGAATCTGCTGATTTAATTTATCACTTACTAGTTGTTTGGAAAAAATTTGATTTAACCCCTGATCAAATTTATTCTGAACTAGAAAATAGGGAGGGTAAATCAGGAATTAGAAAATTATGAGTTATGATGATCAAAACATATTTGCCAAGATTCTAAGAGGCGAAATACCTTGTGATAAAATATATGAAGATGATTTTGTTCTTGCATTTGAAGATGTTAGGCCACAAGCACCTTCACATGCACTAATTATTCCTAAAGGAAAATTTACCGATATTAATGATTTTAGTAAAAATGCTTCTGATAATGAAATTGTAGGACTTAATAGAGCTATAGCAACCGTAGCCGATCAATTGGGAATAAGTGAAAATTCTGGTGGCAATGGGTATAGATTAATTTCAAATGCAGGGAATGATTCACATCAAGAAGTGCCACATTTACATTTTCATTTATTAGCAGGAAAGCCTCTTGGTCCAATGTTAGTTTTCAAAGAATAAATTATTCTTACTTTTTATTATTAATTCATTTATTCTAATTTTATGAAAGTAATTAAAGTAGTTGTTACGGGTAGCACCGGACGAATGGGGCAAATGTTAATTAAACAAGTACTGACTGATAAGAAATTAAAACTAATTGGAGCTTTAGAAAAATCAGGCCATAAAAAAATTGGATCTGATGTAGGTTTGGTAGTTGGAAAGAAAAAAATTGGAATAAAAATATCAGACGATATTATTTCTTTATTTTCTAAAACTGAAGCAGTAATTGATTTTTCATTACCAGAAGCAACGATTGAACACTCAAAGTATGCTGCTCAAGCACGCATTGTTCATATTATAGGAACAACTGGTTTTAATTCTAGTCAGCTTAGAAAAATACAACTTGCTTCACAACACGCCACGATTATTAAGTCTGGTAATATGAGTATCGGTATTAATATTTTAGAAAAAATTGTATCTAATATAAGTCTATCTTTATCTAATTCGTTCAATATTCAAATTGATGAAATTCATCATAAACATAAAATTGATGCACCTTCTGGAACTGCATTAATGTTAGGTAATGCTGCGGCAAAAAGTAAAAAGAAAAAATTAGAAAATATTAAGTATATTACAAAGTTAAATAAGCAGGGCAGAATTAAGAAAGATAAGATTGTATTTTCTTCATTTAGAAGGGGGGGTGTAGTAGGAAAACACGATGTTATTTTCTCAAATAATGATGAAATTATTAAAGTTAGTCATACAGCATTAAATAGAAATATTTTTGTATCAGGCGCTGTTGAAGCAGTTAAATGGGGAATTAATAAAAAACCTGGTCTATATTCTATGACAAATGTCCTAGGATTATGAATCATTATGAACATAAAAGATAAAACAAAAAAAATATTTCAAATTTTAAAAAAAAAGAAATTACAAACAGAAACAGATCTTTATTATGCCAATTCATATACACTTTTAGTGGCAGTAGTTCTTTCTGCTCAATCAACTGATGTTGGTGTAAATAAAGCTACAAAAGATTTATTTAAAATTGCTAAAACACCAGAAGCTATGATAAAGCTTGGTGAAAAAAATCTTATTAAACACATAAAAACAATTGGACTTTATAAAAATAAAGCAAAGAACATTCTGAAGTTATCATCAATTTTAATTGAATCTTATAAATCCAAAATACCTGAAACAATGGATGAGTTAGTTTCACTTCCAGGAGTTGGTAGAAAGACAGCTAATGTTATTTTAAATGTAGTATTTGATCAGCCTACAATTGCAGTTGATACACATGTTTTCAGAGTTTCAAATAGATTGGGAATTGGAATTGGAAATACACCGGATGCTGTAGAAAAACAACTATTATTAAATATTCCAAAACAATTTTTAAAAGATGCTCACCATTGGCTTATTATGTTTGGCAGATATATTTGTAAATCTCAAAATCCTCAATGTGATACATGTCAACTAATAGATTTTTGTTTATACTATAAGCGATTATAATGGATAAAGTTGCATTAATTATTGGAGCAGGTGAAAATTTAGGATCATCCATTGCAAGATGTTTTGCCAAAGAAAAATTTAAAGTAGTAGTAGCCAGAAGAAATGGTGAAACCCTTAATTCACTTAAAAGTGAAATTGAAGAAGAGGGTGGAATATGTCATTCTTTTTCACTTGATGCGAGAAAAGAAAACGATGTTATTAAGTTTATTGAAGAAATAGAAAATGAAATTGGTCCAATCGAAGTAGCTGTTTATAATATTGGAGCTAACATTAAATATAATATTACTGAAACTACATCTCAAAAATATTATAAAGTTTGGGAAATGGCAGCTTTTGGGGCATTTTTAATGGGTCGAGAAGTATCAAAAAAAATGATTCAAAGAAAAAAAGGCACTATTATTTTTACTGGTGCAACTGCAAGTATGAGAGGAGGAGATGGCTTTTCCGCTTTTTCTGGTGCAAAACATGCAAAAAGAGCCCTGGCGCAAAGTATGGCTAGAGAATTAGGCCCAAAGGGAATTCATGTGGCACATATCATTATAGATGGGGCAATTGATACACCATGGGTTAAAGAAAATTTTCCTGAATTTGTAAAACAAAAAAAAGATATAGACGGATTAATGAACCCAGACGATATTGCATTAAATTATTTATGGATTTATAAACAACCAAAAAATGCTTGGACTCATGAACTAGATTTAAGGCCTTGGGTAGAAAAATGGTAGATAAAAAATTTGATATAGTTGGAATTGGTAATTCAATAGTTGATGTGATTCTTCAAGTTGATGATAATTTTTTACACTCAAAAGGTTTAAGAAAAGGATTAATGTCGCTGGTTGATTTGCCAAGCATAGAAACTCTTACGCAAGGACTTGAAATTCAGTCCACTGTTTCGGGGGGATCAGTAGCTAACTCAATTGTTTGTCTGGCTCAAAATGATATAAAATGTTCTTTTATTGGCAAAGTTGCAAATGACGCATTAGGCAAAATCTTTATCGATGGCTTAGAAAAAGAAAATATTTTTTATGGAAATTCGCAAAAACAAGATGAATCTAAAACGGGTAGATGTGTTGTAATGGTTACTGGAGATGCGCAGAGAACTATGAGTACTTATTTAGGAATTTCACAAAAATTAAATGAAGAAGATGTTAATGAAGAAATTATAAAAAATTCACAAATATTATACTTAGAAGGATATTTGTGGGATCTTGATAACGCACAAAGTGCAATTAAAAAAGCCATCTTATGTGCAAAAACAAATAATACAAAGATTGCATTTAGTATTTCGGATGTTTTTTGTGTTGAAAGATTTAGAGATAGTTTTTTAGATATGATTAGAAACGATATTGATATTGTCTTTGCTAATGAGCAAGAAATAAAATCACTTTTTCAAAAAAAAGACTTTCAAGATACTTTAATGGAAGCAAAATCTTTCAATAAAATATTTGCACTTACTCGAGGGGAAGATGGTGCAACTATTATTAATGATGATTATATTATAAATTTAGAATCTGAAGAAATTGAAAATTTAGTTGATACAACTGGAGCAGGAGATTTATTTGCCGCTGGATTTCTTGAGGGATTTATTAATAAAAAAGCACTTGAAACTTGTGGTAAAAGAGGAATTCAACAAGCTTCAAAAATTATTCAAAAATTTGGAGCTAGACTCTAAGAATTATTTTTTGTTAATAAAAAATATTTCATCACTTTCTCGACTATCTTTATATTCAATTAGACCAGTCCCGCTAATAAAAAATGATTTATAATTTAATTTTCTTAAAAAAGAATAAACATCTTTTGTGCTATTCTTATTTCTTTGTAAAAATTTTTCATGTAATTCCATATATAAAATAGGTTTATATTTTTTTAACGTTTTAGTAGCTCCTAGCAGAGCCTTATATTCGAAGCCTTCAATATCCATTTTTATAAAATCAACTTTTTCTAGATTAAGGTCATCTACAATTTGATCTATTGTTGTTACAGGTACATAATCATAATGCGTCTTAAATTTACGTTCTGAGAAATCGTTATGATTTGAGCTCATATGTGAAAGCCCAAAACCAAGTGAATTTTTTCTTTTTTCAGGAATATTTAAGAAAGAAAATCCAGGTTTATCTGAAACGGCCACTGGCAGAACAAATATATTTTTTAACCTATTAATTATTATTGATATTCTTAGTATTGTACGTGCATACAAACCAGGTTCTATAGCAATAATTTTTACTTTGTTATTATATAATCTTGATAACATTTTTGAAACCTGTCCAGAATGAGTACCAACATCAATAATTAGTTCTGGATTTGTTAGAATTTTTTTTATAACAACCCCTTTGTCATAATGATAACTATAAAAAATTGCTTTAATTAGATGTGAGAAGAATGTCTTAGAAAATGAAAATTGATATAGTGTTTTCATTTTTATTTTTCTTCAGAAACTTTAATTATTAGCTTTCCTTTATTTTCTCCAGAAAAGAGAGTTTTTATTGCACTTACAGCATTTTCCAGCCCAGGAATAATATCATTTTTATATTTTATTTTACCTTCGGCAATCCATTTACCTAAATCTTGAAAGGCTTCCATAGCTCTTTTTTGATAATCAAAAACTATAAAACCTTGTAATTTAATTCTTTTAATTAAAAGGTTACCCCAAGCTGGCCCTGGTAGTACTGTTTCAGAATTGTAACCAGAAATTAATCCACATAATGCGATTCTTCCTTTTATATTCATCCTCGTCAAAACAGCTTCAGTAATTTTTCCACCAACATTTTCAAAGTAAATATCAATTCCATTCGGACATAGTTCTTTTAGTTTTGCTCTGACATTTTCTTTTTTATAGTTAATAACCCCATCGATATTTAAATCATTCTTTAACCATTCACATTTTTCGTCAGAACCTGAGATGCCAATTACACGACATCCTTTAATTTTTCCTATTTGACATACGATAGAACCAACTGCTCCAGCTGCTGCTGATACAACCAAAGTTTCTCCTGGTTGAGGATTAGTAATATCCAATAATCCGAAATAAGCGGTCATTCCTGTCATTCCCATAATACTCATAAATGAACTTAATTCTAAGCCTGTATTTTTAGGAATAACTTGAACACCTTTACCGTTTGATATTAAATATTCTTGCCAGCCACCCATCAAACTAACGTAATCACCAACTGAAATTTTTTCATTATTTGATTTTTCAACAATTCCAATCGTTCCACCCCTCATTACATCTCCAATTTGCATTGCATCAACGTATGATGCCTGTCCACTCATCCAACCACGATTAGCAGGATCTAATGATAAATAAATATTTCTAATTAAGATCTCACTCTCTTCAATCTCTCTAATACTTGACTGCTTAAGAATTAAGTCTGAGTCTTTAATGTCTCCCTTTGGGAAGCTATTAAGAATCCATTGTTTATTGTCCATAATTTTTCCTTATCTATTATTTTTGACTTAGTTGAGAAACTCTAGCGTTAGGCATATCAACAATTACACCTGTGGAAGTAGCAGTTAACACTGTTCTATTATTTTGTTCAAGTTTTCCTTCAAGAAAAACAAGGTTTTTCCCGGCTTTTACTATTTTTCCGAATCCATATGCAAGTCCAGGTTTAGTGGGATATAAAAAATTTGTTTTCATTTCAACCGTTGGTGGTCGTTTTGTAAATTTTGATTGAAAAATAAAAGCTAAAGCCATTGTATCATCAATCATACCAGAAAGAAGACCGCCTTGTACATCTCCAGTTGGATTGCAGAATTTTTGATCAATATTAAAACTAAATTTAACCGTTCCTTCTGTTGTATTGAGGTCAGTACACTTCATATTATAAAGTGAAGTAAAATTTTCATTTTTATTATAAAGCTCAATTAGTTCTTGATCAGTAAATTGTTTCATATTTTTAGTATCTTAATTATTATTTTGAATTCCAAAACTTCTTTGCTTTTTTGAAGAATGCAGTTTTTAAAGGACTGTCAGCTTCACCACTTAGTTCTTGAAATGTTTTAAGGATTTCGATTTGTTTTTTATTTAGATTTACAGGAGTTTCAACTTTTGCCTGAATATATAAATCACCAATAGTATTACTTCTTACATTTGGCATACCTTTTGATTTTAATCTAAATTGGTCACCTGTCTGTGTTCCCTCGGGTATTTTCAACCTTGCCTTACCACCATCAATAGTTGGTATTTCTATTGTTCCTCCAATTGTAGCATCAATCATTGCTACAGGCACTTCTGCAAATAAATGACTTTCTTCTCTAGAAAATATTTCATGCTCATTAACATTGACAAAAATATAAAGATCTCCTTGTTGACCACCATTTGGGCCAGCTTCCCCTTCCCCTGTAAGGCGAATTCTTGATCCATCATCTACACCCTTCGGAATAGTTACCATTAAGCTTTTTGTCTTTTCAGATCTACCAGATCCACTACAATTTTTACAAGGATTAGAAATCATTGAACCTGATCCTTGACATTGAGGACAGGTTTGTTGAATTGAAAAAAATCCCTGTTGTGATCTAACTTGTCCCACCCCGTTACAAACATTACACGTAGTAGGCTGACTTCCTTTAGCTGCTCCAGATCCAGAACAATCGTTGCATTTGACTTGTGTTGGTATTTTTACTTTTAGTTTTTTTCCTAAGAAAGATTCTTCAAGATTTATAGAAATATCGTATCTTAAATCAGAGCCACGATTGTTAGTTTTTCTTCTTCTATTTCCACCACTAAAAAATGAAGAGTCTCCAAAAAGATCTTCAAAAATATCTGAAAACTGAGATGTGTCAAAACCCCCGCCTCCTTGACCAAAACCACCGTCTACAGCGGCATGGCCAAACTGATCATAGGTAGAACGTTTTTTTTTATCATACAATATAGAGTATGCTTCACTTGCTTCTTTAAATTTAACTTCAGATTCTGTGTCACCCTGGTTTCTATCAGGATGGTATTTCATAGCAAGTTTTCTGTAGGCTTTTTTTATTTCTGCGTCGTCAGCAGATTTACTTACGCCAAGGACATCATAATAATCTCTTTTTGACATAAGTCGTATCGCTTAGGCTTTTTTACTATCTTCTTTAACTTCCTCAAACTCAGCATCAACAACCTTTTCATTCTTTTCATTGGAACCAGAATCAGAATTATCTTCTGCGGCACCAGTAGTACCCTGTTGTTGTTCTTTATACATTGCCTCACCTAATTTCATAGATGATTGAGTTAGTGCTTCAAGTCCTGATTTAATTTTATCAAGATTATCACTTTCAACAGCTTCTTTAAGAGATTTTATATCATTTTCGATTGCAGTTTTTTCTGCTTCAGTAACTTTATCTCCATATTCTTTTAAGTTTTTCTCTGCAGAATGCATCATTGAGTCAGCTTGATTTTTTGTATCAATTGTTTCTCTTTTTTCTTTATCTGCTTCTGCGTTTACTTCTGCATCTTTAACCATCTTTTCAATTTCTTCATCCGAAAGACCACCTGATGCTTGAATAGTAATTTTTTGTTCTTTCCCAGTACCTTTATCTTTAGCAGATACATTAACTATTCCGTTTGCATCAATATCAAAAGTAACTTCAATTTGAGGGACACCCCTAGGAGCGGATGGGATTCCTTCTAGGTTAAAGTTTCCAAGTTGTTTATTGTCTGCTGCCATTTCACGTTCACCTTGAACTACTCTTATTGTAACTGCGGATTGATTATCATCAGCAGTGGAAAATGTTTGACTCTTTTTTGTTGGTATTGTTGTATTTTTATCAATAAGTTTTGTAGATACTCCACCTAAAGTTTCAATACCAAGAGATAAAGGTGTTACATCTAATAATAAAACATCTTTAACGTCACCTTGAAGAATACCAGCTTGAATTGCAGCTCCCATAGCAACAACTTCATCTGGATTAACACCTTTATTAGGTTCTTTTCCAAAAAAGTTTTTAACTGTTTCTATAACTTTTGGCATTCTAGTCATTCCACCAACAAGAACAATTTCATCAATTTCACCAGCACTTAATCCTGCATCTTTTAAAGCTGACTCACAAGGTGTCACTGTTTTTTGAATTAAGTCCTCAACTAATGTTTCTAGTTTTGATCTTGTTACTTTTATATTTAAATGTTTAGGACCCGATTGATCCGCTGTAATAAATGGCAAATTAATTTCTGTCTGGCTAGTTGAAGATAATTCAATCTTTGCTTTCTCCGCAGCCTCTCTCAGTCTTTGAAGAGCTAACTTATCTTGAGTCAAGTCAATGCTATTTTCTTTTTTAAATTCAGCAGCAAGATATTCTAGAAGTCGAGCATCAAAATCTTCTCCTCCTAAAAAAGTATCACCATTTGTAGATTTAACTTCAAAAACACCATCTCCAATTTCTAGAATGGATACATCAAAAGTTCCTCCACCTAAGTCATAAACAGCAATTGTTTTACCTTCTTTTTTATCTAAACCATAGGCTAGTGCTGCAGCCGTAGGCTCATTAACAATTCTTTCAACTTCAAGACCAGCAATTTTACCTGCATCTTTTGTTGCCTGTCTTTGCGCATCATTAAAATAAGCGGGAACAGTAATCACTGCTTTTTCAACTTTTTCTCCTAAGTATCTTTCTGCATCTTCTTTAAGTTTTTGAAGAATAAAAGCAGAAATTTGAGATGGCGAATATTTTTCCCCATTAGCTTCAACCCAGGCGTCGCCACTTTCAGATTTTATAATTTTAAAGGGAACCATTTCTGTATCCTTCTGAACCATTGGATCATCAAAAGATCTACCAATTAGTCTTTTAATGGCAAATAAAGTATTTTCTGGATTTGTAACACCTTGTCTTTTTGCTGGCTGTCCAACAACCTTTTCAGAGTTTTCATCAAAACCAACAATGGACGGTGTAGTTCTTGCGCCCTCAGCATTTTCAATAACTTTAGAATTTTTCCCATCCATAATTGAAACACAACAATTCGTTGTTCCAAGATCGATTCCAATAACTTTGCTCATAATAACATTTCCTTAATAATTGATTTATATATAGGTAGTGCGATTAAGCACTACAACCCTTAATCTAAAACAAATTTTAAGTATTATTTTCTGTAAAAAACTTAATTATCTTATTGAAATAATTAGTTTTTTTTAGATTTAAAGATGCCAACCATAGCTGGTCTTAATAATCTCTCTCCAATTTTATAACCTTCTTGAATAACTTCAGAAATTTTTCCTACTTTTTTAGTTGCTCCTTCAACTTCAAACATTGCTTGGTGAAGGTTGGGGTCAAATTGCTCATCTAATGAATTTATTTTAGTTATCTTAAATTTTTCTAAGGTTGAAATTAACTGTTTTTCTGTAAGTTCAATACCCTCAGCAAAATTATCTAAATCACTATTTGTGGCATCCTTATTGTCAATTGTTTTTAAAGCTCGTTGAAGATTATCCAACACTGATAATATTTCTTTAGCGAAGTTAGATACTACATAATTGCTTAAATCTTCTTTCTCTCTTTCAAACCTTCTTCTAAGATTCTCACTATCAGCAAGAGTTCTCAATAATTGGTTTTGAGATTCAGCTAATTGTTCTTCAATACTAGCCTCAACAACCGTATCACTTTCTTTAATAATACTATCATTATCCTTAATAATACTATCATTATCCTTGGTATCAGATTCTTTATTGTTTTGACGAGGCGATTTTGTTTTTTTACTCATAATAATTAGATATCATTTAATTTAATAAATATGTAATGATCTATATATTATTCGTCAATATCTGAGTAAAATGTTTTTTTAAAATTTATGAGAAAAAATAGAAAAATTAATGAATTAAGAACAGTTGAAATAATACCTGACTTTTCACCAAATGCTGAAGGTTCGTGCTTTATTAAATTTGGTGATACGCATGTTTTGTGTAATGCAACTGTTGACTATAACTTACCTCGTTGGTTAAAAGGTAAAAATCAGGGCTGGCTTAGTGCAGAATATGGTATGTTGCCTAGATCTACTCAAGAAAGAATGTCAAGAGAATCAAAGGTTGGTAAGCAATCTGGAAGAACTCAAGAAATCCAAAGATTAATAGGAAGGGCTTTAAGGTCAGTAGTAGATTTATATGAAATTAAAGATATGCAAATTTTAATTGATTGTGATGTTATCCAGGCTGATGGAGGAACAAGAACAGCATCAATTACAGGATCTTTTATTGCACTTAAATTATGTATTCAAAATCTAATTAAACAAAAAAAAATACTTAAAGATCCAATTTATGAAAATCTTGCTGCAATTAGTTGTGGGGTAATTGAAAATCAACCCTATTTAGATCTTGATTACATTGAAGACCAAGGAGCTGAAGTAGATGCAAATTTCGTAATTACAGAAAGTGGTAAATTAGTTGAGATTCAAATGACATCTGAAGAAAAATTATGCAGTGAAGAACATTTTCAAAATATGCTTTTATTAGCAAAAAATGGCATTAAAGAATTAATTAATCTTCAGAAAAATACATTGTCTAATTAAAATATAAAGAATGAGAAGTATTGTAATTGCAACTCATAATCCTGGGAAAATTATAGAGATTAAAGAATTGCTAAAAAATTATAATTTTATAATTTATTCAACGAAAGATTTTAAGATCAAAGAGCCTATAGAAAATGGAAGTACATTTATTGAAAACTCTATAATTAAAGCATCTAATGCGACAAAAAAATCAAAATTACCCTCTATTGCAGATGATAGTGGTTTATGTATTCCAATACTAGATAATGAGCCCGGCATCTACTCAGCAAGATGGGCAGGTAAAAGTAAAAATTTTAAAACAGCTGCAAATAAAATTGAAAAGAAAATGAAAAATATTTGCTCATTAAATAAAAAAGATAGAAAAGCTTTTTTTTGTTGCGCTCTATCTCTTGTTTTACCAAATGGTTTTATTAAGTCATTTGAGGGTAGAGTTTATGGGCATCTACAATTTCCACCTTTAGGAGAAAATGGATTTGGTTACGATCCAATATTTATTCCAGATGGATATAGAAAAACTTTTGGTCAAATGAAATACGAATTCAAAGAAAGAATCAGCCACAGAAAAAAAGCATTT
>TARA_B110001454_G_C12723002_1_pt1 | contig 13370 bp, 14 predicted proteins | sample TARA_B110001454 | Tara Oceans TARA_B110001454 (sample SAMEA4397004) | marine metagenome | biome: Polar Biome; feature: [MES] marine water layer (ENVO:01000295) within the mesopelagic zone...; material: water (ENVO:00002006), including particulate matter (ENVO:01000060) such as...... | reverse complement strand
GACGATATTTTACTTGGCCTTAGCCGCAGGCTAAGGGGCCAGTTCATAAACGTTGTATCGTCATCTAGTGATTGCCTTCAGCCAAGTCTGTCATTTTCTGCCAGTAGGATGAAATATCCAATTTAACCTCAAGCGATTTCAATATCGAGTACACTCCGGCTAGTTTTCTATGAAGAAACATCAGTTGATACGGAGGTGCGCTGTATACTAATTCATCGGTCAACATCTTGGCCGCATTTTGTGAATCCAATGTATGATTCCGATCGGCAAAATCGAACGTTGTTTTACCTGAATTTTTTGTGAAGAAAGGTTTAATGGCTGTGGAAAGCATAACTTCAAGAGCTTTGAACGCAGCCGCGGACTCGCGGCTATCGATAAGTCCGAATTGAATCGCATGCTGCTTTAAAGCCGCTGAGTTTTTGTCGGCAGCTAGATTCAATAATAGAATATAGTTTTTAATAAATTCCGGCGTGTATTTGCGAGTTGCGCCAAAATCAAGCAATACCAAAGTGAGTTTCGAATCTTTAGTGTCGACTAGAAAATTTCCCCAATTGGGATCTGTTTGCACTAAACCCCACTGGAAAAATTCATGAAAATATAAATTCAAAACGGCACTAGCTAATTCATTTCGATCCTCAGGATTAGGTTTGCTGGCAATCCATGATCGTAGGCTCACACCTTTTTCGAATTCCATCGTTAAAAGGTGTTGAGTCGACAATTCGTCAATAACTTGTGGTACGCGATATTGATAGATACTCGAGGCGTTCAATCTGGAAATACTTTCTTTGTATTGTTTTTGAAAATCCGCTTCGATTAAATAGTTGACCTCTTGAGTAAGGATCGTGCGAAATTCCTGAAACAAAGGATCCAAATTCATCTTTCGTCCGGTCAATTGGCAAAAAGAAACCGCCACTGTTTTAAGAATTTTCAAATCAGAATCTATCGAATCACCCACGCCTGGGTACTGAACTTTTAACACCACATCATGGCCATTGTGTTTTGCTTTATGAACTTGGGCAATGCTGGCGACCCCGATCGGTAACGGAGAAATAGAAGTTAAAAGGCGTTTCGTTTCACTAGAGAGTTCATTGTTTAACACGGTTTCGATTTCTGAAAATGGATGAGCTACAGCCGCGTTTTGTAACTGGCTTAATATCTCTATGGCTTCGGGCGGAAAATAGTTATCTAAATCCAAACTTAAAAGTTGACCCGCTTTCATAGCGGCCCCTTTTAGTCCCGATAGACTATTAGCAATCATAACGGCCTGATCAAAACGAGATTTCATATCTCCTGACCGAAGTTCAGAGAGTCCAACTTTAGCCACCAATTTGGCTAGTTCTAACGATCTACTAAAAGTGGATGACTTCATTTCAATACTCCTTATGGTCCGGCTTGGGTTCCGAATAGATCCATTTCGAAACGTTTTTTATTGTTTTAACTTTACTTTCCATATTGTTCATAGTACCATGAACAATATGGAAACAGAACAAAATTTAAAAGTTTATTATGATGGCCTTTGTGTTCTTTGCGGTAAAGAGATGGATCATTACAGGCGACAAGCTGGTTCTGAATCTATTGAGTTTATCGATATCTGCGCAAACGGGTTTGATGCCGCTAAAGAAGGCCTTGATCCCCTTCAGGTACATAAAATTATGCACGTTCGGCGTAGGGACGGCAGCCTTGCCACGCGGGTGGATGCATTCATTGAAATATGGTCGGTCTTACCAAAATATAAACTGGTAGCTGTTGTCGCGAAGAACGCAGTTGTGCATAAAGGCTTGGATCTAGGTTATTCTGTATTCGCAAAAATCCGACCGTTTTTACCACGGAACAAAGCCGCAGATCTTTGTAAAGATAGTCCTTACTGCGAGGTAAACAAGGCTTAAGCTGCCCATCGAATTTGGTTTATTTGTTTTCGGTGGCTAAGCTTAAGCTATTTTTCTAACTCAAACGGCAAGTTTAAAATATTTTTTTGAGCTAACATTATTTCTAGCATTAAATTGGCGGAAATAATCATTTTTCCCAACGATTTTAGTTTAGTGCTGTCGATCGCCGCGGATTCATTTTCGGTTTCTGTTAACGCAGAGAAGTCGTTATTGATTTGGTCGAGTATTTTGGCCTCTCTTGTTTTTAAGACATGTAAAATGACTTCATTTATGTTTTTACAGGCTTCGTAAACTTTTGTTTTTTCATTGGGCGCCGGAGCCTCGGTAATTAGGTTGTACTGACATAGCTCTTCTAAGGCGGGACTAACAAGAGCTTTGGATAGATCTAAACGTACGGTTAAATCTGTGCAGCTGAGTGGAGTTTTCGATAAATATAGCTGCGTCCAAATGGCACCGTGTATACGGCGAAATCCCCAATATCTAATGAAGTCGCCAATGGAAAGAGAAAGCTTTTGCAAATTCTTGAAAGATTTTTGTGTTTGATTCTTCCGTTTCATATGGTTCATCCTAGCATGAACTATATGAAACGTCAGGAAATAATTTGATGAGTAAAAGGACTTGGCAGAAAGCATCAGAAAAATATAGAAATGATTTTTCCGGTCTAATTCCGATCAAAGACCAAATGCTCTTCATTGAAATAACGAAAGATAATTTCAAAATGAAATCGGTGGTGAAAGCGTTTTTCAATTTCTGCAGTTGCTTTTTCCTTTAAGCTTTCTAGAGATTGTGATTTTATAGAAATATTGTCATTGGGCGACGATAGCATATACCATCCATTGGATAGGATACGAACATCGCAGACAAAACGATCCGACACAGGATGATTGGACCATTTATAAATAAATGCCCAGTGCGATGCTGCACCAACCAAAATCATGATATGAAAAAATTCGTGCGAACCAAAATAAGTCGGCCAAATAATAAACCAACGATTAAAATCGACAATAGCGCCAATAGTGTAGGCAAACGCACCAAATAACAGATAACGTGAACTGTGCTTTGGATAATTCTGAAGGAATTTATAGCGAGTCAGGGCACCAACCCAGCCTAGTCCTAGGAAAAACGACAATGCCAACCATTCTGGAAAGCTGGTGAAGAAAACGACTTCTAAAACTAATCCCGTGATAGCGACTATCCAAATAAACAAAAGCACTAACCAACGCCAAGCGCCTCGAAACAAAATAGAATGTATTGGTGTAAATGTACCGGCAATCAAACACCAAATAGCCGCGTGATCCAAACGTACTAAAACATGGCGACCTAATGTTTCTCGTGGCAATAAATGAAAGACGGCACTCATTGAAAATAAAAAGACCACAGTAAAACTGTAAACACACAAAGCAAAGATTCGCCATGGATTGCCTTGAGCACGTGTGACTAGAAAATAAGTTCCAATAAATCCCGCAAATGCACCTAAAAAATGCGACCAACTGCTGATCGGGTCTGCAAAGCCCCAAAGTTCTGTATTCATATTTCAAAATTATATTTTAAGAGCCGTCCGTCGGCAAGTGAAGGTCACAAAAAAATAATAATGTCGCGCCATAAAATGAAAGGCCCAGGCCCTCGCCGTAAACGCAAAAAGCCCAGGCCTAACGTAAAAACGCTATTGATTTTGTGAACTCCGTTGTTGCGGCATCTCGACTCCGCAGTCCGCGTGTGCTTGCTTGAAGGCTTCGTCAGAAGGGCGTTCACCTTCGCCAAATTTGCCGAGTTTGTTTTCTAAGCAGCTTAGTTGCTCTTCAGTTAAATTTGGTGGTGGGCCAACTGGTCTATCGCTATCATTCTCTTGATTTGAGTTGTCACTTTTCAAAATTCCGCATTGATGAAGTGCGTTTTGCATAGCTTTGTGAGTTGGGCGTTCACCTTGTCCCGGTTCGCCCAAAATTCCAGATAAGCACTGTTTTTGTTCATCAGACAGTTGCATACGGGGACGCCCACCACCGTGGTGATTTTGCGCCATGGCTGGTAAAACCGAAAGCATAATTGATGCGTACATTATCCATTTCATACTGTAACTCCTTCAAGGACTCGCTCCTTGTGTTGTGAATTCATTGTGCCAATAAAATAAGTAAGAAATATGGAATCTGTAATCGGAAGTGGAATAAAAAATTCAATTCCGTCTTTCCATGATTTATCCATAATTTCACTCAAACCGCGTGTGGTGCCGTTCGACTGTGTAATTTTCATTTCAGCTGTATCTTGATGGGGCAGAATGGGGACAGGATTTCGAAAAAAATTAAATACCTTTGTGCAGATCTGTGGGCGTGTTACGCCCTACAGTGTAGCGATTTGTCCAACTTACACTACAAAAGGGGTTTTCATGTCTGAACTCAATGCTCAATTGCCGGTTTTGTTACGTAAACAAGAGGCGCAATTGCTAAACGATTGGATCGAAGAACAAAGTAAACTGATTGGTGCAAAAATTTCTGCGTCTGAATTGAAAAATCAAAGTGCTGACTTCTTAAAACTTTTAGTAGATGCCGTCCAAGATGGGAATGTGGAACATTTGGTAGGCGTTCGTTGGGAACCAGTAAAAAAAATCTTGAGCGAAATTTCTCGCACACGTGGACTTCAAGGGTTTTCACCAACGGAAACGGCTATGTTCGTGTTTTCACTAAAACGTCCGTTGTTTCGGTTGCTTCGTAAAGAGTACGAATCTAAACCTCAAGTTTTAATCGAAGCGCTGTTAAGCACGACTACACTTTTAGATCAATTAGGACTATTTACTACTGAATCTTACCAAAAAACACGTGATGAAATTATCACGCGCCAACAAGAAGAAATGTTAGAATTATCAACTCCCGTGGTAAAACTTTGGGATGGGATTTTGGCTTTGCCAATGATAGGAACCTTAGATAGCAGCCGTACCCAAGTAGTAATGGAAAATTTATTAGAGCGAATCATGACGACAGGAAGTGAAATAGCGATCATTGATATTACCGGTGTTCCTACAGTAGACACATTGGTGGCTCAACATTTAATTAAGACCGTGACTGCGGCACGTTTGATGGGTGCAGAATGTATCATTAGCGGTATTCGTCCACAGATAGCAGCGACGATCGTGCATTTAGGTGTGGATCTAGGCGGTGTTGCCACGAAGGCAAACTTGGCCGACGCATTCCATTTGGCTTTAAGTCGAAATGGTCGTCAGGTGACAAAAGTAAACTCGCCTTCGATGGGACTTAAACAGAATCATTTTCCTCAGAAGGAATTAAGAGTGTAGTATGGAAAGAATTCCCATTTTGAAAATGGGTAGCTTCTTGCTTGTGACTATACAGGTAGACATGCATGACCAGCTAGCCATGACATTACAAGATGACTTAACTAATAAAATTATCGATACCAGTGCAAAAGCGGTGTTGATTGATATTTCGTCGTTAGATATTGTTGATTCCTTTATAGGACGCATGTTGGCTGGTATCGCCGGCATGGCCAAAATTTTGGACGCGCAAACAGTCGTAGTCGGAATGCAACCAGCGGTTGCGATCACACTCGTTGAACTTGGACTATCCTTAGACGGTATTAAGACCGCATTGAACGTCGATCGCGGTATGGCCTTGTTAAGAAAATCTCTTGAACTTTCAAATGACGAAGATCTAGTTTCAAATACTGATTTAAACGATGGATTGGAAGCTTTGCGTGCAAGTATTGAAGCATGAAAACTTTCAGATTCGAGTCCCTAACGATATCGTAGTCATCCGTAAAGAAGTTCGATCGTGGTCCGCAGGTATAGGTTTAGGTCTTATCGAGCAAACGAAGGTTATCACGGCAGCTAGCGAACTGGCTCGTAACACCTTGGAATATGGCGGCGGTGGAACTTTGTTGCTAGAAGCGGTACAGTCGGAAGATCGTCGAGCAGGAATTCGTTTAGTTTTTGAAGATCAGGGGCCAGGGATTGCTAATTTAGAATTAGCTTTGACCGATGGATACACCTCGGGAACCGGTCTTGGATTAGGGTTAACGGGCTCAAGAAGATTAATGAGTGAATTTGAAATTTCATCTGAAGTAGGAAAAGGCACACGTGTTGTTACAACCAAGTGGAAGTGAATTCCACCGTCATAGTTACTTTTTTGAGATGACTGATTTGTCTCGCGTAGGCGAAGTACGTCGTTTTGTGCATCAATTGGGTATGAGTGTACGATTAAATGAAGTGACGCAAAGTCGTCTGGCTACCGCCGTAAACGAACTAGGAAATAATTTAATTAAATACGCAGTCTTGGGCCAGTTGATCATTCGAAAAATTGATACAGGTGATGATCGCGGTGTGGAAATAGTGTCGATTGATCGTGGACCGGGTATGGATTCAGGACAAGCGATTGCTGACGGATACACCACCGGTTCGACTCCGGGTACGGGGCTTGGTGCTGTTCGACGTCTTGCCAGCTTTTTCGATATTTATTCATCTGTCAGCAAAGGTACTGTAATTGTTTGTGGCGTTACCGAAAATCCAGATAAGCTTCCAACTCGACGATTCCGAGTGGGGGCTGTCAATTTGCCCATGACCAGCGAAATTGTTAGTGGCGATGATTGGTGTTTACATCAGCTTGAAGAAAAAATTTCTGCCATGGTTATTGATGGTCTTGGCCACGGCACATTCGCCAACGCTGCGTCGGGTGAAGCTGTTAACGTATTTAGGGAATCTGAATTTGAGCCTTTAGATAAATTGATAATTCGGATTCATGGACGTTTGAAATCCACCCGTGGTGGGGCTGTATTTATGGTTCACGTGGATGGTAATGATTTATCCTATATTGGTGCCGGAAATATCCGGGCTATTATTTACAAACAAAACAAAATAAAATCATTAATTTCCCAAAATGGAACTGCCGGTGTTCAGATACGTAGGACACCTGTGATGCATGAAATGTGGGATGACGGCCTACTTATCCTACACAGTGATGGCATCACAAGTCGTTGGGATTTAAACGAATATCCTGGTATTTTAACGAAACATCCTACGATCGTTGCGGCTGTTGTCGCGCGTGATTTCACCCGAGGATGTGATGACACCTGCGTTGTAGTTATTGGAAAATCTGTATGATGGATCAGAAACCGGGATTTCCAATCATTAAAACTCAAATCAGTTGCGAGCAGGATATTGTGCTAGTAAGGCAACGAACGCGTTTGCTAGCTGAAGCTATTGGTTTTGAAAATCAAGATCAAATTCGTTTGGCAACGGCTGTGTCTGAATTGGCTCGCAATGTATATCAGTATGCAAAGTCGGGAACAGTAGAGTTTTTCTATAGTGATACCATTCCACAAACTTTATTTGTAAAAGTTGTCGATCAAGGACCTGGTATTTCTAAATTAAAAGAAATTCTAGATGGCGTCTACCAGTCGCCAAGTGGAATGGGTGTTGGTTTGCTTGGCTCAAAAAAACTTTCAGACATTTTTGAGATAAGTTCAAGTTCTATGGGTACTCAGATCTTACTAGGGAAAAAGTTAAGCTCTAGTTCTAAGCCGTTTAAGAAAGAAAATTTGCCTGCGATCATGTCGCGTTTAGCAGAAAAAGCAGATCAAAGTTCAATAGACGAAATGCAACGTCAAAATCGTGATCTCCTGATAACCTTAAAAGATCTCACGTCTTCGAATCAAGAGATCGTCGAATTAAACCGCGAATTGGAAGAAACAAACAAAGGTGTTTTGGCTCTTTATGCTGAGCTGGACGACAAAGCGACGGCTCTGAAGAATGCCAACGAGATCAAAACTAGTTTTCTATCTAATATGACGCATGAGTTTCGAACACCGTTAAGTTCCATCATCAGTTTAACACGATTGTTGTTAGAACGTGTAGATGGTGATCTAACGGCCGAGCAAGAACGACAGGTTAACTATATTCGCAAGTCGGGCGAGTCATTACTTGAGCTCGTTAACGATCTACTTGATATCGCTAAAGTAGAATCGGGTAGAATCAGTGTGAACTCAAGTTCATTTCATATCGGTGAGTTACTTGGTGGATTACGGGGAATGTTCCGTCCTATATTGGGGGAAAAATCTTCAGTTGAATTTACTGTCGGTTGGAGTGGTGAAGATCTTGATCTTCAAACGGATCAAGCTAAATTAAGTCAAATTCTAAGAAATCTTATTTCAAATGCCATAAAGTTTACAGAAGCGGGCACCGTGAGCGTACATGCTAGTCAGGATTCCAACCATTCAGTTCATATAGTTGTGAAAGACTCTGGCATCGGAATCAAAAAAGAATACTACGAGACTATTTTCGAAGATTTTACACAGATTCATTCTAAAATTCAGAAGTCACATAAAGGCACTGGCTTAGGATTGCCGCTGTCCAGAAAACTAGCGCGTCTTTTGGGCGGCGATATTTGGCTTGAAAGTGTTGAAGGCAAGGGATCGGAGTTTCATGTTCGAATACCGCGCGTATATGATGGAGAAAGGGAAGCTGTACTGTTTTCTAAACGTCTAGACGATGATAAAAAGATTGACTCAGAATCGGTTGACGACGGAAGCGCGTTTAAAATATTACTCATCGATGATGATGAGCCGTCTCGCTATATTTTAAAGGAACTCATTGCTTCGCAAATCTCAGCAACATTTATGGAAGCTAAGAACGGAATGGACGGATTACAAAAAATGAAACTTTTTAGTCCTGACGTTGTATTTTTGGATATACTAATGCCGGATTTAAATGGTTTTGAAATATTAGAATCAGTTAAAAAAGACAGCGCAATTAGAAATATACCAGTGGTTATTAATACGGCATTGAAGCTGACTGATCCTGAATTGCAGAAATTAGGTGATGCTACGGCCGTTCTTTCAAAAGAAGATTGGGATCACTCCTCGGCAATTAGAAATATTAAGACAGCACTTTTTAAAGCCGGTTTCGACTACAAAGGTGTTGAATTGTGAAATTAGAAGTAGTTGGAAATATCAAAAAGAAAATTCTAGTTGTCGACGATACCGAAGCGACTCGTTATGCAGTTGCTAGAACTTTACGTGCCAGCGGTTATGAAACAATTGAAGCTGCCAGTGGATTGCAAGCGCTAGAATTGGTTGCAACCGAAAAACCAGATTTAGTGACTTTGGATATTCATCTTCCTGATATCAACGGTTTTGAAGTTTGCCGCCGAATAAAAGGGAATCCTCGCACTTCGCATATACCCGTTTTACAAGTTTCTGCTAGTTACGTAACATCCAAAGACCGTATCCATGGCCTAGAAGGTGGAGCTGACAATTATTTGACTCATCCTTTCGAACCTCCTGTATTGTTAGCCACAGTAAAAGCACTTTTGCGTAGCCGCAAACTAATGGATGATTTACGTTTAACGGACGAGCGTTTTCGAGTCGCTCTGAAGTATGCTCCTATCATGATTTATACGACCGATGCAGATTTGCGCTATTCGTGGGTTTATAATGCCCCTGACCAGTTGAACGAAGAATTTTTTGTAGGAAAAAAAGATGCCGATATTTTTTCTGAAGAAGAAGCGAGAAAATTGTCGCAGATTAAAACGGAAGTTTTAACGACTGGTGTCGGTCAACATTTAACTATGTCTATCACAATATCGGGACGTCTGCATTGTTACGACATGACCATTGAACAACATCTATCAACCGATGGTGACGTTGAAGGTGTTATGGTCGCGTGTATCGAAGTGACGGAACGACTGAAGGCCGAAGAAGCTCAAAAACAAGCACTTGAAGATGCTGAGTTTGCGAATCAATCTAAAACACGTTTTCTGTCTAATATGAGTCACGAAATCAGAACTCCACTTGGCGTTATCGAAGGCTTTGCTGACTTAGCTTTAGATCCGAACACCTGTGAAACTGACAGAAATACATATCTAACGACCATTAAACGAAATGCTCAGGGATTAACGAAACTACTAGGCGAGATTTTGGATTTATCTAAAGTAGAAGCTGGCCGAATGGAAATTGAAATCACAAGTTTTTCGTTAACGGAATTGTTGAACGAGTTAGTAGAGACATTCAGTTTAACAGCTCGTAACCGAGGATTAAATCTGGATGTGGAGTTTGTCGGTCCGTTTCCTAATTTTGTAAATAGTGATCCTGTTCGGGTTAGACAAATTCTAACAAACTTAATTAGTAACGCATTGAAGTTCACAGAACGCGGGGGAGTCAAAATTTCAGCACGCGCCGATGCTCGTCAATCAGTGACCAGTCCTGTTTCGGTTGAAATTCAAGTTCGCGATTCCGGAATTGGTTTAACCGAAGTTCAAAAAAAGAGATTATTTGAAGCTTTTGTTCAAGCTGATAGTTCAACGACACGAAAATTTGGGGGCACCGGACTGGGTCTGAATCTATCTAAAAAACTGGCTCATTCTTTAGGTGGTAATTTGGTGATGACTCAAAGCGATCCTCAAAAGGGTAGTACATTTACTTTTACAATGAATGCCGGTGTTTTAACTGATCAAGATTTTTCAGACCGATTTCGATCATTGCCAATAAATCAAAAAAATTATCAACAGTCAGAGTATGCTAACGAATTAACCGGACTTTCGATTTTGTTAGTGGAAGACTCCTTGGATAACCAAATGTTATTTGCACGGTACCTAGAAAATGCGGGCGCTAAAGTAGAAATCGCAAATGATGGATTAGAAGCCATCGATAAAGTCGAGGAAAAAACATACGATGCTATTTTGATGGACGTACAGATGCCAAACTTAGATGGCTATGAAGCGACACGACTAATACGTACAAGTGGAATTAAAACTCCGATCATCGCACTTACTGCGCATGCCTTAAAAGAAGAACGTGATCGCGCTATGGCGTTAGGTTTCGATAACTATCTGACTAAACCATTGAATGTCCGACAATTGATCAGCATGCTTTCTCTTTTAAAGGCAAACTAGTCTAGTCTCTGTCTGAGACGCCTTGTAAAAATTCGAAGCTATTCCACGTTCTATCCACAATCTCATGACAACCTAAGGGGGAACAACACTACCCGGAGGTAGCCATGAGAAAACTGATGCTGTCTTTATCGATTTCGCTTTTTGCCACTGCTTTACTGGCAGCCGAGAATAGCGAACTTGTGCTAAACTCGGAACACCCATGTGTGCGAGTCAAACTTTCACAAGAACAAATCTCGGCTATCAAAGAAATCGTCTATAAAAATAGTCAACTGCGCGCTCAAGACGAAGCGAATGTGAAAAAAGCGATGTTAGAAGTCGATCATACTTTAGCTAGTAGCACCTCGACTAAAGAACAAGCTGAAAAAGCGCAAAATAATTTGCAGGCGGCTTTGGCCTCTTTGACTAAGACAGTTGCGCAACTCGACTTATCAATTAATTATGATGTTTTGCACGCGGATCAACGTGAGATGGGCAGTTTATGTTCAAAATCACTGTATTCATTTCCACCCGTAGTTGCCAACGCCGTGGCTTCCAACAATCAGCCGTAAAAAGAGTCGTCAGCGAACTGTATTTTGACGAAAGGAAATGTCATGAAATTGCTACATATCTTAGTTATCCGCGTGTTTCTGTTCGCATTGCCTCTGCATGCTCAGTCCTATTGGGGGTATGGGTTACAGGGTGGTTTATCTAACTGCGGTTATCAAGTGTCTCAAGCGGAAGAGTCGTCAAGTTACAAGGATGAAATTGATGAATTAAAAAAACAAATGGCCGAATGGAAAAAAGAAGTATCGCTATTAAAGCGCGAGATGTCTAAAGAACAAACTGAGTTGCGAAAACACGATACAACGCTGAGAGGTAATTTTGATCCTGATGTTTATACTTTTATTAAGTCTCACTTTGACAGCCAAAATAAGTGCTCCGAATATGCAGGACAAACTGCCATCAACACAGCAGGAAAACCAGAAACAGCAACCATAGGAACTGCGCCACAAGTGAACGTTGATGGTGCACCGGTTGAACAACGAAAACCCAATTCAGACCAGCCTCCAAGAATGTCGGGATCATCACCCGCAGGAATGAAACCTCCCCGTGGCATGAAACTCGATGATGAAGATGGCGACGAAACGCCGCAGATTGCTACGATTGAACCAGCTCGATTAGCTAAAGAGTGGGGCGACGTCTGTGATTTGCAACGTGATCCTAAGGGTGCGTTGAAGTCGGCAATTTGCCAGAAAAATTATTTAATGACGGGATCAAAAGCCAATCGCGCAGAATGCCAGGTCGCCGTATTAAACTATCCAAAATCGGTTCGTAATATTAAAAATTTAAAACGCGATATCGAAGCGAAACAGGAAGCAATCAAAGCCGCACAAGCACAAATTCCAGAGTTGCAAAAATCAATGAAGGAAGAACAGGCCGAGGCACGTCGTCAGCGTATTGAAGAAATTCGCGAAGGCGGAATCTGCGTAGAATGCTTATCTAGTTCAACGGGGCAGAGCACGGGCGCCGGAGGCGGCAATGTGCAAGCCAATCAACCAAACTGGGGTGGCGTAATTGGAAATTCAGTAATGGCGTTGCTCGCCTACTCTTCGACTAAAAACTTTTATGGAAGCATGCAGGATAAAAATGCAGATCTGGGTTATCCGACTCAGCTACCTATGACATCACCATTTATGGCTGCCACACCTGGAATTATTGGTGCGATTGGTGCGGGACTGGGTCAAGGCAGTTTCGGTTGTGCCGGAAATTCTGGTGGTATCGCTGGAATGGGTGGCACGATGGGCGCGTACTCAGCACTGGGTGGCTCGGGTCAAATCGGCGGCGCGTTTGGTACGCCTCAATGGGCGATGAACAATCAAATGGGCGGCGGGATGTACAATCAAGGTGTAGGATCTTGGGGTATGAATGGCCCATGGGGCTTAAGCTCAACGGGATTAGGAATGTACCCGCAGCAACTATTGATGAGCCAATTAGGAATGAATAATGGTATTGGAAATTCCATGATGAATCCCTATTCATTGCTGGGTGGAAACAACTATGGAGTTCTGGGTGGTGCCGGAATCTCTGGAGTCATGGGTCTTGGCGGAGCCGGCGGCATTATGGGCTTAGGCGGTCTCTCAGGACTGAATGGCCAGAGCGGACTTAATGGATTGTCCGGATTAAGTGGTCTTATGGGTTTGAATGGGCTAAGTGGACTCTCAGGACTGAATGGTCTGTCGGGGCTTGGTACTTCAGGATTAGATTCGCAGACAGTGCAATTGCAATTACAACAACAGCAGCAACTGATGCAGACACAAATTCGAGCCTACGAGAACGCAATTCAAAAACAGAAAGCCGTGTCGGGATTGCAAACCGAACTCATTGGCGTGATTCAAAGAATTCAAGCTATTCAAAATGGAACAGGAAGTACAAGTTTAGGATCTTTAGGTTCGTCCACCAGTTATTTAGGAGGATATTCACTGGGCGGGATAGGAACAACTACCTATGGTACAGTCGGAGGCTTACCATCTTCGACAGTGCCGTTGCCACTTACGGGACGCTAGTAGCTAAGAACTGGCCCCTTACTTTGCATTTGGAATAGTATTTGTTTAAGGCT
>TARA_B110001454_G_scaffold113935_1_pt1 | contig 13389 bp, 13 predicted proteins | sample TARA_B110001454 | Tara Oceans TARA_B110001454 (sample SAMEA4397004) | marine metagenome | biome: Polar Biome; feature: [MES] marine water layer (ENVO:01000295) within the mesopelagic zone...; material: water (ENVO:00002006), including particulate matter (ENVO:01000060) such... | reverse complement strand
AAGCCGCTATGAAAAAAGGTAAAAATAAATTTCCTATATTGGAGCCTATGGGATTAAAATTATTTATTCTCATTAGAGAAATATCCAAAATTTTTCAAAAACAAAAATTATCAAAGCAACTTTCTTCCAATGAATTACGAACACTCATTCCTAGAGGCTCTAAAACTCTTTTTGAAGAAACACAACATATTCCATTATTATTTTTGAGTAATAAAATTAAAAAATCAATGACTATTGAAAACATTGTTACGGGAGTTGATATATTGCCAACTATTTTGAATTTACTTAGCATAAAACATAATGATCCTAATTTGGATGGTCGAGATCTTACACCATTGTTTGATGGAAAAGAAATTGATGATGTTCCAATATACATAGAAAGCGGGGATACACAAGAACGTAAGACAGGATTTTTAATTGGAGTTAGAACAAAACATTATAAATATCATCGAGCTAGAAAGGATTCTAACAGTAATGTATGTCTATATGATATGAAAAATGATCCGTTAGAAGAAAATAATATTGCTAAACAAGAACCTCAAATTGTAATAAATCTTGAAAAAATTCTTCAAGATTTTCTAACTACTGATAAGAAAATTACTAATTTTGAAATTTCTGATAATGAAGAACAAAAAATTGCTGATGAATTGAAAAAATTAGGTTATCTAAAATAAGCACAAATTTTACTTATAATTATGAAGAGGACTATCTTTGAAATCACCATTTCTTTCATTATCAGGTGGTAATTCTTTTCTTTTTCTTGTAAAATATTTCTCTCTATGATCTCCTTGTGATAATTTACTGTATGTGAGATAAATATTCGTTCTTGGAAGTTCGGTTTTATTTTCTTGAGATTGATGTGGTGTAAAACTATTAAAAAATACAACGTCACCTAACATATGTTGTAATGGTTGAAAATCCATCTTTTTCAAATATTCATCTGGGATTGGTGCATCATATGGACCAAGGAGTCCTTTATCATGAAATCCAGCTGCAACTTCTAGACATCCGTTATCTAATGTACCTTTATCTGTACAAACTAGAACGTTCATAAAATCAGATGCATAATCATCCCATCGTGAAATTGCATCTTGATGAGGTTTGAATCCTGAACCACCAGGATTTTTAAAATTTATTTTTTCTTTGAACAAAACACACTTTTCACCCAAAAGATCTTCAACAGAATCTATAATTTTTGGTGAATATACTAAATCATGAAATTTTTTATTAAAATTAACAAAATTTTCTAATCTTGTTAAAATTCGATTTCCATCCTTCAAACTAGTCTCATAATATCCCATTTCTTGACCTTTTTTCCAATCTTCTGGTTTTTTTTCAGCATATTGATAAACCCATTTTCTAATTTCAAATATTTCATCATCATCAAAAAATTTTTGTTTAACTAAAAATCCATCATGATTAAATTTTTCAATATCATTAGGTTTTAGATATGTCATATATTTTGGCTATAAATTTCTGTTAAAAACGTATTGTAGTAAACCATAAGTAATAATATTCATAAAATCAATCATTAAAAAACTTATGAAAAAAAATATAATTTTTATAATAATTGATGGAGGAAGAGTTGATTTTGCAAAAAAATCTAAAGTTTTTCAAAATTTAAAAAATAGATCTATTTTTTTTCCTAATTCAATAACATATGCACCATATACGACTGCAGCAATGCATGCAGTGTTAACTGGAACCTATGGGAATAGAAATGGAGTGAATAGTTATTGGAATGTAAATAAATTTAAAAATAATAAATTTAAAACACTAGCTAATTATTTAGCTGCATTAGGATATAGAACTTTTGCTGATGGACATACTGATTTAATTATTCCAAAAGCAGGATTTGAAGAGTTTAATATTCATGACGAACAAACTATAGATCTTATAAAACATCATTCAAAATTATTAGAAAAAATGAATTCATTATATGAAAAAAATGAAAATTTCTTTCTTTATTTGCATTATAGTAAAATTCATACAGGAATTAGTAACGAAGTACTGAAAGTATATGATAATTTTAGTAAAGAGTTTTTTTCTAATCGTGAATTAAACCTTAAGCGTTATGAAAAATTATTTATGAATGCAGAAATTTATTTAGAGACTATTCTTGAAAAAATTAATAAATTAAATTTTGATAAAAATTCAATAATACTAATTTTATCAGATCATGGAATAGGTTTGGGTGAAAAATTTGGAGAAATAGCTTATGGTTCTTTTTGTTATGATTATACTCTGAAAACTTTTGCATACTTGATGAATAATGAATTTGAACCTAAAGAAGTTGATGCTAATGTAAGACATATTGATCACATGCCGACTATTTTAGATATGTTGGATGTAGAAATAGACAAATCCTTTGGAACTATGGATGGTGAATCATTAATTCCATTGATAAAAAATCAAAATTTTAAAGAAAAATTTGCTTTTTCTGAAACTGGAAATCCTTTAACCGATACAAGGCCACCAAAAATTCCAAATACTAAGTCAATTCGAACTTCACAATGGAAATTAATTTCAAATGAATATGATGGTTCTAGAGAATTTTATAATTTACTTGATGATCCTAATGAAGAAGAAAATTTAATTGGTCAAAATTTAGAACTCGAAAAAATTTTTATGGATGAATTACTAAAACATACCAATCTTTCATCTGATTAATCCCAATTTTTCCTTACTTGATCAAGATCTTGTGATGTATCAATTTCATACCATTTACCATTTATGATAATTGGATGTATTTCAACACCTGCATCAATTAATTCCTGGAGTAAATCTGTCAAATATGCTTTAGTTAATGATGGTGCATTTTGAAATTTACCATTGTGTGAGTCTAATAGCTTATTATATTTTTTAACAAAAATTTCTGCTCCATTTTTTGAAAATTTCATTAATCCTAAAAATTCACCCATTTGTTGTGAATTAGTATATTCTGAAATATTTTTTTTAATTTTTATTACATTATTATTTTCAATTACTACATTGTCTGCTTCCTTTCTTGGATGATCCGTACGACTATCATATTTGTTTTCCCAATCCAAATCTACCGCGATACCAATATCTCCTTTAAAACTTAATATTGAATCTAGAATTGAATCGTCAAATACAATATCTGAATAAGAAGTAATTAGTTCATCATTCATTTTTGATTTAGCAGTCATCAATGAACCTAACACATCATGTTCTTGATATTTTTCATCATTCATTAAAGAAATACCAGGAAAATTAAATTGTTCATGATTAGGGCCTGTGATTATAATTATATCTGAAATATTATTTTTTCTAAATTGATCTAGTTGAAGTTCAATTATTGATTTATTATTAATTTTTAACAATCCTTTTGGAATTTTTTTAGTTAAACTTCCCAATCGAGTAGCAGAACCTGCTGCAATGATAAGAGCTTTCATTTTCTATCTAACGATTTCATAAATCTTTCTTTAATTTTAATTGGGTTATGGGTAATTCGCTGTCCAATTATTTTTAAAGTGTCGATTTTAACAATTATCATTATTGGCCCTGCGTTTTTTTTAATTTTTTTAAATATTTTTTTAAATTCTGATCCAGTTTTTATTTCATAAACTGTATATTTTGAACTTATGGCAATATCTTTAATTTTTACATTGTTAGAATTTGTAGGTTGACCGCCTGTAGATTCATGACTATTATTATCAAAAACTATGTGAATTAGGTTTTTTGGGTATAAACTTCCAATTGTTACTAATGAGCCTAAATTCATCAGGATATTACCATCTCCATCAAAAACAAAAATTGTTTTTTTTAAATTTTTTAATGCCACACCTAAAGCAATTGAAGATGCTAAACCCATAGAGCCTATCATATAGAAATTGCTTTTTTTATCCATCACATTAAATAAATCACGACTAATGTATCCATTAGCAGAAATTATTGGCTGATCACCAATTTCCTTTATTAAAATTTCCATAGCTTCTTTTCTAATCAAGGAAATCTCTCCTAACAATTAATGCACAATATGTATTTTCAGAATTTTTTTTAATTGCCCATAAACAAGATTCTTTCCAATTTTTTGATGTCATAATTTTTGATGGTAAATTTAAAATTTTAATTAATTCAGGTTGTATTTTTCCAATTTTTTTATGTTCTGGAGCATCATTTGATAAATATCCTCTCCAGCCAATCAAAAAAATTAAAGGTATTTTGTACATTTGTACTAAAGATGTAATTGTACTTAATGAATTTGCAAATCCAGCATTTTGCATAAATACTAATGATTTACTTTTAGATAATGCCATTCCAGTTGCAATACCGATTGCCTCTTCCTCTCTAGTTGAAATTATAATTTTTTTCTGTTTTAATCCTTCGCTAATGAAATCTTTTAGTGTAGAATCTGGCACACCGATGTAATTTTTTATTCCTTGTTTTAATAATAAATTAAAAGCATCTCGCTGAAAATTTTCCTTCAATTAATGTAGCCCAAATCTTTTAATTTTTTCTCAATTTCTTTTTCCTGTGAATTAATTTCAAACATTTTTTGTAATTCAAATATTTCAGACATATCTGATATTTCTTCGTCAACATCATCTAAACTATTTGCATTTTTTAATTTTTTTAGTAATCTAAACATAGATTTATGTGAAATTCGTAATGATTGATTTGCATATATCACCATTTTTATTTTATGAGAAATTAATTCATTTATGGTTACACTTCCGTATGATGTGGGAACAACTACTAATGGGATACTGCCTTCCCATGAATCACAGAATTCAAATATTTCATCAGGAGTATTTTTTTTTGAATGAATTAAAATTGCATCTGCGCCTGCATTTTCATATGCATTAGAGCGTTTTATTGCTTCATCAACTCCCAAATTTGCAATTAATGCTTCAGTTCTAGCAATTATCATAAAATTTTGATTTATTTTTGATTCTTTTGCTGCGATGATTTTGGCAGCAAATTCTTTTTGACCTAATAATTCTTGTTTTCCATTTTCAAGAAGACTATTTTGTTTTGGAAAGATTTTATCTTCAATACTTATTCCTGCAACACCTACTTTTTCATATTGTTTAACCAGATGTGATACATTAGAAGGCCCACCAAAACCAGTATCACAATCCGCAATAATTGGAATATTACATGAATCAGACATATTTTTTGATACTTGTAAAAATTCGGTCATTGTCATTATGCTGGCATCAGGAACCGCATGTGTAGCTGAAATGGCAAAACTTCCTGCCCATATTGCATCAAAACCACTCAATTCAACTAATTTTGCAGACATCGCATCAAATGCACCGCCAATTTTTAAAATTGTATTTTCTTCTAATTTTGATCTTAATTGTTCAGCTCCTGCAGGCATTACTTATTTCAGAATATCAAGTTATAAAAAATATGTTATATATTGATACATAATGTATCAAATAAAACAACCACAAAAAATTATCTTAGGACCAAATTCTTCCAAAAACTTTCAATTTTTAGATAATTCGTTAATTATTACCTCCTCAGGAACTAAACAAAGGGGATGGTTAGATCATCTAGGAATTCAAAATTACATACTTTTTGATAAAGTTGAACCAAATCCTTCCTTTGACATTGCTTTAAAAATAATTGATAAATTTTCTAATGAAAATATTAGTTCAGTTATTGGATTAGGTGGAGGAAGTAGTTTGGATGTTGCAAAATATGTTGCATGGAAGTTAAAAAAAGAAAAGATTATGATTCCAACAACATTTGGTAGTGGAAGTGAAGTTACAAGAATCTCTGTTTTAAAAGTTAATGGTAAAAAACAAAGTTTTCATGATGATGCCTTATTTGCTGATTTATCTATAATTGATTCATACTTTATTCAAAATTCTCCTCCTGAAATTATTCGCAATTCTGCAATAGATGCAGTTGCGCAATGTACTGAAGGATATGATAGTAAAAATGGTAATGTCTACACAAAATTTCTATGTGAAAATGCATTTGATTTGTTAGAAAATGGAATTTTAAATATGAATAAAGAAAAAATAGTTCTAGGTTCAGTTATTTCAGGATTAGGATTTGGAAATTGTTCTACCACTTTAGGTCATGCACTATCTTATGTATTTTCAAATGAAGGTTTTTCTCATGGTCATGCACTTGCATACACTACTTTAATTGCACATAAATATAATAATTCAAAATTTTATGAAAGATTTAAAAAATTAGTAGAGAAACTTGAATTTCCAAAAATTAGTTTATCAGGAAATTTAGAGGAATGTGCAGAATTAATTTTAACTGATAAAAAACATCTAGATAATAATCCAAAATCAATATCAAAAGAAAAAATTACTGAATTATTAGAAATTATAAACAATAATTAAAATTATAAAATTTCTTTTATTAAATTATATTATCTCAAAATTTACTGTGGAATTTTATATAAAACATAATTTTTTGATTCATATAATATATTCCAGTTTTGAGGGTTAGTGATTTGTGGTTCAATTAATAAATAATTTGGAATACGTTCCAGATTATTTTCATGTTGTGGATAAGAATAGAAATCAGAAACAAAAATATCGTATGTTCTCCAATCTTTTCTTAAAATATGATCTTCTAAATTTACTGGATTACCAAATGTTTTATCTGCAATAAATTTACTTTTTGCATAATATGCAACTAAATTATGTTCTCCCATGAGATATTTTGTTTCTATATTTTCTTCCTCGGATAAGATTTGACCAATATTGTATAATTCTTGAGAATGAAATTCTACATTATCTTCAAATATTGAATCATTTTCATACAGAAACCAATTTGCCATGATATTTGATGCAACTAAATTAATACAAATTATGAATACTATAGTTGGAATTAGAACGCCTTTTTTATTGATTTTTGAAAAAAATATTGCACATAAAATTGCTAAAATTATTGCTGGTGGAAATAATCTAATTGGATTTGTTAAATCGGCAAATATACACATTATTGGAAAATAAATTAAAAATGTAATTATTAATGGAAGAAAATTTTTCGGAATATCTTTTCTAATTAGATATATTCCACCAAATAATGGAATCATTCCAATAAAAGGAATTAATGGAATTATGGACAAATTATTCCAATTATAATTTAGATTAAGTATGACTTGTGTTAAACTATTAAAAATATTCTTGGAAAAATTTTCTCTAAGAAGTTCTGTATCTTTAAAAAGCAAAAATGATGTATCATAACTTGTATCCTCATACCATTCTTCAGGAACATTATCCCATTCCATTAGAATTAAAAAACTTGAATTAGAGGTAGTTATGGACCCACCGATTTCATAATTATAAATCAATAATGGACTAATTGTTATAAGAAATATTATGAAAAATAATACAGTATTTTTTGAACGTGGTTTTGTATACAATAATAAAAAAACTAAGATTCCAATTGCAATAATTCCCGCCTGATATTTTAACGTGAATGATAACCCAAGAAAAATTGCAGAAATTATTATACTTTGGTAGGTTAATTTTTGTTTTGTAATATAATAAAAACTAATCATAAGTAAAAAAATTGGAAAAACATCTGCATTAATTTGATAGGAATGTTGATGTAATCCTGCATATACTGAAATAAATATTGTTGCTAAAAATGCAATTTTAGAATTAAAAATTTGTCTTGTAATTAAATATGATAAAATTACTATTCCTGTAGTTGAAAAAATAGAAATTATTTTCATATGAAAATGAGGATTATCAGTTAATGCAAATAAAACTGCATTTGTTAATGGTGCATTTGGAACTATCACTTCATTTGCATATCCTTGCAAAATTTCCTTTCCCGCAAAATAGTAAAAAACAGTATTTGCACTGTTTAAGAATGGATTATGAATAATTGTTACTAGGGTAACTGATATACAAAAAATTATTGCGATAAGTATTGCTCCTTTTGTATAATTTTCTTGAAAAATTTGATTAGAAAACAATATTAAATTTTTAATCTAAAACTATTAATGTTATTCGTAGAAAACCTACAAGATTTTCTGCAAAATTAACTTATCCTATTATTATTTAATAAGTAATTTTAATTGTCTTTAAAATTCTATTTATTTCTCTTGAAATTTATTTATCTTTTTTCAAAAGAAAATTGGAGATTAATTCATTCTAATTTTTAAGAAAAAGATTATTGTCAATATTGATAATACTATGGCAAAACCCAAAATTATAACTCTAAATACTGGATCGATATTTAAAATTCCTTTTCCATGTGGGTGTTCATCAAGTTGTTGTATTTCTAATTGTAATTTCATTAACCATTCATCATTTTTAATATATTTTGTAAATTCATAATGTGCATAATCATTTGTGCCAGTTATTTCTGAATTAAATTCAAAATTATTATTATCTGTATTTATAAAAAGTCTATTTGGATTTTGTAAGATCCATTTATCATTACAAGTTTTAGTTTGACAATCTGAAAAATTTTCAGACAATACTAAGTCAAAATTTTTGTAAGAATTATTAAATTCAAAATTATCATGATCACTATTTTTTTTGGCTGAATCGTAAATTTCAATATTATCTATAGATCCAATAATTTTTCCACCATTTGCCATAGGCTTTCCATCATTCATGGAAATACGTAAAAATTTTAAATTTTCTAGTTCAGAACACATAAAATTTGAAATAGATGTAATCTCATTTGAAAAAGTTTCATCTTCAAAAAGTGTTAATTTGTATTCAGAATCTTTTTTATGCATTTCAATCCAAAATTTTTGATTATCTTTGACAGAAATATTTGGCATAATTTCCTGGCCCGAACATTTCTCATCTCCGTAAAGCATTCCTTCATTATTACTCCAATTTGTAATAATTGGTTGATTTTGAGCAGTTTTAATTCTGAAACTTATATTATCTTGAATACATTTTTTACAACCACTTTCAAAATATTCACCACCAATCATACATTCTGAACAACTGTTTGAATCGATACTTGAAATTCCAATAATTATATTTGCTGCATCTGCTGGATTTTCTGCAGTAATTCTATCTATACTATAGATGGAGAATAATGAAATAGATAAAATTAAACATAAAATTACAATATTTTTCATTATGTTTTCAATATTTTTCACAATAATATTTGTATTAAGTAGGATTATTCAGAATAGTCTCATATTCTTGCTTAGAATCTTTTAAATGAAAATAAATCTTTTTTTCTAATATGAACTCAAAAATTTATGTCATATTTTTGATTACAATTTTTCTAGCGTTTTCTTTAGGATTTGTTGTTAATATGTATGAAATTTTTCCATATTCAATTTTAAAAGATTTGTATGTTGAAACACAAAAAATTCCTTCTACTGAAATTTATGAAAATGATGTATATTCATTAATTAATATAGATAGTATTGTTTCCAAAACTGCAATAACTAATAATCTGAATCAATTTCTTTGGAAACAGGATTCTTTACCAAATCATGAACCCTCTTTTATTGAAAATAACATAACTGATGTTAAATATTCTAATATGAAAAATCTTGATTCCATTGATAAATTTACGATTGATATGGAATATGATGTCAATTCAGTTGCATATTTTTTTAAACCTTCAATTAGTAATAATAAATTAATAATTTATCATCAGGGACATAGAGGTGATTTTTACGAAGGTAAAACTACAATAGAGTATTTCTTAGAAAAAAATTACTCTGTAATTGCATTTTCTATGCCATTATTGGGTATGAATTCTCAACCAATAATAGACAATGTTCACACTGGTAAAATTAAACTACATTCTCATAATCAATTAGAACTATTAGAAAGTCAGAAATTTACTCCAATCAAATTCTTTGTAGAACCAATAATTGTAACTATTAATTATTTAGAAAATAATTATAACTTTGATTCTTATCATACTGTTGGTATTTCAGGTGGAGGTTGGGCTGTGACATTAGCCGGTGCTATTGATGAACGAATTTTACAAACATATTCTGTAGCTGGTTCATATCCTTTATTTTTACGAAGTAATCCTGAAAATTTTGGTGATTATGAACAACATAATTTGGAATTATATGAAAAAAGTAATTATCTGGATCTTTATGTAATGGCTTCTATTGGTGATGACCGTAAATTTATTCAAATTTTCAATAAATATGATCCATGCTGTTTTTCAGGTGAATCATTTCAAAAATATGAAAACGAAATAAAAAAAGTAATTGATGAAATAGATAATGGCTATTTTGATATTTATTTAGATGACTCTCATAAAGAACATATTATTTCAAGCTACGCGTTAGAAATAATAATTAATGAAATATCTGGTTGATCAATATGTTAATTGCATCTCAAAATCTAACAAATTATGATATTAATCTTCCAGATGACACTGTTTATAGAATTAATCTTGCTTGGATTAATGATTTATCAATTTTAAAAAATATTCTAAAAAAACATCAAAACCATAAAATTTTCATTGATTTGCCAAAAAATAGAACAAAACCTCCAAACAATAAATATTCTATGGAACAGATAAAACCGATACTTGAAAATTATTCAAACATAAAATATTTTGCAATTTCAAATATTGATTCAAAAGAAGTTCTAAATGAATTCCTTGAATATTTACCTGATACTATTATCGTTGTTCCAAAAATCGAAAGTCCACTCGGAGTAAAAAATATTGAAGAAATATCAAATTCACTTGGTAATGAAAAAATTATAATGCTTGATCATGATGATCTATATTCTTCAATAATAAAATCTAACGAAGATCCTAAAAATTTTCCAAAATATGTACAATCACTAATTGATTTTTGTAATCAAAATAATATTACTTTACTTAGAACCGTCGGTGTTATGTTTGCGGATACCGAAAAACGTGTATCTGATTATATAAATTAAATATTCCACTCAAATTTTTGCTCAATAATTTCAAAAAATTTTTCATTATATGGTTTATAAAAATTAATTAAGCGCTTTCTTGTTTGTTCATTCATTTTTTGATATTCTACTTGTTTTTGTTTTTGAGGATTTTTAATATTATATTCTGATAAATTTAAAAATTTGAAAATTTTTAGTATTGTATCTTGAGGATTTTTTTGCATATCTTCTGTGGACAAAATATGAATTTGCTCTTTTGGAAAAACATCTAACCACAGTCTAATTTGTTTTTCATAAATTCCTTTTGATAAATATGATCTTCTTCGATCTATTGATTCCCTGAATGTATGTTCATCTAAAAATGTAATTTCTTCATCTATGGAGTTTTCGAATGTTAATTTTTCTGTTTTAGCTCTTAAACCTAAATTATAATTTGAATATGCTCTGTCAACTGGATTTCTAAAAATAGCAATAATTTTAACATCTGGTAGAACTTTGAAAATTCTTTCAACTACTTCTTTTTTCCAAAAATAAAATGGTGTATCTTCTCCAGTAATTGCATATCCAGTTTCTTTTTTTATACTGTTCATTTTTTTTTCTGTAGCAAACATTGAACGATACCAATTCATCCCTAAGTGATAATTACTATCAAAAAATCCAATTTCATCATATGCAGCTGAAATTATTGATGGATGTTCACAAATATTATAGTACAATGATGTGGTTCCACTTCTAACTGTTCCAACAATTATAAAGTTTGGCAGTACTCGGGTTGATGCTGTAATTCCAGATAATCCACGTTTAAAAAATTGATGATATGTTGAACTAATTTTTTTTTTAATGTCACCGTTCATATTATTATAAAATAATTGTAATAATTAATTTAATCTATCAATACATATCACACTAAAAATTTTGCAGTAATGCCTAAATCATCATGAAAGACATTAAAACATGATTGGTTGTATAATTCAAGCCCGTATGGGTTCATCACGACTTCCTGGTAAGACATTGAAACTAATTAATGGAAATACTCCTATGTTAAAATTTCAATTAAATCAATTAAAATTTTCTAAACTAATTGATAAAATTATTATTGCTACTACAATTTTAGAATCAGATCATGTTATAGTAGATTTTTGTAATAAAAATAATTTCGAATTTTTTAGGGGTGAAGTAAAAGATGTTCTTGATCGTTATTATCAGTGTGCTAAAAAAAATAATTTTCCTATTATTGTTAGAATTACTTCTGATAATCCATTAATAGATCCAAAGATCGTTGATGATGTGATTCATCAATTTTTAAATTCTGATTGTGATTACATGTCGACAGAATATCCAAAAACATATCCATTGGGATTTGCAGTTGAGATTTTCAATTTTAAATCTTTAGAAAAATCTTGGATGGAAGCAAAACTCCCATCAGAAAGAGAACACGTTACTCCATTTCTACTAAAAAATAAGAATATATTCAAACATTGTAATCATTCATATGAAAAAAATCTTTCTCACATTCGTTGTACTGTAGATACTGACAATGATTTTAAACTAATTGAAAAAATTGCTCAAAAATTAAATATGAATCCAATTCATCTTGAAAATGTTTTAGATTTATTATCTACCGAGCCTGATTTATTAGAAATTAATAGACACATTAAACATGATGGTTATGAGAGATCTTTAAAAGAAGATGATGAATTTTTAAAAAATAATGATTAAAATGAAAATTAAACTATTTGATCCTGTAATTGATTTATCTGAAAGAAAAGCTCTTCTAAAAACACTTGATAGTAAATTTTGGGCCTCTGGATCTGGTTCCGGAAACGTACAAAAATTTGAAAATAAATTTAAAAATTATCTAAAATCTAAATCATGTGTTGCAGTAAATAGTGGTACAGCTGCATTAAATTTAGCGCTCTCTCTATTTGATATAAAAAATAAAGAAGTTATTTTACCATCTATGAGTTTTGTTTCTACCGCACATTGTGTTGTAGAAAATGGTGGAAAACCTATTTTTGTAGATATTGAACCTGATACGCTTTGCATTGATCCAAAAAAAATTAAACAAGCAGTTTCAAAAAATACAGCTGCAATCATTCCAGTTCATTTTGGTGGAATGTCATGTAACTTAGATGAGATCAATAAGATTGGAAAATCATTCAATCTAGATATAATAGAAGACGCAGCACATGCAGTTGGAAGTACCTGGAAGAATATTGAAAAAATTGGAACACATGGATCAGCTGTATGTTTCAGCTTCCATCCTGTAAAGAACCTTGCAATGCCTACTGGGGGATTAATTTCATTAAACCACAAAAATCATAAAATATTTACAAAAATTCTAAATTCAAGAAGATGGTGTGGTATAACCGATAGAAAACAGACTGATTATGATGTAAAAGAAATTGGTTGGAATTATTATATGAATGAATTTTCAGCAGTAATAGGTTTAGAACAATTAAAAAAATTAGATAAATTAAATAAAATTAGAAGAAAGATTGCAAAAAAATACTCTACAGAAATTAATCTTGAATCAAAAATGCCATTTGATCATAATTGTTCTTAT
>TARA_B110001454_G_scaffold40533_1_pt1 | contig 13477 bp, 9 predicted proteins | sample TARA_B110001454 | Tara Oceans TARA_B110001454 (sample SAMEA4397004) | marine metagenome | biome: Polar Biome; feature: [MES] marine water layer (ENVO:01000295) within the mesopelagic zone...; material: water (ENVO:00002006), including particulate matter (ENVO:01000060) such as...... | reverse complement strand
CAATTTTAACTGATTTTTTATAGGCCTCAATTGTGTTTTCAGGAAAAGAGGTGGTGGTGCCTCTATGTGCAATCATCATCGGTTGAGAAGAATAATAATCTGCCATTCCTCTTGAGTTCCAGTACCCAAAATAACTTATTATTATTATAGATGAAACCAGGATTAGGGTTATCATTTTACCGGTAAAAGTATCAACCTTTTAAACTGATCGCTTTCTCTTATATAAGATTCATCAAACCATGTTGTCCTGTAGTTACCATTATGATATAATTCTGCCTGGTCTTTATAGTGTGGGCTGTTATGTAAACCAGATTGCCCTGTTGGTATTATCATATGCGTTTCATTTAAATTGTTAAAATCAACTACCCTCCTCATAGAGGCTCCCGCGGTCTGTGCATAAGGATCACTGAATGAGTACCCCCCAGCATTTGGTGATTTGTCAGAACCCCCAGATAAATATGGACCAACATTAAAACTAAATATCCAATCCAAGGTTTTGTTTGATCCACCGATTTTATGCTTGTGAACAAGATAGTGTGATCTCCCCCATTCCCAATTATTTATGTTTTGTCCAGCGATATTTTCAATATCTCTGACACCGTTGATAAATGCTCTTTTTAAAATTTGTTCAAGAGTTTCTATTTTATCTCTTGTTTTAATGTCATCAATCCAAGATGAATTCCCCTCTGATAATATTTTTCTAAGACTTCTACTGTGTAAATACTTCATAGAAGTAAACGCATCTAGATATTTGTCACCTAATAGTTCTAACTCATCTGCAAAAACAGAAATAACAACCTGGCGTAACACAGAATGAAAAACAAGGGCGCCGATTGAGTTTGGAGATTCAACAAAATCCCAAGATTCTAATAACTCAAAAGCTGTTTTTAATTTTCCAGTCTCGTTCCCACTTTTAATGGACAACAAATAGGGGGTGATTTCCTTAGCAAATAAAGAGGTGTAGTCAAGCTGTATAGATTTCATGTCCTCAACCGTAGCCTTTTCTAAGGTGTCTAACCTGTTCACAATCTGTTGTGCCCTACTTGGGTCTGCCCAAAGCCCACTTATATAATAGGGGAACGAGTCGTCGATGGTTTTATTGTTAGCGGTAGCGATATAACCCGACTTAGGATTTAATAAAAATGGCATCTCATTATAGGGTACTTTTCCTTGCCAGTCATAGTCTGGGTCGTGACCGGGTCTTGGAATTAAACTAGACCCTTCTTTGCGAATTGGGACAAATACCGCTGGTCTCCACCCTATGTTTCCATAAATATCAGCATACACTATATTTTGTCCGGGAACTCCAAAGTTTTTAATTGCTGTGGAAAAGGTATTCCAGTTTTTTGCAGTTGCCATCCCAAACAAACCATCAATTTCTTTAGTGACCCAATTCCCTGTCCAAGCCATTGACATTGCCGTGTTTTCATCTTTTAATAGATTATGCACATCTGTAATAATAGGACCATGGTGGGTTAGCCTAATTGTAATTGTAGTGTCTCTATTGTTTTTAAGTCTAATGGTCTCATTAATTATTTTCATGTCATGCCATTTTTTATTATAGAGATATTGATTTTCATTATCTGGGTTAATGGTCTCAATAAAAAAATCCATATCGTCTACCATAGAATTAGTAAAGCCCCATGCAATATGTTCATTCTGGCCAATAATAGGCATTGGTATTCCTGCTAGGCATAGCCCACTTATATTAAAACGGCCACCTTTGAGGTGCATCTCGTACCACCTTGGTGGCTGTGTAAAACTAAGATGTGGATCGTTTGCTAAAAGTGGTTTACCAGATTTGGTTCTAGACCCGGAAATGACCCAATTATTTGATCCTGAAGTTGATGAATTATAACCAAGAATTTTTTCAAGGTTTAACTCCTCAGACATAATTTTTGTAAATACTTCGGTTTTTATATGTTTTTCATTGTCTGCTATTGTTGGGTGGTCGTTACTATAGTAAGGATATATCTCTTTTAATTTTTCTTTTCCAAAATATTTATCAATTGCACCAAAAACAATTTCAGGCTTCCAAGAAGAAGACATTTCACGAGCCATCATTCTTGCATACCCCGCCACAATAGCTGGGTTCCAAACTGGTGGCTTCATCCCTATGAGTTTGAATTCAACAGGTAGGTCGTTATAAACTTCTTTTATTCTATAGTTAATTCCAGCGCAAAAGGCGCCAATCAAATCAACAGTTTCTCTATCTAACTCTTTAACAAGTCTTTTTGCGGTGTCGTGAATTCTCCAGGTTCTTAGATATATATCGCTGCTAATGAGTTCATCACCAAAAGCATAGGCCAGCTCACCGCGTACGGAATAATTAACAACAGACATCTGAAACAATCTGTCTCTTGCCGCATAATAACCAGCTGAATAGAAAAGATCTTCTTCGTTTTGCGCAAAAATGTGTGGCACTCCATAGTTATCAGTATATATATCAACAGGTTTATTTAAACCATCCATAGATATGTGGCCCCGATACCTTGGAAGGGGATGATATAAATAATAAAGGGTAAAAATAATTATAACAGCTATTATGGAAATGATTATTTTTGTTTTGTTTTTCATTTTTTTATTAAAAATCTTTAATTGTTAATCGTATTTAGATACGGTTAGAAGTAGTCTTTTATGTGGATCAATTTTTATTTTATTATAGTGTGGTATTGCGATCATTGTTGGTTTATTAGATAATGATAGTTTCCTCTCCCGGAGTCCTGTGTTTGAGTTATAAAACACATCAACCGGCATAAAGAAGTTTTTATTTTCCCAATATAGCTCAACAAAAGTGTGGTTCGAACCATGCTTTGTTTTTTGAATTAGCACCGGGTTGTCTTTTTCGTAAAGATATACCCTAAAAAACCAATCTATGTTCGTTCCTGTTTTTTTATGTACCAAGTCTATAAAATCTTTCGTGGTTACCTGGTTGTTTGGTAGTTGTTTTTTTATGTATAAAAACTCGTCTAATATTTCTAGAAATTTTATGTCACCAATTAAATACCGAAGCATATGTAGAACATATGCTCCTTTATTATATGGCCCTAAACCAAAGACATTATCCATCGTTGCGTTTCTATGAGGTATAATAGGCTGTGTGTGTGTGGTGTTTTTTAAAATTTTATTTCTAAAAAACTTATTGTATTCCTCTATACCATATTTTTCTTCTAAATATAGTGCTTCCGCATATACGGCAAACCCCTCATGGATCCAAAGGTCTGACCAGTCAGAAACACTTAAATAATTTCCCCACCATTCATGTGCCATCTCATGAAACAATAAAAAATCATATCCTTTTTCATTGTTTTTATATTCATTTCCATATGCAATTATTGTTTGGTGTTCCATGCCCAAATAAGGCGTGTTCACAAGACCAAGTTTTTCTTCTATCCAGGGATATTGTCCAAAGTTTCTAGAAAAGAATTCTAAAAAGATTTCGGCCTGGTCTAATAATTTTTCAGCTCCAGACATATTTTCTTTAAGAACATAAAACTGTACCTTAAGTGGTTTACCTAGAACTGGTGAAATTCTTTCTACAACCTCAAAGTGCCCTACTGTAAAATTGATGTTATATGTATTGATGTTATAACTTGTTTTCCAATGCCAGGTTTGCCATTTGTTTTCATGGTCTTTCACGCTCTGAAGTAGTCCATTAGATGCTACAGAAAGCGGTTTTTGTACGGTGATATATATATCCGCACTATCTGGTTCATCGCTTGGGTGTTCTTTACATGGATACCATATGTGTGCACCATTCCCCTGACAAGAGACACCAACCCAAGGATATCCATCATTGCTTTTTTCCCACGTAAACCCCCCGCTCCATGGTGGTTTCTCTGCTTTTGGGGGCTTTCCTTTATATACCACCCTCACTGAAATTATTGAGTTAACCGCTACTCCTTGAGGGGCGACCAATATTTTATTTTTTATGTGTTTAAAGGGAAACGACACACTGTCTATTAGAATTTTGGACACAAAATATTCTTTGATAAGATCTAACTCAATAAACCTTATTTCTTCTAAAATTTTTATTTTTATATCAACATATCCTGATATCATTTTTCTTTTTGTGTCAACCTTTAGTCTGATATCGTAGTGTTTTATATCCATCCCTAATTGGTTTTTTGAAAGCACACCACCTGAGGTAGAGCTAATTGAAAAAGAAATAGATAAAAGAAATAAATAGATTATAATTATCCGCTTCATTTATCAACCCTATATTGATATTGATATATTCCGTTTTCTTTCGAAACCTCAATTATTTTCTCAAACACCAAATTTGATTCATTCACGTTTTCTGAAAACAAAGACACCCCTTTTCCAAATATGTGTGGGTGAGGAGTAATATAAAGATGAGTTAAAAACTGATAAAACCTATAATATATATTCCCGCCTCCAGCTATAAAACAACGTTCACTGGTTATATTGTTTATAGTTTTTTCAGGATCATCATCTCTGTGTATAATAATCAGCTCCCGCCCAGGCAGATCTTTAGATAAAATATTGTGGGTGTTGGACCCCATAATAACTGGGTGGCCCATTGTTTGCTTTTTAAATAAATGTAGATCCTGGGTCCACTTTGTTTTGTCCTTGTTGTTTTTGGCAATAAAACCATCAACTGTTACAGCTGCAATTAGAATAATCTCAGATGGCATACCTACAAAACTCTAATTTCTAAACAATCTATATTCGCCTACTGTTTTTTAGGTATATATAGGTCTGTAACGGTGCCTTCAAAAACTTCTGCTGCATTAGCAAAAGTTTCTCCAAGAGTTGGGTGTGGATGAACTGTTAGACTAATATCTTCTGCATCAGCACCCATTTCTATCGCTAGGACTCCTTCAGAAATAAGATCGCCAGCGTTCGGGCCGACAATACCTACTCCTATCGTTCTTTTTGTGTCTGGGTCAAAAATTATCTTGGTTTTGCCTTCATTTCGACCCAGAGCAAGGGATTTTCCACTTGCTGCCCAGGGAAACTCACCTTTTTCATAAGGTATTGATTTTTCTTTTGCCTCTGACTCAGTAATACCTACCCAAGCTATCTCTGGATCAGTAAAAATTACTGCTGGGATAGCTTTTGCATCAAAAGCGGAAGGCAATCCACAAATAACTTCTGCGGCCACTTTACCCTCGTGTGTTGCTTTGTGTGCAAGCATCGGGTCTCCGGAAATATCTCCGATTGCGAATATATTATCGGCCGTTGTTTTTTGATGTTTATCAACAACAACAAACCCTTGGTTATTTATTTTTATGCTTGTGTTCTCTAGTCCAAGGTTTTTTGAGTTTGGCTTTCTTCCAACAGAAACAAGTATTTGGTTAAATGTTTTTTTGGTTATTTGACCATCTTTTTCCATGCTGACGGTTAATCCTTTGGTCTTAGTGGGTGTTACGTTTGTTATCTTTGTTGATAAATAAATTTCTTTAAATTCTTTTTTTAGTTTTCTAGCAAGAGGCTTTACAAGATCAGCGTCCGCACCAGGTAGGAGGTTTGGTAAAAACTCTGCAACACTCACATTAGACCCAAGAGCACTATATACTGTTCCCATTTCAAGACCTATATATCCACCTCCTATTATCAATAAATTTTTTGGAATACTAACTAGGTCTAATGCAGACCTAGAGGTTAGCACATCTTTATTATCCATAGGTATTCCCGGAATCACCGCAGAGGAAGAACCAGCCGCTATAATACAGTTATCAAAGGTAATGGTTTCCTTTTTAGAACCCGATTTAATTTGTACCTCTGTGTCTGATAGAAAAAAAGCTTCACCTTGAACCGTTTCAATTTTTCTTGCTTTGGCCATTTGGCCAATGCCATTTGATAATTGCGTCACAATTTTTGATTTCCACTTACGAACTTCACCAATATTAATTTTTGGTTTTGTAAATGTGACCCCCATGTTTTTTAGAGCAGAGGCCTCTTCTAAAACTTTTGCTATATGTAGCAATGTTTTTGAAGGTATACAACCCCGGTTTAAACAAACGCCTCCAAGTGTCGGGTCTTTATCAACAATCATCACCTTTCTACCAAGGTCTGCAGCCCTAAATGCTGCAGCATAGCCACCGGGGCCAGACCCAATAACTAAAACGTCAATGTTTTTTCCAGAGACCATTTAATCAATCAAAGGTTGAACTATCAAGCACCGCATTTGAAAAGAAAGATGTAAAAGCCGCACCAATTGCACCGTCAATCACCCGGTGATCATAGGATAAAGAAAAAGGCATTGTAAATGTTGGTACGATCTCTTTGTTTATATGATTATAAACAGGCTTCCAAACACTTTTGGAAATACCAATTATTGCAACCTCTGGTGGATTTATAATTGGAGTGAAGTATGTTCCTCCAATACCCCCCAAACTAGAAATAGTAAAGGAACCCCCTTTTAGCTCACTTGGTTTTAGTTTGCCCAACCTGGCTCTCTCACTAAGGTCCATTAGGTTTTTAGACAGGTTGAGTATTGACTTTTTATCTGCGTTTTTTATTACGGGAACTATTAGCCCTGTTGGTGTGTCGACAGCAATTCCTATATTGAAATAGTTTTTAATAACTAGGTTTTCTGATTCGTGGTCTAAAGAACTATTGAAAATAGGATATTCTTTGATGGTTTTTATTACTGCTTTTATAATGAATGGGAGAAAGGTCACTTTTATACTTTTTTTCTGACCTTCTTTTTTAAGTTCTTCTCTCTTTTTGTTTAAAACAGAGATATCGGCCTCATTAAACTGAGTAACTTGGGGAATTGTTTGCCAGGCCTGTTGCAATCTATTACCTGTTATTTTTTGGATTTTTGTTAGTGGCTTAGTTTCTATATCGCCCCACCGTGAAAAGTCAATTTTTGGTAGGACATAGGTACTCCTGCCTGAGCCCTGTTTTATTTTTTGTTTTATAAAACCATGTAGGTCGTCTTTTGTTATCCGCCCTTTTGGACCCGTTGCTTTTATAGTAGACAAGTCAATATCTAACTCTCTAGAAAGTTTTCTAACTCCTGGGCTTGCAAATGGTTTTTCCTTGGTGCTTTGTTTTGTTTCTTCTTTTGTTTCTATTTTAGTTATTTCTGTTTCATTTTTTTTAGGTGAGATTTCTTTTTTTTCTTCTTTTTTTTGTTTGGAACCAGACTCCACCTCCATCATAATTAATATTTCACCTGTTTTAACCTGGTCTCCATTAGATATAAAAACTTTTTTAACAACACCATTATCTTCTGCTGGTATTTCCATACTGGCCTTTTCAGATTCTAAAACTAATATGATGTCGTCAATAGAAATGTCGTCGCCGGGTGTGACTAATATCTCACTAACATCAGCTGAATCAATTCCCTCTCCGAGGTTGGGTAATAAAATCTCTTTTAACATATTAAACGGTTATTGGACTTGGTTTATTTGAATCTATATTATACTTTTTAATTACATCATTCGCTAGGCGCATTTCCACCACACCCTCAATAGCGAGTGCGCGGACAGCGGTCAATACAATGTAGTACCTGTCAACCTCAAAAAAGTGTCTTAGGTTTTCTCTTGTGTCGCTTCTTCCAAAACCATCTGTCCCGAGTGCATAGTACGCTCCTGAAACATATGGAGCTATTTGCTCAGACGACATTTTAACATAATCTGAAACGGCTATTGTTGGGACCTTGTGTTTGTTGAGAGAAATTTCAAGGTGTGATTGTTTTGGTTTTTTACTTGGGTTCATGGTGTTCCATCTTTCAACCTCCTCGGCCTCTCTTCTAAGCTCAGTAAAAGAGGTCACATTCCAAATCCCAGGATCTATGCCCCATTCATTTACTAGAAGATCTGCGGCTTCGATTACCTCATTGAGAAGTGGTCCGCTTCCCAGCAATCTAACCGTTGGTTTTTTTGTCGAATGAATCTTATACATTCCTTTGATTATATCTTTTTCAATATTAACCGGCATTGGGGGGTGAACATAATTTTCGTTTTCTAGAGTAAGGTAGTAAATAACATCTTTTTGTTCGTAGAACATTTCTTTAATACCGTGTTGTATAATCACCGCTATTTCATATGCATAAGCCACATCATAGGCTTTAATATTTGGTGTTGCTGCTGCTGCTAAGTGACTATGTCCATCCTGATGTTGTAATCCTTCTCCGTTTAGGGTGGTCCTACCAGCGGTTCCCCCAAGTAAAAAACCCCTGGTTCTCATGTCCCCAGCAGCCCAAATAAAATCCCACACTCTTTGAAACCCAAACATAGAATAGTAAATATAAAAAGGTATCATGTTCTTTCCAGTGGTTTGGTATGACATTCCAGCTGCAATAAAAGAAGAAATAGCTCCAGCCTCGTTGATTCCCTCTTCAAAGATCTGCCCGTTTACAGCTTCTTTGTAATATAAAAACTGATCTGAGTCTACTGGGTCATATAGTTGTCCTTTGTGTGAATAAATACCGAGCTGGCGAAACAGTGGCTCCATCCCAAAGGTTCTTGCTTCATCTGGAATTATTGGTACAATGTTTCCACCGATTTTTTTGTCTCTGCATAATATTGTTAGTAGCCGAACAAACGCCATTGTCGTAGAGATTGACCTGTCACCGGTTCCACTTAATAGTTCTTTAAAAATTTTAATGTCGGGGGGGGTTGTTTTTTTATTAGACACAACACGGCGCGGTAAATAACCACCAAGGGTTTTTCGACGCTCTTTTAAATACATTATTTCTTTACTATTAGGTTTTGGTTTAAAAAAAGGTGCTGTGACAGTTTCCTTATCCTTAAGTTGGATATCAAACCTATCTCTAAAGTACAATAATTCTTTTTCGTTTAACTTTTTTTGGTTGTGGGTTATGTTCCTGCCCTCACCCGCCTCTCCTAAACCATAGCCTTTTATGGTTCTGGCTAAAATAACGGTTGGGCGCCCTTTTTGTTCTGTGGCTTCTTTATAGGCGGCATACATCTTCAAAGGGTCGTGACCACCTAGTTTCATTTTTATAAGTTCATCGTCGCTAATATGAGAAACCAGATCTAGTGTTTCTGGATACTTTCCAAAAAAGTGCTCTCTAAAATATGCTCCTCCCTCTACAACATATTTTAGCAATTCACCATCAACAACCTCCTCCATTCTTTCTAATAATTTTCCTGATTCGTCTTTTTCAATTATAGCATCCCACTCGGATCCCCAAACAACCTTAATCACATTCCAGCCCGCTCCACGAAATGCGCCTTCGAGTTCTTGAATAACCTTACTGTTACCTCGAACCGGACCATCTAATCTTTGCAGATTACAGTTTACAACAAAAATTAAATTATCTAAGTCTTCTTTTGACGCGAGTGTAAGCGCTCCTTTCGATTCGGGTTCATCCATCTCACCATCTCCTAGAAAAGCCCAAACTTTTCTTCCTGTGTCTTTAATGAGTCCTCGGTCAATCATGTACTTTAAAAAACGGGCTTGGTAAATAGCCATAATCGGACCAAGACCCATAGAAACGGTAGCAAACTGCCAAAAATCAGGCATAAGCCATGGGTGCGGATAAGAGGATAGTCCACCAGGTGTAAGCTCTCTTCTAAAGCTTTCTAGGTTTTCTTTTGTAAGCCTTCCCTCTAAAAATGCCCTAGCATACTGTCCCGGAGATCCGTGGCCCTGATAAAAGATAAGGTCCCCACCGCTAGAGTGGTCTGGGCCTTTAAAAAAATGGTTGAATGCTACCTCATAAAGCGTCGCAGAAGAAGCATAGGTCGATATGTGGCCACCAATTCCAGGTGTTTTTGTGTTTGCCCTCACAACCATGGCCATCGCGTTCCAGCGAATGATTGATTTAATTCTCCTCTCTATCTCTCTATCACCTGGATATTCAGGTTGGTCCGCAGGAAGTATTGTGTTAATAAAAGGTGTGTTGGTGTTAAACGGAAGCCTTGCTCCTTTAGCTTGAGCATATTCGACCAACTCTTCTAATAAAAACCTTGCTCTTTCATACCCGTGTTCCTCAAGAGCACCATCAATAGAGTCAAGCCACTCTTGTGTCTCTTGTGGGTCAATATCTTTATGTGTTTTTGACAAATTTTTATAAAATAATTGAGAGAAAACTTAATACAATTAATCCTTACACTTCTATGTCTTTCCAGTCTCCTTTTTTGACTTTTAGAGCTAAAATAAAGGCCATTAATAAAAGGTAAATTGAAAAAACAACCCATGGCGGCTTAAAACCGCCTTTGATAACAACACCAAAATAATAACTAGCCGGTAACATAAAAAACCAGATCAGCGTTGACTCAACCAGGGCCGGAAACAATGTGTTTCCGGCTCCTGTTAATGCCAAAAACATTGTAAAACCAACAGCATCAACAAACTGCATCAAACCGATAAGGCGAAGTCCCCACACGCTGATTTCTATAATTTGGACATCACTTGTAAAAATAGATAAAATAAACTCTGGGAAGAGTATAAAAAGTATACCCATCGACCCCATAATGTATTCAGATATTCTTAAAGACTCAATTATGCTTTTCTCTGATTTTTCTATTTCTTTTGAACCCATATATTTTCCAACCATTGTCGCACAGGCTTGTCCAACCCCGAGTGCGGGCATAAAAGAGGCGTGCATAATCGTGAAAAGAAGTTGTGTCGCTGCAAGTTCAATTATCCCTATGGTTGCCATAATTTTGTAAAAAAATGACCAACCAACCGCAATCATGGTTTCTTGTAGGCCCATTGGTATCGCTAGCTTAATCTGTTTCAATAACATCGACCGATCAAAACCAAGGCCGATAAAACCAAGTGGTTTTTTAATTGTTGGTCGACTGATTAAGTAGTAACTGTAATGCCCCATCATCCAGACTGAAGCTATTAGGGTTCCGATTGCAGCCCCTGTAACACCTAAGCCTTTGAAGTCAGCCCAAAACCAAAACCATGAAACGTCAATATAGTTAAACAAGCCCTCGGGAAACATATTTCCAATGGCTTCCTTGCCATAAATAAAACCCGCGTTAAGGTATGCATTAAGGATATTGCTAGTAATAGTAACACTTAGGTGAACCTTGGTTTTTTCTATTCCAGTATAAAACCCTTGAAAAACAAAACTAATAGAATTAAAAAACAAACCAAAAGAAGAGATGGTAAAATAACTAACCGCTAGGGGTGTTGTGAGGCCATCGTTAATAAACAGTGGAATAATAGCCGAACCATATGTCCAACCAACAAATGAAATAGGAAGAGAATAAATAGTCGCTAAAAGAAAACCATTGTTTAGCGCTTTTATGCAGTCTTCTTTCTTGTTTTGTCCAAGCCTTCTTGATGAAATGGTTTGCACGGAGGTGCGGATTCCCAAAACCAAACTTAGTGCCCCCCAAATAAGCATCCCACCCATACCTGTTGCGGCAAGAGCCTCTGGTCCCAAGTGTCCAACCATGGCGACATCTACAAGGCTCATTAACACCCTACTTAGGTTACTAATTATAACAGGAATAGCAAGAAACCACACCGCTCTAAAGATGTTTTTATCTTGTGGGAGTATATATTTTTTAATTAACCAGTTAAGATAAAAAATAGTTTTTAACAATATCGATCTGTTTATCTTTAAGGTATTTTTCTGTTTTACTACAAACAGGTGCTCTTGTAGCAAGCATCACACTTTTGTTCTTTTTTGTTTTTATGGTGTCAGCGGTCTCATTTATTTTTTTTCCTGTTTTCATTATAATTCGTGATTTAATATTTTTAACAATATAGTAGTTTTTTTTCCTGTCAATAGCGACACAGACCCGATTAGAAAGACCAAATTCTTTGGGGTCTACGGCTTTCAAACGTTTAATTGTATCCATAAAAATCTGTTGGTTTATTATTTTAAAATATTTTTAAGTTTTCTGCTGTGAAGTTTACTCCATCTGAACAAGTAAAAGAGGCTATTAATGGTAACAAACCCATTCTAGCATTAGAATCCACAATTATTTCAAGTGGTATGCCCTACCCACAAAACCTAGAGTTTCACAAAAAATCCCAAGATGTTTGCTTTTCGCAGGGCGTTGTGCCTGCCACAATCGCGATAATCAAAGGAGAGGTTTGTGTTGGTCTTAGCGATGATCAGGTTGAGTATATATGCACAGATGAGACTGTAGAAAAAATCTCAAAAAGAGAACTTGGTATTAGTATTCAAAAAAATATATCTGGGGCAACTACGGTTAGTAGTACCTCGCACATTGCAAGCCTGGCAGGGATCAGGGTCTTTTCAACCGGTGGCGTTGGTGGGATTCACAGAGGTTTCAAAAAAACCCTCGATATGTCCCAAGACCTTTTTTCACTTAGAGAAACCCCAATAATAGTTGTTTGTTCTGGGGTTAAGTCTTTCTTGGATGTAGAAAAAACAGTAGAAGCCCTAGAAACACTTGGTGTCCCACTGGTTGGTTATCGAACTCGTTGGTTTCCACTGTTTTATTCGTCTAGGTCAGACATAAGACTATCACACTCAGTAGATAATGAAATTGATATTGTTAATATCTACAAACACAATATTAACCAAAAAATAACATCCACACTTTTGGTTGTTAATCCAGTACCAAAAAAGAACGAGATCCCAGACAGCGAAATAAGTAAAATTTTATCTAAGACAATTAAAGAAATGAATAGAAAAAAAATAACCGGAAAAGAAACCACCCCATATTTGTTAAAAGAAATTGCAAAAAAAACAAAAAACAGAAGCCTGGAGACAAATATTTCCCTAGCTTTAAACAATATTAACCTCGGAGCAAAAATAGCAAAAAAAATGTGATTTTTTGTCAGTTTGGCAAAAAAAACAGTTTGGAACAGTTATTGATTTATTAACAGTATGGAAAAAATTAAAAAATTAATGAGAAACAACCCCTTTTTGTCTATGGTCTTGATATTGCCTTTTTCGCTCTTAGTTGTTTTTGCCATTCTTGATTTAATAATTAACATCATTCTTCCTTTTGTTTTTGCGCTTTGGTTTACCGGGTGGATATATGGTTTAATTATTGGGGAACCCCTACAAAGAAATATTTATGAACCTTTTTGGTTCATTCGATCACAAAAACTATAGAAAATCTTTAATTAATCTATTATCGCTAATTCCAAAACAGCGAACCCTTACACCAACATAGTGCCAAACCATAGATATTAACGCGGTTGCTTCTGAAAAAATAATGTTGTTTTCTGTGGGCGGTTTTTTAAACTGTTTTGGTCCAACGGTGTGAACACATTTTCCAGCGCCGTTATTAACATATATATTAGACATATCTGGAAACATTGGTAGTTTTTTATGTGGTGTTTTTGCAGTCAAAAAAGTGACTCCAGATCTATTTATATGGTCTGTAATTATTGTGTTTTCATTGCCAATAATTCGATCGAAAACCTGAACAATTTCTATTTTATATTTATTTTTTAGTGCTAAAATGTTTTCCGGTGAAATGTTTTTATTTGTGATTTGAATAGGTGTGATTGATAGTTGTTTTTTACTGCTTAAGACATAGTGACCAAAAATCTCTTTTTTAAGAACCCTGTTTAGTCCAAAGTTTTT
>TARA_B110001454_G_scaffold15210_1_pt1 | contig 13695 bp, 15 predicted proteins | sample TARA_B110001454 | Tara Oceans TARA_B110001454 (sample SAMEA4397004) | marine metagenome | biome: Polar Biome; feature: [MES] marine water layer (ENVO:01000295) within the mesopelagic zone...; material: water (ENVO:00002006), including particulate matter (ENVO:01000060) such as...... | reverse complement strand
TCCATTATGTGAACAAAAAGTACAACCTCTTGGGCAACCTCGTTCCCAAACCACAGAAAATCTTCTTTTTGAATTATGTGATTCAACTGACATTGGTAACGATGAATATTTGAAATAAATCTCATTTTCAAATAAATCGTATGTTGGATAAGGAACTGTATTTAGATCTGAAATTAAAGCTCTAGGAGGTGAAAATTTCAACTCATCTTTATTTCTAATACATAATCCTGGAATGTCATTGAAATCAGTTTTATTATTATTGACATGATCATAAAGTTCTGAAAAAGTTTCTTCCCCTTCACCTAAAACAATTAAGTCTAATTCTGCAATTAAATTTAGTATTTCATTTGGATTGTATGTACTCCATCCTCCACCTCCAATGAATAATGAATCTGGAGATGATTTTCGAATTAATGGTGATAGCTGCTTAATTCTTTTGTAAGTAGTTGTTAAACCTCCGATTCCAACAATATCCCATTTCTCTGAAGAAATTTCTTCAGCAATAACTTTTGATGGAACTGTATATCCATCATATTTCATTCGCAATGCATTAAGATCTAAAATTCCAACCTGTCCTCCTTTCTTCTCAACAATCGCCCCCAATATTCCTGCCCAAAATGGAACATGTTGTGGATTCATATCTAAACGAATTTCAGGTACCACAAATAGTACTTTCATGTTTTTTCCTTTTCGTCCAAGTATTTATAATTCATTATATATTTAGGCAGTTTTCATGAATATTTTTTTAAAAATTGTTCTAATGTCATTTGTTTAATCCTTTTTCCAAAAAGTGATCCTCCTTCAGTAGAATTTACTGTTGTTAACCATTGAGGTGAGCGTTCAATAAATTCTATTAATGAATTTCTATAAAAACGGAATATAGGATCAACCAAGCTATATGATTTTAAATCTGGATTGTAAACCTTCTCGATTAGTTGTCCATATTTTTTTTCACTAACATTCGTTGCTTGTGCTAACTGTTCCTTACTCTTACTATTATGTGACAAAATTGTTTCCCACGAATCAGATGGCTCCCAACCTTGATTCATTCCAATCAGTCCTACATTTTTAATTTTTAAAATTTTCCATGAAAAAAACCATGCACTAGTTCCTACGTTACCACCAGTTTGTAATGCAGGCAATCCATTTAGATGATTTTTTGTTCTTACCATTTTTGCAAAAATATAATTTAATGATCTCTTTCCATAATTCAAATCATAGAGATTATGAAACCAATGTATCATTATGCCTGCTTTTCTAGCACGGTTTACAACATCTGGATTAACAACTGTTGGAAAAAAACCTTTTATTTTCTCTCCATATTTATCTACAATTTCGTTATCATATAATTTAAAAATTCGTTTGTATGGTTCTACTGAAATTACATAAAACAATGGAAATTTTTCTGGTGTAATTCCATGTTCTAGAATATTAATTAAATTACCATCAGTACATATTATGGCTCCTTTATAATCACTTTTTGCTAGTAATTCAAGATGTTTTTTCTTTTTAATTGATGGACCCCTTCCAATTACAATTGCTGATTGTACATCAGAATGATTATTTTCATTAAAATTACCATTTGAAATTATTGATGCAGAAGGTTCTTTCCAAATATTTTTTAAATTTAATGAAAAATTTTGGATCATTTCATCATATGCCTGATCTAAAATACCTTTCATTGTTTTTTCTAATGCGTCGTTAATTTCTTTATCTTTAGATTTCATATGTTTAGTTGTTAATTTCTCTATAATACTATTTTCTTGAGAATAAATTATAATTCATCGATTCCTAATTCTTCATCTTTTTTTGTAGAACGATAAACCATAAACGAACCTTTTGCACCTGATTTATGTATGAATTCTTCAAATTCTTCTTTAGTCAAATCTCGTTTTTCTTCAACCGTTTCATTCTCATCAATTTTCACACTATCTGTTTTTTTAAAATTTGTTTTCATATCTAGTAGTTTTTTATATATAATTTAAAGTTAATTTTAAAATCATTAATTAAAAATATAATAAGAATATTTTATTAGCTTCGTAATCTTTTTAGTTCATAATAACCAATTTTATAATTACTTGAAAAAAAATATTTTATTCATATCTATAGATTCATTAAGATCTGATTTTGTGTATGATTTAAATAAAAAAGCACTGACTCCAAATATTGATAAGATCATAAAAAATGGCCTATTTTTCTCTCAAACTTTTAGTTCTTCAGATGCGACATTATTTTCTTGGTCTAGTATATTTACTGGCTTATTTCCATTTAAAACTGGAATAGATACATCGTCAAATTTTAATAAAATAAATCATAATACAACCACTTTATTTGATATTCTTTCAAAAGAAAATTATCACTTTTATGGATTTCGTCCTAATCTTTCAGAGACAATTGGAATTTTTCCTAAGTTTCGAAACACAAATCATCTTTATGATATGCATGAGTCCCTAGATGATAATCTTGGAAAAAATATTTTGGAATTATTATCTTCTGGATTAGATAAAGAACCTTGGTTTTGTTTTATACATGTAAACGATCTTCATTTTCCTTTACGAGTACCAGATCATTTCAATTATTCTAAATATGGAACAAGTAAATATGAAAGAGCATTATTTAATATTGATTTTTGGATTGGAAAATTTCTAGAAATAATTAATCTTGAAAAAACCTTGTTAATTATCACTGCAGATCATGGTTCATACGTTAAATTTTTAGAACATAATAATGAAAAATTTGATTTTGAAGAAATAGCGTCAAAAGAACTTGTAAAAAATACTATCACAAAAAAAATACCAAAATTCCTTAAACCAGTTAAAGACAATTTCTTCTATAAATCTGAAATGAAAAAAAATCATGAACGTCAAAAATATCTTGAAAAAACCAATCTAACAATATCTCAAAAACGTGAATTATCTGAAGGAAAATTCTCTACTAATCACACTCTTTTTGATCCTAAGCTAAAAATTCCACTATTATTTCTGAGCAATTCTATAGAGCCTTCCATCGTAAATCACTTAACTCGTTCTGTAGATATTTTACCAACCATTTGTGATTTACTAGAGATAAAAATTGATAATGAAATTGACGGTGTTAGTTTATTACCAAAAAATTTAGAAAATTTGGATAATTTAATTGCGTATATTCAAAGTACACCATTAATTGATATAAAATCTAATGATGTAATTGGAATTCGAACATCTGATTACAAATATTTTCGTGATAAATTTGAACCAAAAAAAAGAGTCCATCTGTATAATATCCAAATAGATCCGAATGAAGAAACAAATTTGGGAAATGTTAATTTAAAAATAGTTAATCAAATGGAAAAAATTTTAGTATCTATTATTAATCAATCTTCAAAAAAAGATGACACAATACAAAATGATGATAGTAAATTAATTGAGGATGAATTAAAAAAGATGGGTTATGTTTAATCTTTAGTTATTAGTTTAAGCATATTGATGATATCTTCTTTTGTAACTTTTTTTGGATTATTATCTAAGTGTTTTTTATCCTGTAAAATTACTTCTGCTGCATCATCAAAATTACTCTTCAAATTAATTTTCTCAAATTTTAAATCAGCTATAATTTTTTTAAATCTATCCAAAAATATTGAATTATTGAATTTATGTGCTGCTTGTGTGGTAAATGCTAAAGCATGTCCATGTGAAAAACCTTCATTTGAAAATACATATGATAATGCATGACCTAAGGTGGTTGATGCATTTCCAAATCCCAATCCTGTTAATAGAGTACCAAAAATAATTTTTTCATTATTTAATTCCATCAACCCTCTTTCGATATTCTCAAAGCCTGTTTTACAAAGAAATTTTGTGTACATATTTGAATTTTTACTGTCATATGCCTCTGTACTTTGTGCACATGAATCTACAATTGCATCATTAATAATTTTCTTCGGTGTAGATTTCATGAAAGTAGGATCTATAATAGCCACATCTGCAAAAATTTTGTCGTCATGAAAACTTTGCTTTTTTTTATCAACTTTTAGAACTGATATTTTTGTAACTTCACTACCACTGCCAAAAATTGTTGGTATTGTAATTTTCTTTTTATTTAACTTAAAACCTACAAATTTTGCTACATCCATAACACTTCCTCCACCTAATCCAATAACATGTGAAAAATTTGAATTTGTAAATTCTTCTAAAATGCCCTGAACAGTTTCAATAGATGGATTACTCTCAACATTATCAAAAATATGAAAATTTTTTACAAATTTAAAATCTAACCAACCTCGTTTTTTTGCGCCATTTGAAGAAATCAATAAACAATTTTCTGGAAATTTGTAATTTTCAAGACTATTTTCGCCAAAAATTATTTCTGAAGGCTGTTTGACTGAATACATGTATTCGTTAATGGAACATTTTTTATAAGTTAATCATTTTTTTATTTTAGATTTATAATGGAAAATTCTGATTTATTACATGATTTATTAAATAAAAAATCAATCTTGAAAGTTGGTGGGGCATTTGATGCAATGTCAGCTAAATTAATCGAAATAAATAATTTTGATGCAATTTGGACTGGCAGTTTTGCAATATCTGCTACTCATGCATTACCTGATGCAAGTATTTTAACAATGACAGATTTTTTGAATGTATCATCTAATATCACAGAATCATGCAAAATTCCTGTTATTGCAGATTGTGACACTGGATTCGGTGGACCTAGCAACGTTAGCCATACTGTAAAAAAATTTGAATCAGCTGGTGTTGCTGCAATTTGTATTGAAGATAAAACTTTTCCAAAACAAAATAGCCTACTAAAAAATGGTAGTCATCAATTAATTTCTGAAAAAGAATTTGTAGCAAAAATTATTGCAGGCAAAGAAGCTAAAATTAATAAAAATTTTATGATTATTGCTAGAACTGAGGCATTAATTGCTGAAACTGGAATGGATGATGCAATAACTCGTGCATCTGCATATGAATCAGCAGGAGCTGATGCAATTTTAATTCATTCTAAGAAATCATCTCCTGATGAAATTTTTGAATTTGCTAAACTATGGAATGGAAATATACCTCTTGTTGTAGTTCCCACAACTTATCCCACTGTATCTATTGATGATTTAATTAAAAATAAGTTTAAAATGATAATTTATGCAAATCAAACTTTACGAGCTGCTTACACTGCAATGAATAGTGTCCTAAAACAACTTAATAATTCAAAACGAATTAGTGATATTACACAAGAAATTGCTTCAATGGAAGATATTTTTAATTTGCAAGAAATGTATGAAATAAAAAATCAAGAAAAAATTATCAATGAAAATTTAAAAAAAATGGGTTATGTTTAGTTGAATGAAAAATTACAACGTGAAGTTTTTAATTATCTTCAAAAAAAACACATAAAAAATTTTATAGGTGTACCTGATTCAACGTTAAAATTTTTTATTGATGAAGGATTAAAACAGAAAAAAATTATTATTGCAAACAGAGAAGAGGAAGCAATTGGAATTGCAACAGGAATGATATTATCAAAAAGCCCTTCATTAGTTTTTATGCAAAATGCAGGTTTTGCAAATTCTTTGAGCACAATAACATCATTAGTTCAATTATATGAAATACCAATGTTATTCTTAATTGGATGGAGAGGTTATTTGCATAATGATGCACCTGAACATGAAAAAATTGGAAAAATTCAACCAGAACTATTAGATTCATTAGATCTCAAAAATCGAATTCTGACAGAAAAAACCTGGAAAAAAAATTGTGATTGGGCATTATCAAAAATTAAAAAAGACAAATCAGTTGCGCTCATAATTAGGAGGGATTTTCTTGATTAGACGTGATGCAATGGAAATAATCTGTAAAAAAATTAAAAATGATATCATTGTATCCGCAAATGGATTCATTAGTAGAGATTTATTCTCTACTTTAAAAAAACCCACAAATTTTTACATGATAGGTTCAATGGGACTTGCATCTTCAATTTCTCTAGGAATTGCTCTAAAAAACCCACGAAAGAAAATTTTTGTTTTTGATGGAGATGGAAATATCCTGATGAATCTTAATTCATTGGTGACAATTGGATCATTAGAACCAAAAAATTTAATTCATATAATATTTGATAATAAAATACATGAATCAACTGGTGGGCAGCCTACACATTCTACAGAAATTAATATATCAAAAATAGCCAAAGCTGCAAATTATAAAATTTTCAAAACTAAATCAAAGAAATCACTAGAAAAAATACTTGAAAGTATAAAACAAAAGCAGGGTCCAATACTAATACTCATTCAAATTTCAAAAAGTAAAGAAAAATCTTCTCGTGTTGATATGGATCCGCCACTAATCAAATCAAGTTTTATGAAAGCAATTAATTGATTTAAAATGAAAGCGATAATCATTGCAGCTGGTATAGGTAAGAGAATTTCTGAAAATTTCGCTAATACTCCTAAATCATTGATTAAAGTAAATGGTGAATCGATAATTTCAAAACAAATATCAATTTTTCATTCAAATGGAATTAACGAAATAATTATTATTACTGGTCCATTTAAAGAACAATTTTCATTTTCTAATGTAACGTATATTCATGATAAGGATCATCTTCAACATGATATCTTAGGAAGTTTAATGATTGCAAAAAAACAATTATTTGATGATGTCATAATTGCATATTCTGATATTTTGTTTGATGATTCTATAATAAAGGCAGTAATTAACTCAAAAAATAATATTGGAATTGTAATAGATCTAAATTGGAAAAAACAATATGAAGGTAGAAAATTACATCCTTTATCTGAGGCTGAAAATGTTTTATTTGATAATTCAAAAAAAATTATACAAGTCAAAAAAAATATTCAAAATTCAAATTCTATTATTGGTGAATTTTTAGGCATAATGAAATTATCAAATAAGGGATGTCAAAAATTTTTAGAAGTTTATGAAAAAGCTCTTAATGAAAATAAACAATTCCATGATGCAAAATCACTAAATTCTGCATATCTTACTGATATGATTCAAGAATTAATTGAATCTAATGTTGAAATTGATCCTATACTGATTAATGGAAAATGGTGTGAGATTGATACAATTGAAGATCTAAAAAATGCTGAAGATATTTTTTAATTATTCATCTTAACGCATTTTTCTAATTCATTCCAGAGTGTTTTTTCTATATCTAATCCTGTATTGATGAGATTGTTGTTCTCATTTTTATCCATCTCAAGATCATACAATTCTTTTGTATCATTGTGTTCATTATAGATTAATTTCCATTTTGATGTTCTTACGGAACATGTGTTAGGTTCTTTTGGTGGCTTTTTTTCAAATAATGGGTTTCCTGTTTCAGAAAAAGCAATTTCTTCTTCCATACTCTTTCCATTAAATAATGAAATTAATGACATTCCATCAATTTTTTCATAATTGATGTCAAAATCAATTTTTAGATAATCTAAAATTGTTGGCATAAAATCTATTGTTCTGGTTTGTTGTTTAATTTCATTTGTTTTCAAATCTTCTGCCAAAAAATATGTAAAAGTTCTAAGCGTATAATCATAACAAAATGCTCCATATGCATGCTCACCATATTTTTCACCTTGACTAACTCCATGGTCTGACATTACTAGAATTAATGAACTATCATCAAGCTTTAGATTTTTTATTTCATCTAAGATTGACTGTAAATAATTTTCTACATTAATGAATAAATTTTTGTATCTTTTCTCATTTGTTTTTCTATTATCAAAAAATTCTTTACTATGATTACGATAAACATTCAAAACTTCATTTTTAATTCCAGTATGAATATTACTACAATGTAAGTATACAAAGAAATTTTTTCCATCTGATTTTTGTATAATATTTTGAAGTATCTCTTTATGCCTTTTTGTTAAATCATCAGTATCTTCATCATGGACTATAAATTCATCAAAACCTTGTTTTGGAACAATTAGTTGATTTATGACATCTGCTTGTGTATAGTAATTATTATCATGTAGATATTCTGTTAATGTTTTAAATTCATTTTTTTTAAATTTGAAGGTTGACCAGTAACTATTAGTTCCTGTTCTAGTCCCATATGTTCCACTAAACACTGCATGCATTGCAGCAATAGTATGTGGTGCATATGTGATTGATTGTGACAGAAAAATAGATTTTGATTTTAATTCAGAAAATATTTTAGAATTTTCTGCATAATCTAATCTACCCCCATCTATCATTAAAATAATAACATTCTTTTTTTCCATCTTATTTCTAAAATTAATTCTTAATTTTTCCCTTTTGAATCAAACCACTGCATTGTTTCATTAATTGCCCTTTCTGTATTTTCTCTACCTACGATTGATAATTCTCTTTGTGGATCCCCTGAAATTTTTCCTCCTATTCTTAAAACTAGTAATTTACCTTCTCCACAGAAATTGTGTTGTACAAATGGTTTGATACATACTGAATCACCTGGGTCGATACTTTCATGAAAGTCATTGTCATCCAATCTCCAATTGATTTCAACTGATTTTTCTCCTATGTTGTAAATATATTGATGCAGTCCAATCTCTAAATTCAAATCAATTTTTTCATCATTTTTAATAATCACCTCAAAAGATTTTGAAAATGGTAATGTCTTTGATTGTGCTAGTTCAATGAATTCATAAGATTTTTTTTCGGTAGGAAAAAACCATCTTTTCCTTTCATTACTATGTTTTAGGATCACTTTTTCTTCAATTTCATCATTTGGCAAAATATCTCGCAAATTTGTTCCTAAAGAATTTGCAATATTTTGTAATTCTTCATGATTTGGAAGCGCACCGCCAAATTCAAATCTCTTAATTTTTTCTAATGAAATGTGTGTTCTATTTGATAATTCTTCTAAAGTTAAACTTGTAACTTCTCGAAAATATTTTAGAGTTGACCCCATCATTTTTTCCTTTGTTGAAAAGTCAAGTGCAAATTTTGGTCCTAGATTAATCAATGTTGATAATTCTTGCTGTGTATCGCCTGTTAATTTTCCTCCATATGTTAAAGCCAAAATTAACCCCTTTCCTTTTGAATTTTTTCTTGTTGCAAAAGTATGTGGAACGAAAGGTGTAATGTACATTGAATCGCCTGTACTCATTATGGCAACTTTTTTTTCATCATTTTGTCCTTTGTAGTAAAAATTCACATCTCCAATAAAATAGGTAAATTGGTGTAGAAAGTGACCATTATTCCATTGAATTTTTGTATTTTTTGGATCATTATCTTCCACTTCACATAATTCTAAAATCCATTCAGGTCTAAATGGTGCTGTTTTAGTCATTGCAGTATCCCTGTATTCGTAATATGGATTTCCTGCACGTTTCATTATTCTAGAACTTTTTTCAGATTCCTCTTTTTTCATAATAAAAACTCCATTTGGAGAATCATCTTTTACAACAAAGAAATCTCTTTCACTAACCGGCCAAATTTCAACAGCTTTTTGTATCAGTTCAAATGAAATTCGTTCTTCACCTCTAATTATTGAATTAATTTGATTAATTGATACACCAAGCTCGTCTGCAGCATTCTCTGGTTGACGTTTAATATCATTTAGAATTCCCAAAAAATTATTTCCAGATCTAACTAATTCTTCTTTAACTCGTTTATTTTCTAACATGTTTATTTCAAATTAATTGTTCTTAAAATTCCTTTATCTTCCTTTTGTACCATTTATGAGGGTAACTAATGAAAAAAGTATTACAGCTGTCATTAGTAGAACTGCACCTAATACAATACATCCAATTCCAATTAACGAAACATTTGTAATAATTTCTTGATGTGTTGAATAAATTTGGATTGTCCATGCAATAAAACCTAAACCAATACCTAAGAAAATTATTCCTGGAATTCCATAAAATTTTAATGGATTATGAATTGATGTGAATTTTATTGTACTAAAGATAACTGAACTTCCATGTGATATAGGATCTTTTGTTGATGTTTCTCCCCCATAACTCACTTTAATTGGAACTTCGGCAATTTTCAAATCTAAATTACTTGCTTTAATTAAAATTTCAGTAGAAACTCCCATTCCTTCATCTGAAGGAATTATTTCATCTAATGCTTTTTTACTATATGCTCTAAACCCACTTTGTGAATCTGTTAGTTTTTCTTTTATCGATAAATTCGTTACTTTTGTAATTAATTTTATTCCGACTTTTCTATAATTTGGCATCTCTTCAGATTTTAACTCTAGAAATCTTGAACCAATTACTATTTCTGCTTTATTATTTATGACAGGTTCTATAACAATAGGTATATCCTCAACCCTATGTTGTCCGTCTGCATCAAATGTGACAAAAACATTTGTTTCCAATTCTTTCGCTTTTAAGAACAGTGAATTGATTGATGCACCATACCCCTTATTCTTTTCATGTGTAATTACTATTGCACCTAATTCTTCTGATATTTTTCTTGTTAAATCGGTTGAACCATCATCACATACAATTATTGTATCTGCATATTTCCTCAATTTAGAAATTATTCCTGCAATATTTTTTTGTTCATTAAATGCTGGAATACCTATTGTTACGTTCATTATGTATAAGCATCTATTTTAGATATAAAATTTAACTGATGAATCATACTACACTCATAATCTTTCTTTGACAAATTCTATAGAATCTACCGGTGATGGATTAATACCGTTTAAGACTGCACTATAAATTGACGAATAATCTAACAAGTAAATTAAATTTGTTATTTTTGATAATATACTACCTTCTAATGATCTTATTACTTTGTATTTGATTTCTTTTCCTTGAAAAAATTCCTCCATAATCTTCCATCTTTCAGTTGTCTTAAAATAATCATCTTTTCCCTGAAGTAAGATTGGAGTTACTTCCGATTTTTTATTCCAAGAAACAATTCCATTATGGCATGATTCAATTACATCTTCTGTCATTGCAAAAATTTTAGTATTTTCTTGCAAGGAATTTTTAAAACGTATAGCAGGTGCTTGTAATCCTGCAGGATAAAAAATACATACAACATTTTTAATGAAATTTGCTAATTCCAATGATTTATTATCCATATTCAAATTTTGTGAAAAAATATTTTTTCTTGTATTTTTTAGACTTGAAATTGATTCATGAATATCGTTTTGATTAATTGGTAAAATTTGTTCTAAAATATTTAGTATTGAATACAAAAAACTAGTATAAGATACTCTTGGTGAATGAATCATAGGTATATTTTGGAAAAATATATCATTATTTTTACAAAATGATTCTAATTTTCCACCAGATGAAAAACCAACAATTTTTGCATTTGTTTTTTTTGCATTATTTAAAATTGATAATACTTCTGAAGTGTTACCTGAAACACTTGTAGCTATAATCAAAGTTTTGGAATCTACGGTTTTTGGTAACAAATAGCCTTTAACATTACTAACGTGAATATCTTTTTTTGATAATATCGAACTAATTGTATCCCCAATTGAACCTGAACCTCCCATTCCTGCAAATACTATATGATCAATGTCTTTTGTATCGAATTTGACAAATTTTTTTTCAAATGATTCTATCGCAAACTCTGGCCATCTGTCATATTCTTTAAACATATGACCCGCATCTACCTTTTCCAAATCTCCTAATTCCATGACCAAAAATTATTATTTAGATATTGTAAAATACTTACCTACAAAATCATTACATTAAAAATAATAATACCTCATTCAGATTCATCACATGAGTCTGAAAACTGTCGAATGGAAAGATAATTCTGTTATAATGATTGATCAGACCAAACTTCCAAATGTTTTGGAATATGTCACATTTACTGATTTTAATCAAGTAGCAGATGCAATTCGTACTTTAGTGGTTAGAGGCGCACCTGCAATTGGTGTATCTGGTGCATTTGGTCTTGCTTTAGCTTCACTACAAAGTGATGCTACTGAAAAAGATGACTTGATTTTGTATATGAAAAATGCTAAAAAAATTCTATTTGAAACAAGACCTACTGCAGTAAATCTTGCATGGGGTCTAGATAAAATTATGGATGTTGCAAATCAAGCAACCACCGTTGATCAAATAAAGAATAATGTTGTTGAATATGCGAAAAAAATGGCAGAAGAAGATATACAAATCAATATGACCATGGGAAAAAATGGTTCTGAATTGTTTGATGATAATGATACAATAATGACTCATTGCAATGCAGGTGCATTAGCTACAGTTGGTTATGGCACTGCGTTAGGAGTAATTCGTGCAACAAGAGATAGTGGAAAAAACATCAAAGTTATAGCTACCGAAACTCGTCCAATTCAACAAGGATCAAGATTAACTGCATTTGAATTACAACATGATGGAATTGATGTTAGTTTGATTCCTGACACTGCAGTTGGTTATTGTATGGCAAATAGTCTTGTAGATAAAATCATTGTTGGTGCAGATAGAATTTTACGAACAGGTCATGTTTACAACAAGATCGGAACATATCAAATAGCAACTATGGCAAAACAGCATAAAATTCCATTTTATGTAGCTGCACCTCTATCAACATTTGATATGAAAAGTAACCCTGAAGATGTAATAATTGAACAACGAAAAGGATCTGAAGTAACTGGAATAGGTGATAAAAAAACTGCACCTGATGGAATTAATGTTATTAATCCTGCATTTGATATGACTCCTCCAGAATTAGTTACTGGAATAATCACTGAAAATGGTGTTGCAAAATCGCCTTTTGAAGAATCTATTAAAAAATTATTCCAAGCTAATTAATAGAAAGTTTTTATTCATTTCATGTTACTTTTTGTTATGAGTACTGTTGATGTAGAACATGTACGTGATTCACTGAAAAAATGTATGGATCCTGAAGTTCCATTAAGTATTGTAGATATGGGCTTAATTTATGGTATTAATGTAACTGAAAATAATGATGTAAATATCAAAATGACAATGACAACTAAAGGTTGTCCTTTGCATGAAACAATGGTTGACGATGTTAAAAGATATACAAAAAAAGTCTCTGGCGTAAATAATGTTGATGTAGAAATTGTTTGGGATCCTCCTTGGACTATGGATAAAATGTCTGATACCGCTAAAGCCCTAATGAAAACAATGGGATCTCAAAATACTCCTGCCCCTATTAACTATGAAACTGCAGTTCCACAAGGTGTAGGAAATTTAGTAAAACAAGAAGATGGATCACTAGTTCTTGCAAATGAACATGAACAAGGATTTATGGTAAATCAAGCAATCATTGACTTTTGGAAATCATGTAATGGACAAAGAAAGGTCACAGAATTAGTAGAATTATTTGCACAACAAACTGGCTTGCAAAGAGCACAGGTTGAAAAAGAAGTAATGCAATTATTAAAACAACTTCATGAAGGCGGATTACTACTTATTCCAAATCAAAATGACGTTCCAAATGTTGAATTCAAAAAATTAAGTTAGATCTCTTTAATTTCTATTATTTTTGCTAATACAGAATCCATTTTTACAATTGCACGTTTGTCTCCCCAACCTAAGGCAATATACCAATCTCCTGCATCATCATCATATTTTGTTTCTAACGTCTCAATTTCTTTTGATTCTGTTTTATATTTTTTTAAAACTCCTGACACTGCAAGTGAGATTGCATCTTTCTCTGTCTTTAATCTTCTATCCATCAAACCAATGCCGGGACTCATGTACTAATTTAGAAATTATATCTAATATACTTGATTATTTAAAAAAAGGGCCCGATGGGATTCGAACCC
>TARA_B110001454_G_scaffold180844_1_pt1 | contig 13708 bp, 3 predicted proteins | sample TARA_B110001454 | Tara Oceans TARA_B110001454 (sample SAMEA4397004) | marine metagenome | biome: Polar Biome; feature: [MES] marine water layer (ENVO:01000295) within the mesopelagic zone...; material: water (ENVO:00002006), including particulate matter (ENVO:01000060) such as...... | reverse complement strand
CGACCGTCGCCGCCGCCACCTTGGCCGCCGCAGAAAAGCCACCCACCGCCGCCGCCAGTCGGTTGGCCGCGACGGGCTCGGTCGCCGCGGCCTCGCTGGCCGCCGCGTTGGCCGCAGGCGACTTTGGCGCAGCCGCGTCCGCGTTCTTGCCAGCGAAGACGCCCGTGGCACGACTGATCATCCCGCCAATCCACGCGGCCTTCGAACTCAAGAAGCCCTGTTCCACCTGCATGGCCGCTCCGAGCGGCGAGCCCTTGAGGTTCAGAAACAGGTGCGGAAACGTTGTGTTTTCCAGAAACTGGAGCTCCCACCGACGTTTCTGCTCGCTGTCATTGGGCAGATTGAACAGATAGTTCAGCACATCGCCCACGCGCGTCTCGCCCACGCGCGTCTCGCCCTCCTTGGCATTCTGCACAAACTGAAGGGCCTCGGCCGTGAGCGGCACGAAGACGCCCTGCGTGTCCGCCTCGGCGCAGAGTGGCATGTGCAGGATCAGTGGCTTCTTGCCACTCTTCTCCAGCGTGGCGCTGTCGCTGCGCTTGTACAGGCCCCACGCTCGGAGGGTGTTGCACACCATCTTTGTCGCCTCGGCGTAGATCCTGTTCCTAAACTCGGGCACGTTGTTGCGCAGCGCGTCACCAAGCGCCTTGCACACGGCCTGATCTCTCGTACTCACGGCCTTCTCCAGACCCGACTCGGCAATGACGGCGCGCGTCGAGTACACCTCGACGAGCGCGTAGTCGTCGATTTGCTCGTTCAGAATCCGCCGCATCGACTGCGTACCGAGCTTCTTGGCAATCTCGCGCGCTTGCGCGAGCCGTTCTTCCTCGTCGCTGCCGGCGGTGAGCTCGGCAATCCAGCTGCCCATGGCCACCTTCCACTCCGCCGCGAGCGGGTCCGCCTGGCTGTACAACAGATTGTCGAGCTCCTGCAACCGCTGCCGCTGCGCCTCGTTGGTCGTCGCGACCGCAGTCGTCGCCGTCGCGCTCTCGAGTTGTTGCTTCTCGAGTGCCTCCTTTGCCTTTGTCGCCTGGCTTTGCAACACCCGGATGCGCTCGGCGCTCGATTTGTTTTCGGCCTTGGCCTTTGTGAGCTTCTCATCGCAGTCACGCGCCTTGCGCTCGGCCTCCCGCAGGGCCCGGGCGGTCGCCGCTTGCTGGTCCGATGCGGCCAGGGCGGCTCGGCCGCCGTCGTTGATCTGCGTGCGCAGTCGCTCCATGGCAATCTCCTTGTCGCTCGCTTCGCGCGTGAGGTCCTCGACCCGCTGGGTCAGCTCGATGACCTGCTCCCCCATGAGCTGCAGGCGACCGGATGCCTCGTTGATTGTCTCGTTTGCCGTGAGCAACTCTCCTTCGAGCTCGGCCATACTCTCTGCCGACGCAGCCGCCAAGTCGTTGGCGCGCTGCAGTTCCTCCTTTTTGGCTTGCGTGGCGCTCCCGGCGGCGGCCGTGGCCGCCTGTGCGGCGGTCACCGCGTTCTGCAGCGCGTCCCGTTGCGCCGTCAGCGCCGCGACCTTGGCCGACGACGCGCCTCCGGTCGCGACGAGCTTGGCCTCGCACTCGGCGAGGCTCTTCTCCGCGGCCAACGCTTTGGCACGCGCGGTGGCAGAGGCGGTGGCTGCGTCGCGAAGCTCCTGCACCGCCGTGTTGCGTTCGTTTTCGGCCTTGGCACGCGCTGCGACCGCGACGTCCCTTGCGCTTTGTGCGTCGCTACGCTCCTCCTCGGCCGTGAGTCGGCGTCGTTCCTGGTCGTTCTCAGCGCTCTGTGCGGCCACGAGGTCTGTCTTGCATTGGTCGATTTGAAGTTGCATCATGACATCCACGGCCTTGGTTGCCAGCGTGGCCTCCCGAACCTCGGCCTGCAGTTGCGTCTTCTCGTGCTCGAGACTCACGACCTTGTCTATTTGTTTCTGCAACGCAACCTGCTGCTTGTTGATCGCGTCCACGATGCCTACCGCGAGCGTCGCGCCGCCCTGGGCATGGTTGTTGGCCTCCAAGTAGCTCTTGAGCGCGTCCAACACGTTGGACAGGTCGTTCCGGTTTGCTTCGGTCCAGAAGGCCTCGGAGGACCAGTCCAAGTCTACCAGCTTGACGACCGCTGCGACACTGTCGAGCCCCAGATTGTCCCGAACCGCGGCGCCAACAGTCGAGATTCCGAGCAGGGCGAGGATGGGCGCGACCAGTTGCTTCAGGACGGCCGGCGCGTCGTTCTTCATGGACTCGCTCTTGTCACGCAGGCCCTGGAGCAACCCCTGCCGAATGCCGTCGACGGCATCGGGCGCGTAGAGGCCGGGCGGCGCGAGCGTCTCGTCGGCATTGGCATACCCCGGATCGGCAGTGGCCGTCGTCCAGAGCGTCGACAGGCCAGTCTGCAGGTAGCACGCGTCGTCGCCGCCCAGCGCAAAGCGACCCTCCAGCACGCGCTGCGCCGCGCTCTTGCCGACGTTTGTGGCGAGCGCCGAGTTGTCCAGCGCCGTGCCGACGCGCTGCTTCTTGTCCGTGCCGTCGAGATCCAGCCCGCGGCGAACGTGCCCGAGAGTGGACGTGACAAACGCCTCGTACTGTTGCTCGGGCGTCGGACCGGCGGCCGAGCCCATGGGCTACGCTGGGACTGAGTTTTTTTGTCAAGGCCACACACACACGCGCACGGATGAGCGCTTGCTTGCGCGGCTACCCTACGAGACTCACGCACGGCGTTATCCTTACGTTCCGACCCACTCCGGGCTCACAGTCCCTCTGTGGACGAGCCGCCAAACGACTGCGGCATCAGCGGAACCATGTCCTCAAGGCCGCCCGACTCCTCCTCGTCCTCGTCGTCCCCGTCCTCGCTCTCGTTGCTGCCGCCGCCACCACCGCCACCACCGCCGCCGCCACCACCACCACCACCACCGCCGCCGTCGGCGTCTGCATCGTCCGCACCTCCTCCGTAGCCCCTCCTCTCTTTTGGCTTCCAGTGCGTCGTGCCGTCGGGATGACGGTCGGGAAAGTACTCGAATCGGTCGTCCAGCGGGGGACGCGGCACGCCGTCGCACCTGTCAAACGCCCGGTTTGCGCCAAAATGCTGCACAAATCCAGCGACCTGGAGCCACATTGCCGAGTTTCCGTCGGGCGCCTTGACGCAGGCCCAGTGCAGACCGTCAGCAGGCCTTCCCTTGAGGTCGACTCGCACCGCGTCCTCGGGGCTGTCTTCTGGCGGAAGACACAGATCGCCTGCAGCAGGCCGCGGGTCGCGTCCGACCTTGCCTCGGTCGCCCGGATCGCCTCTCCAGAAGAATGGATTGTCGGGATCGTCGAATTGACCGGGGATGCCGCGCAGATTTTCGACCGGCCTTGCCAACGCGTCGATGCTGTTCTTGAGGGTGTCAAACTGGCGCTTCGCATCGCAAAGGAATGACTTTGTCTCGGCGTTGCTCTGCTTGTAGTCGTGCAACGCATTCAGGATGAGTGTGCCGTTGTTCACAGACCCAAGCTCTTTGTGATCGTACAGGACGTACTTTCGCAGCCGTCTGTCGCGGATCCAGAGGCCAACGTCGCGACCCGTGTGTCCAAAGTGCCATCGAATGAACACCTTTGCGGTGTTGCTGTTCCCCACGGGCTTGAACAGCTCAGCGTACCTGGTGACAAAAGTGGACACGGCAAAGTACCAGTCGCTGTCCACTCCGAGTTGCTCCATTGCGCCGCCGATGCTCGTCTCGATTCTGCGGATGACATCGGACAACCTGCGAGCTCGTTCGCAGACCTCGCTGTCTCTCTCCCCGGCTGGCTTCGGAAGCTCTCGTTTCCACGCGTTCAGCAGAGTCCTGGGATTCGTGCTTTCCGTCATCTGCATCCTGATCTGGCTCAGCACGGAGACTATCGTGGGTTCGGTTGGCTGATCGTACCACCCCTGGCGAATGCTTTGAAACGCCATGAGACCGTCGATGGTGGCGAGGATGCGGCGTGCGTAGTTGTTTGGTCGCAAAGGGCTGCTTGCGTCTGCGGTGGCGGCCGTGGCGCTGCCTGCAGCGCCACCAAACAGTTTCAGGTAGGTCTCGCACCGCTCGCGTCGCCATCGGCCGTTGAACTCACGGTACGCCTGCAGGGTGGCAACGCCGGAAGCAGCGAGGATCCCGCCGACGGTAGCCGCCAGCGGGTGGTTGCCGATGGTCGCGAGCATTGCGTCTATGCGGTTGGTCACGTATCTCATCGTCGCGGTCGATGCTTGAGGCGAGGTCATCGTCACCACCGCTTCAAAAAAGCCGTCGCCGAACAACCATGTTCCGGGTTGCCAAAACGCCACGCTCGCAATCTCTCTGCGATTGAAAAAGCGCTCCACTATCACGGCAGCCGAAAGACCTGCGACGCTCGCGATGCCGGCCCCCGCCCATGCCGTGCTGGCGGCCGTCACAAAGCTGGGAGCGACCATCAGCGAGGCTATGTTGAGGAGTATCTTGAGGCACACCTTCCAGTTGGCGCCCTCGTAGGCTTCGACTGCTCCCATCCTGATCCACATGCTCAGAAAGTCGTACCCGCTCTGGCCTTTGAACCCGGTCAGTTCGCCGAGCACAAAGAGACGGTCAGCGTCCTCCGGGGCGTTGGAACCGCCGAGGCTGGCACGATCAAATCGGTAGCGTGGCGTCGCCGCGCCCGTCGAGACCACAGGGGTTCCAAAGCGCGCGTCCGTGTCCATGGCCTTGCGCAGGGGACGCAACGGCAGCTGGTAGTTTGCTGGCTCGTCGACGGTGACGACGCCTCGCAGGGCCTCGCGTTCGTCCTCCGCCGTCAGGGGGATCTCGTCAACCTTTTCGGGTCCAATCTCGACAATCGTGGCCTGCAACCAATCGAGGTTGCGTTTGACGCGGTCGGCAAACTCGTTGTCAAAAAGGTTTGCTTCCACGTAGGTCGCGAGCAAACCATGGGCAAACGCGACGACGGTCAGCGACGCACTCTCAAGATGCGCGGGTGTGATCTCCTGCACCATTCGACGCGCTGCATTTTTGGAGAGCTCGATGTCGCCGTCCACGATCTGTTGCACACCGAGCTGTGCGACGGTGCGTGGAGTGACGTCGCCGCGTTCTCTGGCATCCTCTCTTTTCGTGAGATTCGCGAGCGAGAGCGGTATTAATTTCATGATTTCACCCAATGTACGCTACCATCACGCACACGCAATGTGCATTATTGCGCAGACCTCACTCAGACGCAGGTGTTGACTAGCTCCACCATTGGTCAGGTTGTGCAACCTCTCCAGCGCGTCGAGCATCGCGATCCGATCGTCGTTGCGAACAGACTGCGAGATGGTCGGTTGCCAGTCAAAGCTCGCAATGCGAGCCGAGAGCGGCCCCACAAGGTCGTCGGCCATGGCCGTTCCCAGCACGTAGGCCATGACGAGACGAGTGCGTTGCTCGCGTTGCGCGCCCGTCGCAACGGACTGGCTTCGCGCCCGGCTCGCTCGGCCCAGGCTGCGCGCTGCGAGATCCTGCAGCTGGCGCTCGCGCAGCTCCAGCGGCGCGACCTGATTGACAATGTCCTGGAGCAACGTTCCAGTCTCGCTCTCGTCCAGGTAGTCGTCGAGGACCTCGGCCATCTTGACACCAAACTCACTGTCCTGTATCTTTTCAATGTCTCGCATCTCGTTAAAGCCGTCGCGCCACCGTTTGTCGTTGATCAGCGCGAGCTGAAAGAGTGGCCACACGTCGGGAAGGCGACGAAAGAGGCCGGTAATGTCGGCGTCGCTGACGGACGCCCGGTCGGTGTCGCGAATCGACTGAATGAGGCGCTCGTTGCTCGTTCCCACCGCAAACTCGTCCACGGCAACTCCCGTGGGCACGACGGCCTCGGCGACGAGCGGACCCATTTGCTCGGCAGACACATTGGACAGTCCCCCCGCGTCGGCCGGAGCGTTGGTGTAGTCTATGTCCTCGTTGCGTGGCAACAGTCCGTAGACGGGCGTCATCCTCGCGGAGATGTTCTGAACGTCGAGGACCGCTGCGACGATCTGCTTGAGATGGCGGAGGGCAGCGCGGCCGTAGGTGGCCATCCGAAGCAGGATGGCCTCGCGCTGTCTCCGGAAGAACAGGGCGCCCGGTCCGGGCGGCACTCGCGGATCTGGCCCGCGCGGCAGGTAGCAGTCGGCCGCGTCGACAAAGGTGCCCGCCTGGGCGACGGCGGCGAGGTGGCACTGGAGGATGCGTTCGGCATTCCAGGCAAGCTGACTCACGACTGCGGCATCCTTGAGACTGTCGAGCTCCTGTCGGTAGCTGCGCAAGAGGGCCGACGGGTTTGGGTACGCGAGGAAGACGGTCGCAGGCGGGGGCGTTCTTGGCGTTGCAACGTAAAAGGCGTCGGCCGCGGCGTGCGTGCTCGCCGTGAATTGGTACTCGACGACGGGATCTGGAGTCGCGATTTTTACGGTCTTCCAGGGCTGCTGGGCTTGGGGATCATTCCTCGCCGTGATGATTGTCGGCACTTCGCTCACGTACGACTCGTTGCCCCTCCGGCACGAATCAGCGGTGCGCAAGACGATGCGCCGTGTTGCCACTCGCGACAGAGGCGGCGGGACGAGCCCTCTACGGAGCGCCTCGGCATTGTCGAGGCAGACGGCCGCGTCGCGCAGCGCGACCCGCACCGCGTCGACGGACACGGGCACGGACCCAAACATGATGGCCGACACGGGTTGCTTGCCGAGGCTCGGCGGTGGATCTCCGTATCCAAACGGCACGTGGAAGCGCGCGAGGTTGGCACGCAGGCCGACGAAATTGGAGCGTGCGCCCGGGGCGTCGACGGTCGTCACGTGCATGCGACCCATTCGATTTGCCAGCCCGTCGACGTCGTTCTCAAGCTCGAGGAGTTGCAACTCGGGAAAGTCGAGGCGCAGTTTCGACATGCGCACGAGGAGCTCGCTGGCGACGCGTTGCGCCTCGGCCGGAACGACGACGGGTGCGAGTCGCGGTTGCGGCGCCGGCACCGCGGGTCCGGGCACCGGCAGTTTCAGCGCCGGGTGCACGCGCCCCTCGAACAACAGCGACGGATACGCCGCGCAGAGCGCCCGCGCCACGCGCGTGGACGTGTTGGCATCCGTGGCTCCTGCGGCGCACAGGAGCGCACGCTCGTAGGCGTAGTGACCCGTGTGCCCTCCCTCGACTCCGTCCATGACCAGCGACTGCAACGGCTCCGACGGGATGGCGACGGTCTCGGCCTTGGCGCCCAGCAGCACGACCGTCGACTTTACGACCGTGGCGAGGGCCCTCGCCCCAGCGACCTCCTCGGGTGTCGCGTTGGGTCGCAGCCAGAGGCGACGTGCAAAGCGTCGTGCGTCCTGACCAGCACGCGTTGCCGCCAGGATTGGATCGTCCTGCGCAAAGAAGCCATGATGCCGTTGCTGCGTGGTGTCGAGCACGAGGTTGGCCAGCGCCACAGCTCGCTCGGTCGCGCCGCGCGACGCTGCCTTCATGACAAAGTAGGTCTGCTTGCCCCGCGAGTCGTCCTGCCGGAAGCGGGTGACGACCTCGTCCGTCCAGAGCTCCGCAAAGATGGCCAAGGACGTGAACCCATCCTCGTCGTCGAGAATCTTGGACAGGGACGGTACGCGACGCAGCGTGGTCTGCGCGAGGCGGCTCGACAGCAGCTTCATACGACGCGCCGTATCTTGATCGACGACGCGGTTTCGGTTGCGTACGTCTGCCGGAAGTTGCAACACCAGACCGTACGATTCGATCGGCAGCACGAGACGAAGTCTCGTACGGTCGCTGGCGGCCAGCGTACTCAGATCGCGGTGCGCGCACCGCAACACCAGCCTGTTTGTGCTTCCTCGCTCGTTTTCGTCCAAGACGCGACGCAGAATCTCGATTGAGCGTCGGAAACTGCGTGTCGTCTCGGTCACGGCATCCTTGATCACCGATGCCTCGCGCACAATCGAGTCCAAGGACTGCACGTCAAACTCATCAAAGTTGAGCGTCACGACGTTTGGAAAGAAGACGGAGAGGGACTTGGTCTTTTGCGGAAAGGTGCGCACCCAGGCGGCCGTCTGCGGTCGAATGGTCTTTGGCATCCGGCGGTCGACTGCGTCCTGCACAATTGCGCGCATGCGCTGGCCGGGGCCGTTGCGGTTTACAAAGGGCTCGAGCAGCTTCTTTGGCAAGTTGTCGTGCACGATGCTCAACATGCCCAGCCGGTTGAATCCGAGCTCCTTCAGCCCGCGTTCCTGGTACGATTTTGGCTGCAAGGAGAGCGACTCACAGAGGTAGGTGGCGTAGGGGCCGTAGGTAAAGTAGTCCCACCAGTACGCCGCGGGCTGCACAAACCGGTCCTGCGCGACGACCTGCCCGACGACGCCCGGGATGGGCACCCAGGCCAGCTCCTTGTCGCGAATCGCGCTGACGAGGCGGTCTTCAAATCGTTGTATGGCGCGTTGCAGCCGATCAATGGAACCGAGAATGCCTTGGTCGGCAAGCGCCAGCAGGCGCTCATCGTCGTCGTCTTGAAATGCGAATTCAAATCGAGGATCGCGGTCGCATTCCTCGTTGTCGTCGATGACGATCTCGATCGTGGTCTTGACGGAAGCGGTCGTGTGCGGCACGACCCCGTTGGCATCGAGAAGCTCGCTGGTGTCGCACATCGTCGAGGGCTTGTACCGCAATCGAAGAAAGCCCTCTTTTGTGGGAGGCATCGTCAGCCACGCCCACACGGCGGTCTCGCGTCGGAACGCGGCGTCGGCCGTGAGCGGCGAGACCTGCGCGTCGCTCAGAGACGTGAGCGCACCCAGCGCCTCGAGCGTCGACGCGAGCTCGTCCAGCGTCAGGTGAATTCGATCCGGTTCCGGCAGCGGTTTCTCGGACATGACCTTCACCATCCCGTTGAAGGCAGCCAGGACCGCGCCGACGAGGGCCTGGTTCCTCTTTTCCTCGTCCGTCGTGGCCTTTGAGAACGCAAAGGTCTGCAACCCGCCGGTGGCCGCCGTGCCGAGGACCTGATACAGCGACGAGCCGGACATGGCACCGAGCATTGCCGGGAGTGCAATCAGGCCATACCCAGCCGCCTGATAGATTCTGACCAACACGGCGTAACCGTTTGGATCGTCGCCCGACCACCAGCTCCAGGCTCGGTCCATCCAGCTGCCGCCTGAGCTGCTCAAGCCGTCACCGCTGCTCAGGAGCAAGAAACCGGGGATGGTCTTGAGCACGTTGCTCAGCTTTGTCATCAGATACCTCACGGCTGGATCCTTGCCCGTGAGGATGCTCTCGAGCGCAGCCTTGATGCTACTCTGGAAGTCGGCTCCTCCCGTCACCTCTTTGAACTGCGCCCCGAGACGTCTGAGCTGGTCTCGAAATACCTTGCGATGGTCAAAGATCACGACGCGGCGCTTGCGCGATCTGGCAATCGGGAACGGCACGTGAACCGCATCGACGAGGTGACTCGTCATCTTGAGCGGCTCGATGTCAGTGTCGCCGCAGAGCCGTCTGGGTCCGAGCACGGTGCGACCGTCGTCTCCCGAGTACTGTTGCCACACCCTGACGGTGCAACGTTGCGGAGACAGGAGCCCGTCGTCGACGGTGACCGCCACGGCGCACGGCGACAGGCACATGTTGTCCAGCTGCTCGGGATCCACCTGAAGCCCGCGGTGCGCCACGATGGTCTGCACCTCCCGCCCAGCCACGCCGCGTGGCGGATCGGCCCCGTAGAACGCCGTCTCCGGAAGGGAACCGTCGATCAGCGCGCGGTAGCCTCTCTTGGTCTTGACAACGTGCAGCACGGTCGACGCGGCCTCCGGCATGGCGTCCCGGTAGGTCCCGACTCCGTGCCGATGCAGCGTGGGATGGTCGAGCTGCACCGTGGTCGCGACCAGCAGCTCGTCGGTGCGGTTGGCCTCCTTCCACAGCGTCGTGGCTGTGTCCAGGCGCGTGAGCCGGTCGGTGATCTCGTCCATGGCCCGCCTCTCCTCCCGTGCCCCACGCGCACGCCTGCGTTCCAGTGAGACCCTGTGCGGTCGCAGAATATGATCTCTGGCCCGGCGTCTCCGCCGTCGTCCAGCACGATAACGCGGGTGCGCGACCGTAACACGACAAGACACGCCCGGGCACGACGATCATGAGCCTCCGGCGCGCCCCGCAGGGGACGTCGCCCGAGGACGCGTCCCAGCGGAGCGCCGTCCCATTGGCGGCCCACAATGCGCACGTTGCCAACGCGCTCCTCACGCTAGGCCACGAGGGCGAAACGTTTGCGACGCGCTTCCACGACGCCGCGCGCATCGCGTGCAGCTACAGCAGCTACACGGGCACGCAACTGCCGTGCGGGGCAATCTGCTCGTACGGCGACGGCACGCACGCCGATGCCTTTGTCGTGTCGACCAAGTCGATGATGGCGCTCGATCCCAATGGGGACAAGCTGGTCAAGCTGTCCCCTTCGAGCATGACCAAGGGCATGATGGCCGTGCAGTCCATCATGAACAACGTCACTGGGACAATGATGTATGGCAACATCTATGGGTTTCAGACTGGCACACACACGTACGCACTCGACCACATGGAGCAAATTGCGACAATGAACTCCAGGCACATGTTTCACGCGGAGGGCAAGATGGCAGACGTGTTCAAGAAGGTGCACGACGTGCTCAAGACCGAGTACCCGATGGGGTACACCTACTCGACCTTTCGGTACATGGGGTACCGCATCACCGGCTCCTACTAGAGGTCGGGCAACTGCGGAGCGGTGAGCCCCGGCGTCGGCTCATTGTCCAACCAGTCGTCGGGCGGCGCCTGGTTGTTGTCGTCATAGGTGAGGGACCGCTTGTTGTCGTCATGTTTGGGATTTGTGTAGGCGTCGCGCACCACGCCGCGTCGGTCGATGGCGTCGAGGTCGGCGCCCGTGAGCGCGGGCAATGCCCGTTGTTGGCCAGCGGCCTTGGTGGTCTTGCCACCGACGCGGGGTGGGAAGCGTACATAGTTCCATAGGGACTCGTGCAACTTGAAAAAGTGGTACCGGTCCATGGCAAACCGCTTGAAGAGCTCGCGGTGAAAGGCCTCCACGTAGGTCGTGGGCCGCTGCGTGATCAGATAGTTAGTGGGCTCCCGTTTCAGCGGCTCGGCAAACTCCACCGGCAACGTGTCGACCGCCTTTGGGTTCCACTCCTGGAAGCTGTCGAGCTCGACCTGCGAAAGCCGCGTGCGCTCGACGAGGTCCGAGGGCCAGTCGGCGTAGGGCTGGCCGAGGCGCGGTTGGTAGACGCGCTCGATCAGCAGCTGCACCCACCAGTCGTAGAGCAGATCGCGCGCCCGAAACTCCTCCATCAGCGGCTCGTTGGGCGGCAGGTTGGGCAGCGGACGCGGCGTCGGCACGGGCTCCCCCCCGGCCGCGGCCTTGGCATCCGTCGCGTTGACGTCGGCGTCGAGCAGCGGCTCGAGGATGTCGATGGGAACCTCGCGCGGATAGTAGAGGTCGAGGACGCGCGTCTTCGACGTGACCGCGTAGTAGCGGTCGGCATCACTGCCTTTTTCGATGGTCGGGTCGCCCATCGGCTGGTACAGCAACGGCGTCCACGGCTCGGCGGCGGCCTTGCCCGACTCGGTGTGCTTGTACTGGTGCGTGTCCCAGCCGATGGTCGCCTTTTCGACCTTTTGCGGATTCGAGCCGGCCGTGTAGAGCGTGCCCTTGCGCGCGACGATGCGGTAGTAGTCGGCAGCAAACTCGAGGCTGGCGCCGTGCCGCGACATCAGGTCAAAGTCGTGCTTGGAGTGGTAGTAGCCGACGACGTGCCGCAGGGCCGAGAGCATGTGCGTCGGGATGCCGGCCTTTTGTGCAAACTCGCGCGCTCCCTGCAACAGCTTGGCCCCGTAGTTGTTCTTGGCGCCAAACTTGGTCGGATTGTCAAACGGCCGCTGCACGTCGCTGCCGTCTTCCAGCACTTTGGTGGTCATGCGCGACGAGGCGCACACGGCGATGACGTACAGGACGTCCTGCTTTCCTGGCAGCGCGAGATCGTACCCGGCGGCGGTGCCCGTGGGCGGCACCGGCACGTCGTCAAAGTACCAGTCGCCCTTGATGGCGACTCCCCGCTGGGTCGTGGTGCCGTGGGGCGGCGTCGGCATCGCGTCGTCCATTTCAAAGGGGCAAAATTCGTCGAGGCCAGCGTTTGTCGCGCGCGTGATGATGTCCTCGAGGTCGTCGTCCGTGAAGAAGCGGTGGCCACCCTCCGCCTTGGTGAGCAACCGAATCTGCAGGCTCTTGGCGCGCACGATGCGCGTCATGTACTGCTCCCAGCGCTTGCGCTGGTCGGGCCGCACGTCGTCGTCGTCGTCGTAGAGCGTCCAGGGTGGCTGCACGATTGGCATGTCGGGGTAGTGCTTGTAGATGCTCTTCATGTCGCCGTGGTGACAAAAGATGGCGCCGCGGGGCGTCGGACCGTCCTCGTCGAGAAAGTAGACGTTGCACATGCTGAACAAATCGGCCCCAAAACGATCGACAGTGAGCGTCAGAGACGCCGGGAAGCGCTTCGGAAGGACGGGTATGTCGTCCTTGGTCTTCTTGTTCACACCGCCGCCGCCCATGACGAGCCGGTCCGACTCCTTCTTGTACCGCTCAACCGCCGTCACGCCGAGCTTGCCTGGCCCGTAGCCGTGCGCCTTGAGATCGCCCTTGTCAAAGTAGTAGGCCTCGTAGCCCTGTTCGGGATCGGGCGGCTGCTTCAGGTTGCTGTAGTCCTTGGTCACGTTGCGCGTCGCCTGCACCGGCGCGACGGCGCACATGTTGTCGACAAAGTCCTCTGGCGTGGCCGGCCGGACCTTGCCGTTGACGTCGGTGATGGCGATCTGAGCGCAGTGCTCGGTGATGCGGTCGATCGTCTCCTCCATTGTCAGATTCTTGGGCAGGACGCGAAAGCGCATGGGCTGCGGGTCGTTCCAGTTGGCCGGGAGCACAAAGTCCTTAGGGTTGCCCGACCCCTTGGGGTCCAGCGTCGCGACGTCAGCTCCTGTCCACTTCAGCGGTGGATGCTTGCGGACTACGGGAAACGGAACGTTGCCGGCGCAGAAGATGTCGCCGCCCGTCTCCGGCAGGCCCGTGACCGCGTCGACAAACCGGGCGTCCTTGAGCAGGTACGAGGCGGCCGTGGGGTCAAAGTCCGGTGCCGCCACGTTGGTGTAGTCCCTTGGGTTGCCGTAGGCCATCGTGACGTAGTCCCCACGGCTGGCGTCGTACCTGACCGACTGGTCGTCGGCACCATTGGGAAACAGCGGCGAGCGCATGAAGTAGCCGTCCGTGTCGCAATCGTACACCGGGAGGCCGTAGTAGTCGAGCATCCCGACGTAGGACCGCTCCTCGGTGCGCACGGCGCCACCGCAGTTGCGGCTGTGCGCGCCGTCGAAGCGCGTGAGCAGGTCTGGCAGATAGATCGAGCCAGACTTGCTGCCGGCGGTGGGCTTCCACGGTAGGTAGACGCCGCTCGGGAGGAGGGCGCCCAGGCCCGGCCCTCCGCCCTTGGGCGGCAGCGCCAGCATGCGCGGGTTGTAGCGCATGCCGTCGGGACCGTACGGGTTGAAGTAGAAGCCCGGTTGGAGCGCCGCCGGCCCGGTGATGGCCGTGGGCGGCGGTGGCGGTGGCAGCGGCGGCGCCCCCGGCATCGGCGCAGCAGCACCCGCAGCAGCACCCGCAGCAGCGACCAACGACGCCGCGGCCGCGGCGCCGTTGTCCGGCACCGTCGGCGGCGCTGGGCCCGCGTAGGGCGTCATGGTGCGGCGCGC